>Ga0194037_1001499_pt1 | contig 16788 bp, 13 predicted proteins | sample JunL306m_MetaG_FD_148653 | JGI IMG/M metagenome (GOLD analysis project Ga0194037, IMG submission 148653) | Anoxic zone freshwater microbial communities from boreal shield lake in IISD Experimental Lakes Area, Ontario, Canada - Jun2016-L304-6m | ecosystem: Environmental > Aquatic > Freshwater >...
TACCGCATCTGCGGGATCCTTCGCGACCCCCAGTCCATACTGGTAGCACACTCCCAGCATGCCTTGCGCGAGTGGATGATCCTGATCTGCGGCTTTTCGATACCATTGCACGGCCTGAGCGGCATCCTTGGCAACGCCTTCGCCGTTGTCGTAGCATCTCCCGAGATTCCATTGGGCCTGAGCCACTCCTTGATTGGCGGCCTTGCGATACCATTGCGCGGCCTGCAGGGAATCCTTGGTGACGCCCTGGCCGTTGGCATAACATACGCCGAGCATGCCCTGGGCTTGCGAGTATCCTTGATTGGCCGCCTTTAGAAACCATTTGACGGCCTCGGTGTAATCTTTGGCAACGCCCTGACCCTCATAATATCGCTGCCCTTGTTGAAAATTGACCTCCGCGCTCTCTTCGGCCGCTACAGACGGTGCATCCTTAAGCGTGGAATGCACGCCTTTCACGCACATTACGGCGACAAACAAACATCCGAAACCAACGAGCAACGGCTTGGCAAATGACTTTTTAGGATAGCCTGTCCCAAACCTTGATTTCACAACCCGGACTTGTTGCTTCCCTAGCGCGTAATACCAAGCGATCAGAATAAGATTGGTGAATGCCAGTCCGCTGCGATAATTGACTAGGAACAGGCTGAGAATCGTGGCGATGAGCATTCCATAGAAAAAGCGCATGTTCCACTTTTCAAGGGACGAGTTGCCCATGGCTCTGGCATTGCGTGCATGCAGGAAGGCTCCAAATGCCGGGGTGAAAAGCACGCTCAGGTTTACGGCAGAGGTGGGGTTCCACAGCGCGGGGATTGTGGACTGCTCTGGGTCTGAACCTGGTTGTGTCGGTAACCGCACAGCATCGTCCTCGTCCCATGCCGCCGATTGCGCAATCGCAGCGCGTTGGCTCTGGCGTTCGAATTCATCCACCGGGTCCACGAAAGCTCGCGAAGGCGTCTGGCTGGCTTGCCTCGGTGGCGCATGCTTCGGCGCTGCTGGCGCGATCAAGCCGGCCCGCCAGGCTTCGGCGTTCTGCCAGCGCTCTTTCACGTTCACCGCCAGTGCCCGGTCGATGGAAGCCAGAAATTCTGCCGAATACATCCCGGCTAGATTCTCACGCAATGCCAGCGGAACCATCGGGTCGTCGCCGATGCGGTCGGCCGCTTTGGGTGGAGCCTCGAAGGTGATGGCTTTCACCAGCGTGGCAGCCAGCGCAAACAGATCGCTCCAGGGGCCGACGTTGCCACGGCTCTGGAGTTGCTCAAAGGGCGTGTAGCCGGCGCTTTCCACCACGGTCATGGACCGCTCGCTCAGTCGCTGCCTGGCGGATCCGAAGTCAATCAGGGCCGGTACACCCTCGTTGCTGATCAGAAGGTTTCCCGGCTTGATGTCGCGGTGATAGATTCCCCGGTCATGCAGGTAGCCCAGTGCTTGAAGCATGCGGTCAAGAAGCCCGCGCAGCTCGTCCTCAGTGAAGCAACCGCCTTCTTTTTTGCGCTCCTCGATCAATGTGTCGAATGCCACCCCCTCGACGAATGGCATCACAAAATACGCCGTACCATTGGTCTCAAACTTGCGCAGGACCCGCACGATTCCTGTGTGGTCAAGGGACGCCAAGGTTTCGGCCTCACGCAGGAAGTTGTTCAGAGACCACTCGAAGTCATCCTCGTCGCCGCCCGAAGTGTGGCGTGGCCGCACGGTGCCCGAGTTAGGATCCCGCCAAGCGAACTGCGCCGGCAGGTTTTCCTTGATGACCACCTGGCGGTTGAGGCTGGTGTCCCGGGCAAGGTAGGTGATGCCGAATCCGCCGCTGCCCAGCACGCGCTCGATGACGAATTCCTCGATGCGGGTGCCAGCGGGGAGAGCTTGGGTATTGATGGGGGAGGGTTCCATGAAATGTCCTTCGGCCACCGTATCTATCGGCCCGAGACCACCTTGCCAAGGGTGAAGTCGCGAGATGCTCCTGAGCCAGGAGGCCTCCCGGCAGCAGACCGGCAAGCGAAAACAACCCGTTCTTATTCGGATTTATATTGAGAAACAACGCGTTTATTTCATGATCCAGCCATGAAACGGGCGGTGTATGAGGATTTGCGGGCGCGGCTTGCGGACGATCAGCGGAAGCCCTTGATCTTGCGGGGCGCGCGCCGGGTGGGGAAAACCTGGCTGGTCAGGGAATTGGCGCGGGAGCGGAAGCTCGCGTTGCTGGAGGTGAACCTGGAGCGCGACCCGCTGCTGGCCAAGGCCTTTCAAGCCGCCGACCTCGGGCGGGTATTTGGCGATCTGGCATTGCTGCTGGATCATCGGGCCGCCCCTGCGGATTCCTTGTTGTTCATCAATGCACCTGCTCAGCGGCAGCTTCACTCGCGACGGCCAATTGTTCCACTGGCGGCGCGAGGGCGGCCGCGCGGGTGAAATCGACTACCTGCTCGAACTCCACGGCGCGATCCTCCCCGTGGAGGTGAAAAGCGGGGCCGCCGGCTCGATGAAAAGTCTCCACCAATTCATGCACGACAAACGCCTGCCGCTGGCGCTGCGCCTCGACCGCAATCCGCCCAGCGTGCAAGCCATGACGGTTTCCACCACCCAAGGCCAAGCGGTGCGATACTCGCTGCTCAACCTGCCGCACTATCTCTGCGCATTTCTGGGGGAGATCATCCCGTGGCTGCCCGGGCAGAATGCGCGCATGTAGCTGAATATCCGGCCCAGGAGAATGCGTGCCAATCCAGGGAACGCCAAGCCCCAGCTTGGCGCGCTTCAGGCGCGCTTCAGGCGGGCACCTAGCCGAGCTGGGGCTCGGCGTTCCCGGGTGATCTCAACCATCGGTCTGCCATCGCCCGCTGCGCTCCCGAAGACTAGCCCCCACCAACCAAAACAACCCGCTGCTCAACCTGCCGCATTCTCTCTGCGCATTTCTGGGGGAGATCATCCAGCCGCTGCCCAAATGGCTGCGCAATATCCTGAAAGCGTGAGTAAGAGGAAGGTGGCTTGGGTGGGAAAATGGGCTAGGTTGGGATCATGACCTGGGTGCTGTTCTTCGATGGCGAGTGCGCGTTTTGCCGGCAATCGGTGCGATGGGTCGCTCGCTGGGACCGGCGGGGCCGCGTTTGCTTCGCCCCGTTGCAGGGCGAACTGGCGCGGCACCACGGGCTTTGCCACTATGCAGACAAGGCGGACGGCACCCTGGTGGTGCTGCGCGAGGCGGACGGCAAGGTGTTCACCCGCAGTGCTGCCGTGCTCGAGTTGGCCCGCGTTCTTGGCGGAGGATGGCGCGCTCTCGCCCCACTGCGGCTCGTTCCCCAATGCCTGCGCGACTTTTTCTACCGCTGGCTGGCCCGCAACCGCCACCACTTCATCGGTCGGTCTGCCACCTGCGCCGTGCCGGACCCGCAATCGCTGCCGCGGCGGCGCGAGTGACCGGTTTGGCACGACTCCAGCCAACGAACACGCAATCCTGCCTTGAAATGCCGCACCCGCCGTGCATTCTCGCCGCCCGCCCATGGCAGGACCCACTTTTCAAGCACTTCCAGGATTCCGCGACTTCATTCCCCGTGAATGCGCGGTGCGCAATTATTTGTTCGAGACCTGGCGCGCGACGGCCCGCCGCTGCGGCTACGTCGAATACGAGGCACCGATCCTCGAGGACACCAGCCTGTATCTGAAAAAGTCCGGCGGCGAGCTCTCCGCCCAGTTGTTCCGCTTCGAGGACCAGGGCGGGCGCGACGTGACCCTGCGCCCCGAGGTGACCGCCTCGCTGGCCCGCCTTGCCGCCGAGCACCAGCGCCACTTCCCCAAGCCGCTCAAGTGGTTTGAAATCGGCCAGTGCTTCCGCTACGAAAAACCCCAGAAGGGCAGGGGCCGCGAGTTCTATCAGTTCAACGTCGACATCCTCGGCGAGGCCGGTCCGGCCGCCGATGCCGAACTCATCGCGCTGGCCATCGAGACGATGCTCGCCTTCGGCTTCGTCGCCGGCGACTTCGTGGTCCGGGTCTCGGACCGCCACGCCTGGATCGAGTTTGCCAGCCGCCACGGGCTCGCCGCCGACGCGATCCCCGAGTTTCTGGGCATCGTCGACAAGATCGAACGCGACAAACCCGAAATCCTTGCGGCCAAGCTCGCCGCGCTGTCCCTGACGACCGCCCAGGTTCGCGAGTTCATCGCCGATCCGGCCAACGCCTCGCCGGCCTATCTGGCGATCCGCGCCGATCTCACCGCCCGCGGGCTCGGTGCCTTCGTCGAGCTCGACCTCTCGATCGTGCGCGGCCTGGCGTATTACACCGGCGTCGTGTTCGAGGTGTTCGACGCCAAAAAATCGATGCGCGCCGTCGCCGGAGGCGGGCGCTACGACACCCTGGTGGCCACCATTTCCGATGGCGCGGTGGACCTGCCGGCCACCGGCTTCGCCATGGGCGACTACGTGATCCGCAACCTCATCGAGGAAACCACCCACACCGCCATGCAGCTCGCCGTCTGGCTCCAGCGCCACGCCGCCGCCTGCGACGTCTTTGTGGTGGTGGCCGATGAAGCGCAGCGCGCCGCGGCCCTCAAGCTCGTCACCGACCTGCGCCGCGCCGGCATCGCCACCGACCTGCCGCTCACCGCCGCCAAGGTGGCCAAACAATTCCAAAGCGCCGAGCGCTCCGGCGCCCGCTTCGCCCTGGTCGTCGGGGCCGAGTATCCCGAGTTGAAGCTCAAAGTCCTGGCCAGCCGCAGCGAGGAGTCCGGCACCGCCGCCACCGCCGTCGCCTGGCTAACCGCCCGCCTCCTCGAACCCGACGGCCCGCTGTTCGCGTGAAGACTCAAGACTTGAAGACGCAAGACACAAGAAAAGAGACGATGCGGCTTCATCCCTTTCGATCCATCAACGTTCCAAACCATCCCAACAGCCAATGAGACAGCGACTTCTTCCTCTTGTGTCTTGAAGTCTTGTGTCTTGCGTCTTTACCTGTCTTTCTCCCATGCGTACCCACCATTGCAACCAACTCCGCGAGAGCCACACCGGCCAGACTGTCACATTGATCGGCTGGGTGAATTCCGCCCGCGACCACGGCGGGGTGATCTTCACCGACCTGCGCGACCGCGAGGGACTCACCCAGTGCGTGTTCCATCCCGAGGACAACCCGGCGCTCGGCGAACTCTCGCACACCTTGCGCGAGGAGGATGTGGTCCAGGTCATCGGGGTGGTTTCCAAGCGGCTGGAGGGCACTACCAATGACAAGCTGCCCACCGGCTCGATCGAAATCGTGGCCAAGGAGCTGCGCATCGTCAACAAGGCCGACGTGCTGCCGTTCCAACTCGACAAGGAACTCTCCAACGAGGACCTGCGGCTGAAATACCGCTACCTCGACCTGCGCCGCGCCCGCATGAGCAAGAACATCCGCCAGCGCAGCGTGATCACCTCGGCCGCCCGCCGCTACCTCGACGAGGCCGGCTTCTTCGAGATCGAAACGCCGATCCTGTCCAACCCCACCCCGGAAGGCGCGCGCGACTTCCTGGTCCCGTCGCGGCTCAATCCCGGCCGGTTCTATGCCCTGCCGCAGGCACCGCAGCAATACAAGCAGCTGATGATGGTCGCCGGGCTGGAGAAATACTATCAGATCGCCCGCTGTTTCCGCGACGAGGACCTGCGCGCCGACCGCCAGCCGGAGTTCACCCAGATCGACATCGAGGCCAGCTTCATCGGCCAGGAAGACATCGTCACGCTGGTCGAAGGCCTGCTAGGATCGATGTTCCAGGCCGGGCTGGGAGTGGAAATCCCCAAGCACTTCCCGCGCATGACCTACGCCGACGCGCTCGACATCTACGGCTCCGACAAGCCGGACACCCGCTATGACCTGCGGATCATCGATCTGGCAGAAGTGTTCGCGGCCACCGAGTTCAAGATCTTCCGCGGCATCCTCGACGGCGGCGGCGTGGTGCGCGCGATCAACGCCAAGGGCTTCGCCGGCATCACCACCGGCCAGATGAACCGCCTCAACGAGATCGCGGTCCAAGCCGGCCTGCCGGTCAAGAACCTCGCCTTCATCAAACTCGAAAACGGCGAGTTCAAGAGCCCGCTGTGGAAGGTGTTCAACGACGCGGAGAAAGCCGCCATCATCGCCAAACTCGACCTGGCGGAAGGCGACATCGTGTTCTTCGCCGCCGGTTCGCGCGCCAGCGTGAGCACCATCCTCGGCCGCGTCCGCACCGAGTGCGCCGTGATGATGGAACTCAACCAGGACCCGACCGCGTTCAACTTCCTATGGGTGGTGGATTTCCCGCTGCTCGCCCTCGACGAGGAAACCGGCCACTGGGATGCCGTCCACCATCCGTTCACCCGCCCGCACCCCGAGGATATGGCTCAACTTGCGGCCGGCGACTACGCCAACGTCCGCGCCGTCGCCTACGATGTGGTCCTCAACGGCTACGAACTCGGCGGCGGCTCGATCCGTATCCACGAAAAGGACCTCCAGGCGCAGATGTTCAGTGTGTTAGGCGTCGGCCCGGAGGAACAACAGATCAAGTTCGGCCACCTGCTAGACGCCTTCCGCTTCGGCGCGCCGCCGCACGGCGGGCTGGCCCTCGGCCTCGACCGCATCGCCATGCTCATTGCCGGCGAGGACAGCATCCGCGAGGTGATCGCCTTCCCGAAAAACAACAAGGGCACCGACCTCATGGCCCATAGCCCGTGCCAGATCGACCTCAAACTACTCCGCGAGGTCTATGTCCAGTCCACCTGGAAGGACCCGAAGCTGGCGCCGGCAACGACCGCTGTACCCTGACGCGCGGGACATCGCGTCCCTCTGATTGGTTAACCCCGTTAGGTAAATCGGAACTGCGGGGAACTTGGCTCGTCATGGGCACCGGCGGATGAATTCCTCCACTCCCTGAATTCAACGCATGACCTGCGAGTTGCGCGGAAGGCGGAAGGAATTGCCGCGCCAAGCCTCCAGCCATTCCCGATTATCCTACAAAGGAAAATTGAATCGGCGGGCTGGCTTTTTCAAACCACTGATTGAACTGATTTTTCACTGATTTCACTGAAAGACCGAAATCGAACTATCAGTTATTGGGTTCACCTTTTAGGGGAGCGACACCAAAGTTGTAACCTATTTAAAATCAGTTTAATCAGTGAAATCAGTGGTCTCATTTTCCCTTCCAGGATTATTGATGCGGCCGCATCAATAATCGGGGCGAGTGGGCAGGGGCGTCCCGTGCCGGTGAGGGTGTACCCGAGATCGGCCATCCTGCGAGTCCCCGCGCCGGTCACCTTTTCTTTTCAATGGTCACCAGCGTGATGTCGTCCATCTGCGGGCCCTCGCCGGTGAAATGGCGGAGCTCTTCCTGCATCCGGTTGAGCACGGCCTCGGCACCCAGCGGGGCGGCCATGCGGAAGCATTCCGACATGCGGTCCAGGCCGAACTGCTCGTCCTGGGCATCCACGGCTTCGCGCACGCCGTCGGTGTATAACAGAACACAGTCGCCGGGGAGCAAATCCAGTTCCAGATCCTTGGTGACGCGCTCAAACACCGAGCCGCCGTCGATGCCGAGGGCGAGGCCGGGAGGGCGCAGGACTTCGACCTTGCCGGTCTGGTGCCGGAACAGCAGCGGCGCATCATGGCCGGCGCGGGCGATGACCAACTTGCCGCTGGGGCCATCGAGGATCCCATAGGCCATGCTGATGAACATGTCCTCGCGGATGTCGGGGAAGAGTTGGCGGTTGACGGCGGCAAGCACTTTCGAGGGCGAGGTTTGACCAGGGGCCACCGAGCGCAGCGCGCTGCGGCACATCGCCATGAGCAGGCCGGCGGGGACGCCCTTGCCGGACACGTCGGCGATTGCGATGCCGAGTTGGTCCTGGCCCAAGTCCAGGTAATCGTAGTAATCGCCGCTGATGATGCGCGCCGGCAGGTTGGTGCCGCTGACGTGAAAGCCGGTGAACACCGGATCGCGCTGCGGCAGCAGGATGCGCTGGACTTCGCGGGCGTTTTGCAACTCGCCTTCCAGAACCCGTTTTTCATGCGCCTCACGGTGAACCCGGGCATTGCCGATGGCGAATGATGCTTGCTCGGCCACCGAGCGGAACACCGCGAAGTCGTTGCTGGTGAAACGCCCGTCCTGGTGCCGCCGCGCCACCACCAGCACCCCCAGATCTTTGTCGGCATGGCGCAGCGGCGCAAGCAGCGCCGCCACGTCATCAGTGTAGCGGGTGAAGGCGTCGCGAAACGAGGGGTGGCTCTTGACGTCGGCCACGTGGATCGCCGCGCCCACCGACAGGCAGTGGCCCAGAATGCCCTCGTCCACTCCCACCCGCGACAAGCGCACATGACTTTCGAGCGCGCGCGGGTCCCGCTGGGCTTTTTTGCGCACTTCCACCGGGATCCCGATGACCGGCGGGCAGTTTTCGGAAATATACGAGGGATGCAAAAACCCTGCTTCCGCACCGAAGAAATAAATCGCCCCGCCGTGGGCATTGACCACTTGGTCGATCCCGTCGACGATGATGCGCGACAGCATCGAGACCGAGGGTTCGTTTTCGATGGCCAGCCCGAGATCGTGGAGGAAGTCGAACATGCGTTGCTCGCCGCTCTCGCAATCGTGGAAGCGTTGGCGGACGGCCCGGTTGTGAGAGCGCTGGTTGCGCAGGGCCAACAACAGGACGATGAGAACCACGGCGCTGACCCCGATGACGAACGGTGAGGGGTCCGGAATGGCCGTGGGCATCATCATTGCGGACGGGTCCTCGGCGGGTCCTGCGGCGCTTCAGCGGGGGTCGCCGGTTTCGCCTGGCCCGCCAATTCCTTTTCTAACATGGTGACCACGTCCTCGAACTCGCGGGCGTTCTTGTCACTCACGTCGGAAAGGATCTGGTGGGCTTCCAGAATATGCCGGGCCCGGGGAATCTGGCCGAGGGCTCCAGGTGGCAGCGGTGGCTTGAGGGTGCCGCGGATGGCCTGTTCCTGGCCGCGCCATACCGCCGCGGCCGGTTCAATTTCCAACAGGAAATCCAAGCCCAAATCTTCGAGCGAGCGGCGGTTGCGCTCGCCGGCACCGGCGATTTGGAGCACTCCGGCCTGGCAGGCGGACAGGCGGGACGCCATGCCGGCGAGAGTGCCCATGAAGGTGGAATCCATGCCACTGCAGTCGCCGAGATCCACGACCAGGCAGACTTCGCCGGCCGCGATGCGTTCGTCGCCAAAGGCTTTTACTGCCGGGCTGTTCACGAAGGATCCTTTCCCTTCACATCGGATCCAACTGAATCCATCGAAGAGTCCGACTGAAATGGGGTTATCCGTAGTCACAACAAGTTAGCCTGCACGGCCCGGCTTCTGGGAGCATAAAATCGGAGAGGGCGGAGGTCAACCATCCATCTTGATAATCACGTTACTGCCAGAGATAGGACTGGCGGGTCGCGAGATTGCGTCCGCCGCGGCGCACCGTGGCCTTCCAGGCGAGCACCTTGCCACCTTTGAAATAATTGTTGCCGATGATGGCAAATTCGGCGCGGCCCTGAGCCGCGGTGGCGGGGAAGGTCTGGCTGAGGTGTTTGATGAGGCCGGCGGTGGCACCCTGCTGGTATTGAAAGACTGCTTCCACCGCGCCGTGGCCGACGCCGGTCGGGTCCGACCACTGGAGCGTGAAATACTGGCCGAGGTGTTGGTTGCGCTCGGCCATGCTGACGGCTCCATGCAGGCGGAGTTCCTGCTCCATTCGTGTCATGGGTTCGCTGTCCGGGCTCAGGTTGGCATCGCGCAGGCGGCATTGTTTGACGATCAACGGTTCCGGCGGGCCGGCGCAGGCACCAAGGAGGAACACGATCAGCAGGCTGGAGAGGGGCTTCACGGCAGCGATTCAAGCAGAGTGGGAACGGGATTCAAGACTCAACCGTGCCTTAAGTCGGGGCGAAGGTGCATGACGGTCGCGCGATTCCGAGGCGGGTGTTGCGGAGGGTCGCCTGGCGCAATTGCTGGACCCCGCGGATCACCCGCTCGGCCGCCGTCAGCGCGTCGGCCTGGGAGTTGAGCAACGAAAAACTGAAGCGCAGGCTGCTGCGGCCGCGCGCGTCGTCGAGTCCCATCGCCAGCTGGACATGCGACGGGCGGATTTTGCCGGCCATGCAGGCGGATCCGGCCGAGCACTCGATGCCAGCCTCGTCGAGCAACTGGATCAATTCCACCGCCTCGCAGCCGGCGAACGACAGATGGCTGGTATTGGGCAGGCGATGCGCCGGGCTGCCGTTGATGGCGACACCGGGCAGGGCGGCCAAGAGCAGGTTTTCAAAGGTGTCGCGCAGCTGGGGCAAGGCGGCCAACTCGAGGGCGCGCCGCCGGAGGGCGGCCACCGCCGCGCTCATGCCGACGATGCCGGCGGTGTTTTCGGTGCCGCCGCGGCGGCCGTTTTCCTGGGACCCGCCCAACAACAACGGCGTGAACCGGATCCCGCGGCGGACATAGAGCGCGCCCACCCCTTTGGGCCCGTGAAACTTGTGGGCTGAGAGCGACAGCAAATCCACCCCCAGCCGACGCACCTGGAGCTCGCATTTGCCCGCCGCCTGGACCGCGTCGGAATGCACCGGCAGACCGCGTTCACGGGCGATCGCGCAAACCTCGCGCAGCGGTTGGATGACGCCGGTTTCGTTGTTGGCAACCATCACCGAAATCATCGCCGCGCCCGGCAACAAGGCCGCGAAACGCTCCAGATCCAGGCGGCCGTCGGAATGCACCGGCGCGTATTTCACCGGTCGCGACAAGTCCTCGGCACAGCGCAGCACCGCCGAGTGTTCGATGCCGGAGACCACGGTGGCCCCGGTCCCAACCAGGCGGTCCATGGCGCGCAGCGCCGTGTTCACGCTTTCGGTGCCGCCGCTGGTGAATATGAGTTCATCCGGCTCCGCGCCAATCCACTGTGCCACCTGACCGCGGGCGTCATCAATCGCCTGGCGGGCCCGCCGCGCGGCGGCGTAGGCCCCCGAGGGATTCGCCTGCCCGTCGCGCAGCCACGGCAGCATCGCGTCCAGCACTTCCGGCAGCATCGCGGTGCTCGCATTCGCGTCCAAATGGATCATGGCGCGAGTATCCAGAGAACCGGCCCGGGTTCAATGGCAATCAGTGGTGGAGACGGAGGCGGCCCGCCACCCGCTTGTGACTCATGCCGCGGCCACAAAATCCTGCGACAAAACGGTAAGACTGCATGGGAAAATGAGAACCACTGATTTCACTGATTAAACTGATTGTTAATAAGTTGCAACTCTGATATCGCCCACCTAAAGGTGAACCCGTTAACTGATGTCGCGATTGAATTCTTTCAGTGAAATCAGTGATAAATCACTACAATCAGTGGTTTGAAAAGGCAGAAATTCCGTTTTTTATTTTTTCCTTATTGGGCAAGCTGAGCCATGGGGCTGCAAGTCACAAGTCGAAGCACCGTGAATTCTGAGCCGGCTTGCGACGTTAAGACGCTTTCCCCCGGTGTCCGCACCGCTCGGCCGTCGCATTCGTGTTGAGAGCGGTTCAATCCGACCACCTTGAACTCGTGGGGCAGCAGGCGTTGCTCGATCAAGCGCACCTCGCGGCTGGGGAGGTCGAATGCCACCGTCCGGAACGGCTGCGTTTGTCCGTGAAGGGTCACCTGCATGCCCAGAGACTACGGCTCGGCGAGTGCTCGGGCGCAAGCCGGATCGGTCGGATCGGTCGGATCGGTCGGATCTAGCGCCGCGCCGACATCTGCTGGCGGTGGCGTTGAAAAATCGCCAGGGTGCGCGCGCGCTCGGTTTTGTGATCCAGGCAGGGCAGGGGATAGTCCGGTGCCAGCGGCTGGTGGTTGGCGGGCGGCTGGAGCAACTGCGCCGGGTGGACTGCCGCGAGTTCGGGGATCCAGCGCCGGATGTAGTCCCCGGCCGGGTCGAAGCGGGCGGTCTGGGACCATGGGTTTTGGATTCGGAAATAGGGAGCGGCGTCCGCACCAGTCCCAGCCGACCACTGCCAGCCGCCGTTGTTGGAGGCGATTTCGCCATCCACGAGGTGCTGCATGAAGTGGGATTCGCCCAGCTTCCAGTCGTGGTGCAGATCCTTGGTGAGAAACATCGCCGTGATCATCCGCACCCGGTTGTGCATGAAGCCGGTGGCGAGCAACTCGCGCATCCCGGCATCCACGATCGGAAACCCGGTCCGCCCGTGCTGCCAGGCTTCAAACCCCGCACCGCGCTCGTCCCAGGGCAGCCCGCGCCAGTCGGCGTTGAACTCCTCGTCGAGCACGTTGGGATAATGATGCAGAATCGCGAAATAAAACTCCCGCCATGCCAACTCCTTGAGCCAGGTGTCGATGCCCACCCGCCCGGCAGCGTCGGCCGCCGCGCGCGCCCGCATGGCCGCCGCGTAAACCGTGCGGATTGAAACCAGCCCGAAGCGCAAGTCCTGCGAGATCCGGCTGGTGCCGTCCGCCGCGGGCAGATCCCGCCGCGCCGCGTAGCCTTGCACGGTGCCGGCCACTGCCTGGCGCAGCCGGGCGCGGGCCGCGGCCGCACCTGGTTCTATCATCCGCGTCGCGGGCACCGCCCAGCCCCAGTGCGCCACGTCCGGCAGCGGCAGCGAGACTAACCGAACCGGGGTCCGCAGCGCCGCGGGCGCGGCCACCGGCGGTGGCTTGGGCAAGGCCAGCCAATTGCGGCTGTAGGGGGTGAATACCCGATAGGGCTGGCCACTCAGGGTGAGCACCTCGTCGGGCCCGTGCAGCGCCGCGTCCGCATGCGCGTGGCACTCCACCCCGAGCTGCGCGCACATCGCGCGCACCTGATTTTCTAGCTGTTTGGCGAACGGGCCGGGTGCCTCGTTGTAGTGGACCGCGCGCACCGCGCCCTCGCTGATGAGTTGCCGCAACGCCCCGACCGGGTCGCCATGGCGGATAATGAGCCGCCCCCCAAGCGCCCCCAGCTCGCCGGCCAGCGCGGCCAGGCAACCGCAGAGGAAATGCTGGCGGTTAGGCCCGCTCCAGCCGCGCGCATCGCGCCGCCCGCTGAGCAGATAGACTGGAATGACCGGCAAGCCGTGCCCCGCCGCTGCCGCCAGTGACGGGTTGTCGGCGGTGCGCAGGTCGCGGCGGAACCAATGGATGACCGCCGCCCGGGTTGCTGGCATGGGATTGGCCGAACGTGGCCGGGGTTTTCAGTGGGGTGGGTGAAAACCCCGGTTCGGGATGAAACGCAGCTTCAAACGGCTTCCAGCAGCAGCTTTTCAGCCTTGCGGATCGTTGGGGCGGTCAGCTTGCCGTCCACGCGCTTGGAGCCATCGATGAGTGCTTTGAGTTCGATGAGGGTCTTTTCAGCTGCGGCCAGTGACTTCTTGCCGCCGCCGAACTTCTTGTCGGGGAAGTAGCGCGTGAACGTGCTGCCGGCCCGGCTGATGCAAAGCCGCCATCCTTCAAAGGCGGCGCTTTCATAAGTGAAACGTGTCAGATTTTTCTTCGATTTCATAGGTGTGTTGGTTGAGTGCAAGGGAATTATGCACCTGCCCTGCTAGAAAATCCAGCTTTTTTTTCGGGTAGATTGGCCGGTGCCGCATTTTTTTGTCAGGGCAAGGCTCGAAAATGCTTTGCAAGGTGGGGTGGGATGGCCTTAAGTGCCGCCCCGCGGGCAATTTAACACACGCCGTCGGTCCTCCGCATCGTCCCGTCTCGGGGCGTATCCGCCCGTTGGAGGGTAACCCGGCATTCCACGATATCCCATGTCAGCAGTCAAACTAGCTCGCTTCGAGCTCCCCAACCATCTCGTTAGCAACGAGGAAACCGCCAGCGATACTTACGCCCAATTCATTGCCGAGCCATTCGAGCGTGGCTATGGCCACACCATCGGCAACTCGCTGCGCCGCGTGCTGCTGTCCTCGCTGGAAGGCGCGGCCATCACCTCGGTCAAGATCTCGGGGGTGCAGCATGAATTCTCCAGCCTGCCGGGCGTGGTGGAAGACGTCACCGACATTGTGCTCAACCTCAAGAAGGTGAAATTCAGCCACAATGAGAAAGAGCCCCGGATCCTGGTGATCAAGGTCGAGAAGGAAGGCGTTGTCACCGCCGGTGACATCCAGGCCGACCACATCTACGACGTGGTCAACAAGGACCAGATCATTTGCACCTTGGACAAGAAGGTGAAGTTCGACTGCGAGTTCGAGGTGCGTGTCGGCCGCGGGTTCTCCACCGGTGACGAAAACAAGCGCAAGGACCAGCCGATCGGCGTGATCGCCATCGACTCGATCTTTTCGCCGGTGACCCGGGTCAAATACGCGGTGGAAACCACCCGCGTCGGCCAGATGACCGAGTATGACAAGCTGGTCATCGACGTCTGGACGGACGGCCGGATCACCCCGCCCGACGCGCTGCTGCAGGCATCGTCGATTCTGCGCCACCACCTCGACGTGTTCGTCAACTACGACGAGAACGCCGTCAACTTCGAGGAGGCACCCGCCGAGTCGAGCGAGGAAAACGCCGCCCTCAAGAAGCTGCTCAACATGTCGGTCAACGAGATCGAACTGTCGGTGCGCGCCGCCAACTGCCTCAACAACGCCAACATCACCACCGTCGGCCAACTCGCGATGAAGTCCGAGGCCGAAATGCTCAAATACCGGAACTTCGGCAAGAAGTCGCTCAACGAGATCAAGGACAAACTCGTCGAACTCGGCCTGGGCCTGGGCCTGTCGTTCGAGCCCTACATGCTCGTCGGTCCGACCGCCGCGTCGCGCGGCCCGCGCTTGGGTGGCGAAGACGAAACCCCGGTCGGCCTGGCCGACTTGATCGCTCAAAACCTCGACGACTAACCATTAACTTTTAGAAAACGTAGCACCCGATGAGACATCGCAGCAAAACAGCCAAGCTCAAACGCAACGCCTCGCATCGCCGGGCCCTGCTCGCCAACCTGGCGTGCAACCTGGTCGAGCACGGCCGCATCAAAACCACCCTCGGCAAGGCCAAGGCCCTGCGCCCGGTGGCGGAAAAACTGGTCACCCTCGCCAAGCGCGACGACCTGCATTCCCGCCGTCTGGCCATCGCCTTTTTGCGCCAGAAGGAAACCGTCAAGAAGTTGTTCTCCGAAGTGGCACCCGCCTCGAAGGACCGCCAGGGCGGCTACTGCCGGATCACCAAGCTCGGCGCCCGCATGAGCGACTCCGCTCAGATGGCCATCATCGAGTGGGTCGACCGCGTGGTCGAAAGCGAAGAACCCGCCGCGGAAGCCGTGGTGGAAGTGGCCGCTGAAACCAAACCGTCCAAGAAGAAGGCCGTGGTTGCCGAAGCACCGGCCGAAGCCGCCGCCGAATAAGCGACCGCACAGATCCTAACCTCAAAGCCGCCTGCGCCCCGTGCGCCGGCGGCTTTTTTTCGCTTAAAAATTATTTTCACACTGGCTTATTATTGGCCGATCGGCCAATAGACAGCGGCCCTTCACCGTGCTAGTTTTGTAAATACAAAGTGAACTTCCACTGCGATTTCCATTTCCTCAAATTCGTTGCATGAAAAATCCGCCTCCTCTGTATTCTGACCGGCAGCCATTGAGGCACCGGGGCTTCACGTTGGTGATCACGCTGTCGCTGATGATCCTGCTGACCGTTCTGGCGGTGGGACTGCTGACCTTGTCGAGTGTGTCGCTGCATGCCTCGTCGCAGGGCGCGGCCATGGCCACTGCCCGCGCCAACGCCCGCCTCGCCTTGATGTTTGCCCTCAACGATCTGCAGAAAAATGCCGGCCCGGACCAGCGGGTGACCGCGCGCGCCGAGATTCTCGACAGCAAGCCGGCCACCCCGGCGATCGACGGGGTCAATCAACCGTATTGGACCGCTTCGTGGAAGACCGGGCCCGCCGGCCTCGACATCACCACCACCGGCATCACCCCGCAGCGCCAGACCAGCCTGGGTGCGACCGCGCCCACCATCACGCAAAAGGTCACCGCCGGCAATTGGCTCGTTTCCAATTCCGACCCCGGCGGCCCAACCCAGCTGGATCCCACGACCTACAATGGCACCGCCCCGAATGCCGTGGTCGTCGCCAAACAACTTGGCAAGCCTCCATTGACTCCATCGGATGTCACCGTGCCGCTGGTCAAGATCGTCAATAGCGCCGCCGGCCTGTTGGCGGGCAAAACCACCGGCCGCTACGGCTACTGGGTCTCCGATGAAGGCGTCAAAGCCAGGGTCAATCTGGTCGATCCGACCATCGCCCTGGGTGGCACCACCGGTCAGGCGCACTTTCTGGCCCCGCAGGCCAATGCCATCCACAAAATCGACGGCATGACCAGCGGCGCGGATTTGCGCTCAACGAGCACGACGTCGGACTTGGCCAAAACCCTCACCGCCAACACCATCGGCTTGCTCGGATCCGCTAGTCCCGGACTCAAGATCAACACCTACCTGCCCGATGTGACCGCCGACAGCTGCGGCGTGATTGTCGACGTGAAAAACGGCGGCCTGAAAAAAGACCTCACGGCCGCCTTCGAAAACACCCCCGGAACAGCCACTAGCGAGAATTTCTCGAAGCTGGTCAACTATTACGGCTACGGCAAAAAAACGCTGTATCGGAATATGAACGGACTCACCGTGCCCCCCTCCGGGTTGATTCCTGCCAGTTATCAAGGCATCACCGACGGCTTGCCCTGGGGGGTCTTGTATGCGTATTACAATATCTATAAGACCACCATGACGCGGCCGAGTGTCTTCACTGCGGCGGGCACTTGCGGGAGCTACCCCTATCCCGGTAACAATATTCCATACCCCCCGCTCTTTTCTGCCCCCGCCACTAACACGCCCACGACCTGGCCGACGACGAACGCCTCATTGCCGA
>Ga0194037_1001500_pt1 | contig 16775 bp, 14 predicted proteins | sample JunL306m_MetaG_FD_148653 | JGI IMG/M metagenome (GOLD analysis project Ga0194037, IMG submission 148653) | Anoxic zone freshwater microbial communities from boreal shield lake in IISD Experimental Lakes Area, Ontario, Canada - Jun2016-L304-6m | ecosystem: Environmental > Aquatic > Freshwater >...
CTACCAGATGCCGTCCCATCATTGCCCTTTTTGCATTTTGCAGAAAGAGTATTATTTTGTGGGCTATCCGGTCTATCTGTCGATTTTGGCTGCAGCCATCACCGGTTTCGGGGCCGGTTGGACAGCCCGCTACCAGGCCGTTGACAGTCTGCGTGAAGATCTGCCGCGAATACGTGTGGCTCTGATTCGTGCATCATTACTGTCGATAGCTGTTCTTGTTGCACTTACGAGCGGATATGTTGCATGTACCAGTTTTACACTACGTTAATAAGGAGTCTTACAAAAATTAACTTCAGTTTTACGTTCGTGGTGAGCTTGTCGAACCATGAACGGCTGCCCCCTTCGACAAGCTCAGGGCGAACGGGGTGTCCAGGTTATTTGCACGAAACACCGAAATCTCGACACAACGCACCACATCAAAAGGAGAAAAAACATGAAGGTAGTTGCATTGCTGGGGAGTCCCCGCCCCAAAGGAACCAGCGCCACCCTGGCCGGAAAATTTCTGGAGCTCGCCGGACAGCGGGGCTTCACGCCCGTTGTTCATGAACTGAATTCGTTACACTACCGTGGGTGTCAGGGCTGTTTTGCCTGTAAAACCTCGCGGAATGACTGCATTCTCCAGGATGACCTGACCCAGGTTCTGGCCGATGTTGCTGCTGCTGATGTCCTTCTGCTGGCGACACCGGTATATTTTGGTGATCCGACTGCCCAGTTGAAAGGTTTCATCGATCGTACTTTTTCCTACTTCGCTCCAGATTACCGGACATCGGCAACCCCCAGTCGTCTGGCTGCCGGAAAAAAGCTGGTCTTTATCCAGACCCAGGGCAATCCTGATGAAACTTTTTTTGCAGATATTTTTCCAAAGTATGCCGGGTTCCTGAAGCGCAACAGCTTCGGAGAGGCGCATCTGATTCGCGCCCGTGGAGTTGCTACGGCGGATGACATAGTGAAAAACGACGCATATCAGCAGCAAGTTGAGCAGGTGGCCGAAGCGGTCTTCGGTTCGCACGTTGCAGCATCAGGTGATCAGCAGATTCAATGGTAATGAGAGGCTAATCTATTTCAGGAGGTACTCCGTGACAATCAATAGTGGTGAAATAAACTGCAGTATTGGAAGCTGTTCCTGCTCTTCGGTCGCTGCGGGAAATTCTTTCAAAGTCCAGTGGCAGGGTGCCCAGCGCGATGTGTTGGGGGGCGACATTCGAGGGCACGTTGATCTGGAGCCCCTGGCTCCGCTTTCTGACCTCTACGGTCTCGGTCCTCTGGAAAAGGTCAGCGGCGAAGTTACGATCCTGAATTCAGAGGCCACAATCGCGACGGTCACCGACGATGGCTCTATTAACATCGCCAGCGGGTTCAACCATCGTGCCTGCTTTCTGGTCTACTCACAAGTTCCGCAGTGGCAGAAAGTTGCTCTGCCGGAAGAGGTGATCGATGAAAAATCGCTTGAAGCCGCACTGCCTGAGCTGGCTGCCGAATACGGCATCAATCCGTCGGTTCCGTTTCCCTTTCTTCTGCGTGGGCAGCCGGACCGCCTGATATTCCACGTTCTGAACAAGACCGATGGCCTACCGCACTCGCCCGAGTTGCACGAAAAAGCCAAAATCAAATTCACGCTGGAAGATACCGGTGTCGAAATAATCGGCTTTTATTCGTCTGAACATCGCGGCATTTTCACCCCCGGTCACAGCACTATCCATATTCATCTGCGGAGCACTGATGGAGCCGCATCGGGGCATGTCGATACACTCAGTTTTCCGGGTGGCATAGAACTGTTTTTACCGTTGGGATGATATTTTCAGGCTGTTACGCATTAAATCGGCTTTAAAAATATACTTGACAGCTTTGGTTTTGATAGAGATAATCCGCACAATGAAAAACACTCCTGCACATAAGAAACTTCAGTTTCGCGAGCTGACCGCCATTGTTATGATGGCGGTCTACCTGCTGATTGTGCTCAGTCCGCTGGCGCCGTTTGCCATGTATTCCAAGGCTATTGCGCATGCGGTAACCGGTGAATGCTCCGGTGATTGCACGATCTGCGGCTGTTCCGTCGAAAGTCGGGCCAATCAGAGTTGCTGCTGTGCAAAGAAAAAACAGCAGGATAAGCTTTCAGCAGGATTACAAAAGCCGGCTGCTGCAAAGCGCAGCTGCTGTGCTGAATCAAAACCTGTCGCTCCAAAGAAAGATTGCTGCGCCGCTTCAAAACCGGTTGTCCCAAAAAAAGAATGCTGTGCGAAGAGTGGACAGCACTCGCACGATGAGAACGTCCAGGAGTTGAATCAGAAACAGCAACCTTCAAAAAATGAGACCGTCTATAAATGCGGCTGTCCCTGCGGTAAAAGCATCCTGTTTGCCCTGGCTGCCGGTTCATCTGAATTAATGCCGTACTTTTACGCTGACACATTGGTGCCCTCGCAGGCACTCTCCCTCAAATTCACCTACGTACACCGCATGACGTCCCGTCATGCCGAGCCCCCCGACCCACCGCCGAAACTCACCGCTGCTGCCTGACCAACTGAATAAAACTCTACCACCTACAATTCTTGAGAGCGGGACTATTTTCCGCAATCTGAAACGTTGCGGGAATTCAGTCGCGAAAGGAGCAACGCGCATGAACATTTCCGAGTTTACGGTGACAAGCACTGTACCGCCCCGAAAAATGCTGACGATGGATCGCAGTGATTTTCCGCTGACGGTGCAGTACGGAGAAACCACCTACGTTCTGATAGCAACAAAAAGCAAAAAACTACTGCTCCAGAAACCTTTGGAGTAAGAGAGCCAGCCAGTCAGCCGATGCTGCGGAGAAATACTGCCGCATCACGCCAACAAGCCAGCCGAATAATTCCGCACTATGTGTCGGTATTATTCGGCTTTTTTTGTGCGCGACTGGCTCCAATAATTGATCACTATGTGATTGGACAAGAGATATTTATCCATCCACTGAAGGAAGTTTTCCGTGCCTGAAACAGGCACATACCAAGAGAAAAAGGAGAATAAAGCATGAAACAGGTATCAAAAAACAGAAGCGCAGTTCAGGCAGCAGCATTGATTTTATTAGTAGGATTGTATGGCTGCGGCGGCAGCAGCGACAGCACTCCGGCGGCGGCTCCGGCAGCAGCCAAGACAACCGCATTGGTGGCGATCACCGGTGGGACAATTACTATCGGTGACAATGCCGTTGCCAAAGCCGCGCCGGCACATGATGTGACGGTATCAGACTTCTACATCAGCAAGTACGAACTTACCTTCGATGAGTGGGATGCCTACACCAAAGCAACCGGAAAACCGGATCTGGTGGATGTCAACGGTGCCGGCAGAGGGCAGAACCCGGTCTACAACATCTCCTGGTATGACGCTGTCGAGTACTCCAACTGGCGCAGCACCCAGGAAGGGCTCACTCCGGTCTACACCATCGATAAAGTAAACAAGGACCCGAATAACCATGCCACCGACGTCCAGGATCCGTTCAAATGGACGGTTACCGCCAACTGGACCGCCAACGGCTATCGCCTTCCCACCGAAGCCGAATGGGAATTTGCTGCCAAGGGTGGCACGTTGACCAAAGGATATAAATATTCCGGAAGCAATACACTGAAAGAGGTCGCCTGGTACGGCGGCAAGAAGGCTTCGGCAGCGACCCTGGCCGGCGGTGCAGTTTTGGCCAACTTTACAACCGGCACCGTTACCAAAAAAGGTGATTTGCGTAAAGTCGGCTCTTTGAAAGCCAATGAACTGGGAATACACGATATGGCCGGGAACGTCCATGAGTGGGTCTGGGACCGGTATTCGACAGCCAGTACCGGCAAACCGGCTACCGGATATCCGAATGCGAGTGCAAATACGCATAACCCCAAAGGTAGTACCACTATATTCAATAAATTCGTCTATCGCGGCGGTAACAGCGGCGGTCCTGATACCTGCATGGTTCCCAATAAGCGCTTTACCAAGGATGTAACCTTCACGATGTGCCCGGCCGGTCTGCGTCTGGCTCGCAGCAAGTAGCCTGAATCTCCGCTGCAGGAACCGGCTTCGACCTGTTACTGCAGCATGCCGAGACCCCGAGAGGGAGGGAACTATGACGAAAACAATGATAATCGCGCTGCTGGTAAGTGTACTGCTGATCGGCTCTTCGATTGCATCACTGGTGGTCGAGCCGGTTCAACCTTCAAAAACCAGAAATGTTGTTGCTGGAGGTGCCAGTGTGCAGGTTCCGAAGAACTTGCCGGTCGAGATCAAGAAAGGAACAACGCTGTCGGGTTCCGTTACGCTGGGGAGCAAGGATGAATGTGATGTCACCTTTGATCGCTTCACCGGTATCTACTGGGATAGCCGCCCGCTGTCAGGTTTGGCTCTACTGCCGACTCCGGCTTACAACCCGGTATCCGAGAAAACCGGAGCCGCTGTTGAACTGGGTAACGGTGGTTCGGCACGCAGCAGAATTATCAAGCTTTCAGCTGAGAAGCCGTGCGGCAAGATTGTTGAGGAAACTCTTAATATTATCGATCTGTACTGCAGCACTTCGAAAACCCATTATGCCATTGTCGGCATGCAGGATCCGTTCATGACGCAGCAGAAAGTAGTGGAAATCGCACAAAGCCTGAAATGCAGCTGATCAGCAGAATGATGGATCACAAGGAGTAGCTGTGGAAACATTGTTGACGGTCATGGTTTTGGGTTTATCGGTGGAAGGTCTGGTGCTCTGCCCGTTTTTTGCCTTTGGGCTGTCGCTGGCAGACAGAATGGCCGGACTCCGTTTTTTGCTGGGTAGATTGCTGGGACTGGTCAGCTTCGGGGTTGTCGTCTGCCTGCTTGGCAAGGCTGCTCACATTGACGAGAGAATCATGAACCTTATCTTCGGCATCACCATAATTGCACTCGGCCTCTATCGGGCACTGGTTGTCGAAGAGGGCAATCTGTGGTGGAAAATCCGGGAATACAAGGTCCGGATGGGAATCAGAAGCCGCTGCAGCGGCAAAGGGAAACCGCTCAAGGCCGGATTTGGCTTGGGTTTGTTTCGTGGTCTGTTCAATCCGGGTAGAAAGTATCTCTATCTGGCTCCCTTTCTGCTGGATCTGGGGGTCTTTAAAGGGTTGGCCATTTCATTTGTCTACGGTCTCAGTTCCTCTATCTACCTGATCATCGGTTTCATCTCGGCGGGGTACGTCAACAAAATGGTACGCCATAAACAGCAGCTCGCTGTTGCCGGCGGCATTATTCTGGTTCTGGTCGGCAGCTACTATGTAGTGAAAGCCAGAAGTTTGATTCTCTAAGGGCCTTAATACCAAAATACCTTTTTTGTAGGGGCGTATGGTATACGCCCAGGTGAAAATATCAACATTTTCGGTTATTGCAACAAGGGCGCAAGCATTGCGCCCCTACGTAAAGCAAATGTAAGACGGTAAATCTGCAATATATTTGTCCATAATTACACTTTTTCAAAACAAAAAACTCACCAGGAGAAAATACGAATGCATAAATTGATGACAGTACTTATGATCCTTTGCCTTACAGCCCTTTCAATCGGCGGCTGCGGCGACAGCAATTCAACAACCTCAGCGGGAGGATCTGTAACGGTAAAGAACAGTTCACTGCCTGTAGCAACAAAAGACACAACCTTTAAAACAATTCTTGGTGCCAGCGGTGGTAAAACTCCGTACAAATGGTCGATTGAGACCGGAAATCTTCCGGCAGGGCTGACTTTGAGTAGTGACGGGATCATTGCCGGCACTCCGACGGCACTAGGGAGTTTTACTGTCGTCTTCAAAGTCACGGATTCAAGTTCTCCAGCCTTGGAAACCACGACTCCTCTCAAAATTAATGTCAGTACGCTGGTGTTTGCACCATCTACAAGCGGTTCTGCGCTGTATGGTGATCACTGCGCCTACTGCCACCTCACTCTGGGATCTGCAACCCAGCAGCATAAAGATGCCACCCTTGCACAGATCAAGGCCGCCATTGCATCTGATACCGGCGGCATGGGAGAATTCGGGACCGGCGGGGTCTTCCCACTGACCGATGCCGAACTGAACCTGATTATCGCCGCGATCAAAAATCCGAGCGGATATGTTGCTCCGACCTTCACCACGACAACGCTTCCGGCAGGCACCGTCGGCAGCGCCTACAGTCAGACTCTGACAGCCAAGGACGGCACACTGCCGTACAAGTGGTCAACAATGGGTGGCGATCCAATTCCAGCAGGGCTGACGCTCAATTCATCGAGCGGAGTGATTTCCGGTACACCTACGGTTGCAGCCGTTGCCAATGTCACGTTTATGCTTGAGGATGCCAACCCATCTACGATGGTCCATCAGTCAATTACCGTTACGATTAATGCCGTTGCTGCAGCACCGGATGGTGTTGCACTTTTTACCAGCAAGTGCGCCGGGTGCCATGGTGGTTCAGTGGCGGCCTTTAATCACAAGGGGGCAACTGCAACAACAATCCAGAATGCTATTAACACGAATTATATGGGAATGGGCACTGCAACTCTGAAAGCCCTGACCGTAGACGAAATTGCTGCAATCGCTACGGCCGTCAAGTAACAAACGCAGCAGATTTTCCGCCCCCGCCATGTCTCCTCTGGCGGTGGCTTTTGCGTGACCAGTTTTAAAAAATAAGCGGCGCAATAAAATAGTTGACAATCTACATTATTAAAGATATACGTATCCCTACAGATTTGATAGATTGATGCGCAAGACCGAATAGACATACAAGCGAACGCTAACCAGAGAACTGGAGGCCAAGGATTTTTTCCTTGGCCTTTTTGTTTTTATTTCACACAACAACAAGGAGAGAACAGATGGCTTCATTTATTGAAAAACCGCGCTTCACCTGCCCGCTGGGGGGCGCACTGGCAACCGTAAACGCTCTGCCGAAAGCCGTAGCAATCCTGCATTCGTCACAAGGGTGCGGCGGAAATTCCAATGGTGCCATTCAAGGGGCTGCCGGGCATTTGGGCAGTGGGTACTGCGGCGGTTCGGCAACACCTGCCAGTAGTATCAGTGAGAAGCAGATCGTCTTTGGCGGCGTTGCCCGTCTGGAAGAACAGCTGAACAGCACCGCCGAATTGGTCAACGCCGAATTATTCGTCATCATAACCGGCTGCACCGCCGAAATAATCGGTGATGACGTGGCCTCGGTCGTTCGTACCTACACTGACGAAGGGCTTGACAGACCTCCGGTAATCTTTGCCTCCGGTGCAGGTTTTAAGGGCAACAGCTACTTCGGTTATGACTCGGTACTGCAGTCACTGTTCCGAGATTATGTCGTCAAGACCGACAAGAAAACCAAGGGCAAGGTAAATATCTGGGGTGTACCGCCATCTCTGGATGTGTTCTGGGAAGGGAATCTGCTGGAACTAAGACGCGTTCTGGAAGGGCTTGGCCTGCAGGTAAATACTTTCTTTACGAATCAGGACTCGCTCACGGAAATTAAGAACTCGGCTGATGCTGAACTGAATATTGTTGTCTCACCGGTCAACGGCGTTGCCGCAGCAAAGGTGTTTAAAGAAGTTCATGGTGTTGATCATCTGATCACAGACCTTCCGATCGGGGCCAAGGCTACGGATGCTTTCCTGCGTTTGGTTTCTGAACGCCTCAAATTGAAACAGCCACTGGTTGATAAATTCCTGAGCGCGGAAAAAGAAAATTACTATCACTTCTTCAATCGTATCAGTGACTCGTATGCTGATATCGATCTGCAGCGATATGCGGTTGTTATTGCTGATACCACCTATGCCGTGGCGTTGACCCGTTTTGCCTCGAAAGAGCTGGGCTGGCTGCCCAAACTGGTTGCAGTTACCGACACCGTTGAAGATTATCAGCATGACGAACTACGGGCACTCTTTGCCAAAGACCTGGCGAATCCGGATGAAACCGTCGCTTTTGAAACCGATACCAGTCAGATGGAAACTCGACTCTACGAGCGCTGGCCGAAACCTAATGGCGGTAAGTATGATCGCCCCTTTAGCCCGGCTTTTGTAATCGGTAGCCGTCTTGATTCTGAATTTGCCGACAATATCAAAGCCGGCCACCTGTCGGTTTCATTTCCAATATCCAACCGCTTCGTCTTGAGCCGTGGCTATGCCGGCTATCACGGAGCGCTGCACCTGACAGAGGATATTTTCTCGGTTCTGGTTGCCAAACGCTAAAATACATCTAAGCGCCCGTGATGCGGGCAGAATCCGGAGGAATATAATGAGTTATCTACACCTGAAAGTACCACCGACACGAGATGAACGACTGAAGCCATGCGGCGCTTTTGGCGGAAAAATCGACGATCTGGTGCATGGCCATAAAGAGGGCTGCCTTGGTTCCAATGGCCGCACCTTTGCCCAGGCAACCGGTTGCCAGCTGAATCTGGCCATGGCTATGGCCGCATCAATCCCCAATACGGTTGTCATCTATCATGGTCCGGTAGGCTGCGGGGCCGGTTCCCTGGCGGTCACCGGCCTTTCAAAGCAGAATCAGCTTGCCCGTGGAAATGTCGACAATATCGGCCGTGTCTGGATGTCAACCAATCTGAACGAAATTGACGTTATCACCGGCGGAGAAGAAAAGCTGAAACTGGCTATTCTGGAGGCGGAAGAACGCTTTCACCCGCATGCCATCTTTATCGGTAATACCTGCGTTCCGGCCATCACCGGTGATGACATCGACAATGTTGCTACCCAGTTGCAGGAAAATATCAAAGCCAAAATCATTCCGCTGCATTGTGAAGGCTTCCGTACCCGTTTCGTGGCAACCGCCTACGATATCGTCTACCACGGTATTCTGCGTTACCTTTTGGGTGACGACAAGGCCGACTGGCGCCCCGAGAATGAAGAGGAGCTGAAGGATTATCAGGAGCGCAGCAAACGGACTGTCAACCTGCTGAATGTCGGCTCGATGGGTTATGTTGATGAAGTTGAACTGGTACGTCTGCTGAACGCCATCGGCCTGGAAGCCAATGTCTATCCCTGCTTCTCTCCACCTGACAAGTTTGTCAAGGTGCGCGATGCCGCCCTGTCAGTCAGTATCTGCGCGACCCACGACGACTATTTTGTCGAGCATCTGAAAGAGCTGTACGGTATTCCGTACGTCCTGAACACGATTCCGATCGGATCAGATAACGTTCGTCTCTGGCTGCTTGAAATTGCCGATTTTTTCAACATCCGCGAAAAAGCGCTCGAAGTTATCGAAGCGGAAGAAGCGGAATTGAAGGAAGCGCTCAAGCCGCTGCGCAAATTCTTCGAAGGGAAAACAACCTTCGTCAGTACCGGTGAAATCAGGGCCGGAGCGCAGGCGGTCATGCTGGAGCAGGATCTTGGTATGAAAGTACTGGCCATCCGTACTCATCATTATGACAAGTTCGGCGAGGTGGTTTTTGATCACTTTAAGGGACGCGACGACATCACCATCAACGTTGCCACCGCCCAGCCCTTTGAACAGGCCAACCTGCTCAACCGTCTGAAACCTGATATTTTCCTCGGTCACACCGGCAGTAACGTCTGGGCCGCCAAGCAGGGGTTTCCGGTACTGCCGATCTACGGTCCGCTCAACAGTTATATGGGCTACAAAGGTGTTTTCGAGGTTGCCACCCGTCTGGAACGGATGCTTCAGAACACGAACTATTACAACACACTGGGCGACACCACGACGCTCCCCTTCAAAGATCACTGGTTTGACGAGGATCCGTATGCCTATATCCAGCAGACCCAGGATGCAGCCTGATTACAAACAGGAGGAATTGTATGAGTTATTTACATCTGAAAGTGCCGCCGACACGAGACGAGCGGCTGAAACCCTGCAATGCGTTTGGCGGTAAACTGGATGATCTGGTGCATGGCCAGAAAGAAGGTTGCCTGGGTGCTAATGGCCGCACGTTTGCCCAGACTACCGGTTGTCAGTTGCTGCTGTCGGCGGTAATGGCTGCATCAATACCCAATACGGTGCTGATATTTCATGGTCCGGTCGGGTGCGGTTCCTGTTTTCTGATGTTTGCCGGCGTCTCGAAAGAGTATCAGTCCACGCGCGGCAATCAGGATACGATCGGCATGAAGTGGTTATCGACCAACCTGAACGAGATTGACGTTATTACCGGCGGCGAAGAGAAACTGGAAAAAGCTGTTCTTGAGGCGGAAGAGCGTTTTCATCCGCATGCAATTTTTATCGCCAATACCTGTGTTCCGGCCATTATCGGTGACGACATAGACAATGTCGCTTCCCGGCTTCGTTCGAAGATAGGCGCTAAAATTATTCCACTCTACTGCGAAGGCTTCCGCACCCGCTTTGTGGCGACCGCCTACGATATTGTCTACCACGGCATTCTTCGGTTCCTGCTGGGTGACGACAAGGTGGACTGGAAACCGCAGGATGAGGAGGAGCGACGCGAGTATGAGGAGCGCTGCAAGCGGACCGTCAACCTTTTGAATGTCGGTTCGATGGGCTATGTGGATGAGCTTGAACTGATACGCCTGCTGAATGCCATCGGCCTGGAGGTCAACGTCTATCCCTGCTTTACGCCGCCGGAAAAATTTGTCAAGGTCAAGGATGCGGCCCTGTCGGTCAGCATCTGCGCCACGCATGATGATTATTTTGTGGAACATTTGAAAGAGCTGTACGGTATTCCGTATGTGCTCAACACGATTCCGATCGGGACTGACAACGTCAGACTCTGGCTGCTTGAAGTAGCCGATTTCTTCGGGCTTCGTGAAAAGGCGCTGGAGCTGATCGAGGCCGAAGAGGCTGAACTGCGTGAAGCGCTCAAGCCGCTGCGAAAATTTTTCGAGGGGAAAACAACCTTCGTCAGCACCGGTGAAATCAGGGCCGGGGCGCAGTCGGTCATGCTGGAGCAGGATCTTGGTATGAAGGTGCTGGCCATCCGCACCCATCATTACGACAAGTTCGGTGAGGTGGTTTTCGATCACTTCAAGGGTCGCGATGACATCACCATTAATGTTGCCACTGCCCAGCCCTTTGAACAGGCCAATCTGCTCAATCGCCTGAAGCCGGATATTTTCCTCGGCCATACCGGCAGTAATGTCTGGGCCGCCAAACAGGGCTACCCGGTCCTGCCGATCTACGGTCCGGTTAACAGCTACATGGGCTACAAGGGTGTCTTCGAAGTCGCCACACGGCTGGAGCGCCTGCTGCAGAATCCGGAATATTTCAAAACTCTGGGTGAAACCACCACGCTTCCGTTCAAAGATCATTGGTATGACGAGGACCCGTACTCATATATTCAGCAGACACTGAATGCAGCCTGATACCAATTCCATATCTGGAATTGGAAAGATGCAACCTGACAATCGCACCTGAATCTGGTACAGTCCGCCCCGCTTTTTCATCGAAGCGGGGCGCTTTTTTATAGGGGAGTTTATGTGTCAATGACAGGCTACAGCGGCATAGCCCGTGCTCTGCGAGCCCGCAATTTCAGGCTGTTTGTCGCCGGTCAGGGCTTTTCGCTGGTCGGAACCTGGATGCAGCAGATTGCCATGAGCTGGCTGGTGTATCGTCTCAGCGGTTCGGCCATGCTCCTGGGGGTGGTCGGATTCGTTAATCAGATTCCAAGCCTCTTTTTGACACCGCTGGCCGGTGTACTGGCTGATCGCTGGGACCGCAGGCGTCTGCTGATCATAACGCAATGTCTGGCCATGCTGCAGGCTGTCGTGCTGGCAGCGGTCGTTCTGACCGGCCTCGTCCAGATCTGGCACGTCGTTTGGCTCAGCGCCATCCTCGGTATCATCAACGCCTTTGATATCCCGATCCGCCAGTCGTTTGTCGTGGAGATGGTAGACAAACGAGAAGATCTCGGCAATGCCATCGCCCTGAATGCCTCCCTGTTTAATGGAGCCCGCCTGATTGGCCCCTCAATCGCCGGAATTGTCCTGGCGGCGTTCGGAGAAGGGATTTGCTTTCTCCTCAATGCAGTCAGTTTTTGTGGAGTAGTTGTCGCTCTGATGGCAATGCGCCTGAATCCGCGCCCTCATCGGGCGGAGCATCGGCATGTGCTGCATGAACTGCGCGAGGGGATTTCGTACTCATTCGGCTTCAGCCCGATCAGAAAAATTCTGCTGCTGGTGGCCCTGGTCGCTCTGACCGGAATGTCATACGCTGTCCTGATGCCGGTTTTTGCGCGTGAAATCCTGCATGGCGATTCGCGGACGTTCGGCTTTCTGATGGCTTCGGCAGGCTGCGGGGCTTTTCTGAGTACACTGTTTCTGGCATCACGCGGAACCGTCCTGGGTCTGGGGAATATCATTTCCCGATCGGTACTGCTGTTCGGTCTCGGCTTAGCCGTTTTTGCCTTTTCGTCATCCCTGCTGCTTTCCTGTTGCGCCCTGACGCTGGTAGGGTTTGGCGGAACCGCAATGATGGCGTCCTGCAATACGATCCTGCAGACGATTGTGGACGAGGACAAGCGGGGCAGGGTAATGAGCTTTTTTTCTGTGGCGTTTAGCGGGATGCTCCCCTTCGGAAGTCTCCTGGCCGGCTGGCTGGCCGGGTTTATCGGCCCCAGTCAGACGCTGCTGCTCGGCAGTCTGGGTTGTCTTCTCGGTGCACTCTTATTCATCCGGCATCTGCCGCAGATACGCGATCATGTCAGGCCGATTTATATCCGGCTCGGAATATTGCCGGATCCAGCGCCGGATATGATGTGAAAAAATCTTTGAGGTGAAGCATTTGTGGTCAGGAAATCCCTCTCACCCAATCTGAAACCCTGGTGCGCCGGGTTGATCGTTCCGGTCATGATCATAACCGGATGGGAAATTGCTGTACGCCTACGCATCATCACGACCCTGTTTCTGCCGCCTCCTTCGGTTGTACTGCGTGCCGGCAGTGAACTGTTTGTGCAGTGGGGCGTTATGGCGCACGTCTGGTCGAGTATTTCTCTGGTCCTGCGCGGTTTTTTCATGGGGACGGTTGCCGGTTTTCTGGTGGGGGCAGCCTGCGGTCTTGCACTGATGGCAGGAAAAGTGTTCTGCCCGTTACTCAATGCATTACGCCAAGTGCCGACTATCGCCTGGCTGCCGGTTATTGCATTTGCTGTCGGTCATGAGGATGTGGGCAAGCTGTCCATTATCGCCCTGTCCGTATTTTTCCCGGTATTTGTCAACACACTGCACGGTATTACCTATGTTTCACAAGAATATATCGAGGTAGCCCGTATTTTTCAATTCAGCCGCTGGCACAGTTTTCGGCGGGTAATTCTTCCGGAAGCCTTGCCGGCCATTTTTACCGGTATACGCTACAGTGCCGGGATGTCCTGGTCGATGATCCTGTTTGCAGAGATGTTTTCAGGGAGGAAGGGGCTCGGCTACCTGCTGAGCCGCCGCCAGGAACTGCTGGTGGCCGACGAATCGATCGTGCTGCTGGTGGTAATCGGTCTGCTGGGTTTTATGGTGGACTATTCGATTATCTGTGTTGAAAGAAGGATGACGCCGTGGAGTCGGCAGATGCAGAACTCATTGGTCTGACCGTACTCAGTTACAGTTGAATCCCTCACGGGGTAAGTTCCCGTCCAAAATATAGCTCCGTTTTTTCACCAAACCCATCCTTTTCCTATAGAAAAATACTGAACATCACCTTTTCCTGCTAACAGCCACATCTGATAAGAAGGACCGCTCAGGACGCTTTGATTCGGATGATTCTCCTTATTCTCCTGAAGTAATTAATCCCGTTAATTTGCGTAATACCTAATTAATAATACAAAAATTATCTAGTTTGTTGATAGATTTATAAATCATAACTAGTTGTAATATTTACTTTTTTTGTATTGACAATAATGTTTGTGGTGATAGTCTGCAGATAAATGTACTAAGATGATAGTGGTATACTGAATCATAAATCCCCCTAAAAGAGGAAACAACCATGTCAGAAAATCTCTTACAGCGAAGTGTTACCACTGCGGTAGCAAGGAACCTGGCAAGCACGTCCAAGACCAATCCGAAGATGATGTCGATTACACCACGCTTGCTCTTGAGCCTTTTGCCGTGGGTGCAGGTCAACGGTGGTACCTACCGGGTTAATCGCACCAAGGTGGAACTTACCCGGGCCGAACGGATCGAAGTCGATCTGGAAGGCGGCGTACCGGCCTTTACGCCGGAAGCGCTGCGCAGCGTGCCGCTCTTTTCACGACTTCCCGATTCAATTGTTAACCGGATGGCAACCCGCTTCACGACTGAACAAGTGGCGCTCGGCAATAACCTGATCGTCGAGGGGGCCGAGGAAAACAAATTCTTCGTCATCGCCCAGGGACAGGTCGAGGTGCTCAGCAAAGGGGCGCACGGCAGCGACCTGCGCATCGCACTTTTAACGGATGGCGAATATTTCGGAGAAATCGAACTGCTTACCAACCGGACTGCGGAAGTAACGGTCCGTACAATCACCCCCTGTACTCTGCTGACGCTTTCACGGGCTGAACTGGATGCCGTTCTGCTGGAAATTCCCAACCAGCAGGCCGAGTTCAAGAAAGCGGTTGACGATCACCTGGAGCTGCTGACGACGGTAAACAAGTATGGCGAGCGCAACATTGATCTGGTTTCCGGCTTTGCCGAAAATGTCGAGATCCCGGAGACGTTTGTCGATTACTCTGCTACCCCGCGTGAGTATAATCTTTCCGCGGTTCAGACTGTCGTGCGCGTTCATACCCGCGTGTCAGACCTTTTCAATGGCCCCTACGATCAGCTCGAAGAGCAGATGCGGTTGACGGTGGAGGGGATCAAAGAACGTCAGGAGTGGGAACTGATCAACAACAAGAAGTTCGGCCTGCTGCATTCGGCCGCACCGGCATTCCGGATCAGCGCCCGTTACGGCACACCTACGCCTGACGATATGGATGAACTGCTGGCCCTGGTCTGGAAAAAACCGGCCTTCTTCCTCGCGCATCCCAAAGCGATAGCAGCTTTCGGACGTGAATGCACCTGGCGCGGCACCCCGCCACCGACTTATGACGTCTTCGGTACGCCGGTCGTCACCTGGCGTGGTGTTCCGATTATCCCCTGCGACAAGCTGGAAATCAAGAACCGCTATAACTCGCACCGTCTGCTCGGCACCACCAGTATCCTGCTGATGCGGGTCGGTGAAGCTGACCAGGGCGTTGTCGGCCTGCACCAGACCGGTATTCCTGGTGAGATCCTGCCGAGTCTCTCGGCCCGCTTTATGGGTACCGATAATCTGGGAGTCTCTTCATACCTGTTATCACTCTACACCTCATGCGCCGTGCTGACTGACGATGCCATCGGTGTCCTCGAAAACGTTGAAGTCGGCTACTACCACGACTATGCCCATCGCGAACAGGGCGGTTTCACTCACGGACTAGGAATTTAATGGATGAAAAAACAATCCCGGATGGTGGTTACTGAAGGATCAGGCCACCGCAGAAAAGGAGATCAACATGTCTGAAAACAACCTGCTGCAACGAAGTGTCACAACGGCGGTTGCCCGCAATCTTGCTACCACCACCAAGACCAACCCAAAAATGATGTCGATCACACCGCGCTGGCTTTTGAGCATGCTCCCCTGGGTGCAGGTCAATGGCGGCACCTATCGTGTCAATCGCACCAAAGTGGAACTCTCCAAGGCCGAACGGGTCGAAATCGATCTGGCCGACGGGCGGGCTACCTTTTCCCCCGAATCACTGAGGAGTGTCCCGGTCTTTTCACGACTCCCCGATGCATTGATTTCGCGCATGGCCGGCAGCTTCAAGACCGAAGAGGTTACACTCGGCAACAACCTGGTCGTCGAAGGCGCCGGTGAGAACAAATTTTTCATCATTGCCCAGGGGCAGGTCGAGGTGCTCAGCAAAGGGGCTCACGGCAGTGACCTGCGCATTGCGCTTTTGACGGAAGGTGAATATTTCGGCGAAATCGAACTGGTCACCAACCGTACCTCGGATGTGACCGCCCGCACCATCACCCCCTGTGTGCTGCTGACCCTGTCGCGCAAAGAGCTGGAGGGGATCCTCAAAAAGAGTCCCACGCTGAACGAAGAGTTTAAAAAAGTCACCGATGAGCATCTTGAACTACTGACCACCGTTAATAAGTACGGCGAGCGCAACATCGATCTGGTTTCCGGATTTGCAGAAAACATCGAGATTCCTGAGACCTTTGTCGATTACTCAGCCAACCCGCGTGAATACAACCTCTCCTCCGTGCAGACCGTCGTTCGCGTTCATACGCGCGTTTCCGACCTTTTCAATGGCCCTTACGACCAGCTTGAAGAGCAGATGCGGCTCACCATCGAGGGGATCAAGGAGCGGCAGGAGTGGGAGTTGATCAACAGCACCAAGTTCGGCCTGCTTCATTCTGCTGATCCCTCGATGCGTATCAGCACCCGCTACGGAACACCAACTCCGGATGATATGGATGAACTGTTGGCACTGGTCTGGAAAAAACCGGCCTTCTTCCTGGCTCATCCCAAAGCGATCGCCGCTTTTGCCCGTGAGTGTACCTGGCGCGGCGTTCCGCCAGCAACCGCCAACCTGTTCGGCACCCAGGTCATCACCTGGCGCGGCGTTCCGCTAATCCCGTGTGACAAGCTGGAGATCAAGAGCCGCTTCCACTCCAACCAGTGGCTTGGCACCACCAGCATCGTTCTGGTGCGGGTCGGCGAGGCTGATCAAGGGGTCGTCGGTCTGCATCAGGTCGGTATTCCGGGTGAAATCCTGCCGAGCCTCTCGGCCAGACTGATGAAAACCGACAACCTGGGCGTGGCCTCCTATCTGCTGTCGCTCTACTTCTCGCTGGCCGTTCTGACTGATGATGCGCTGGCCGTTCTTGAAAACGTCGAGGT
>Ga0194037_1001501_pt1 | contig 16763 bp, 9 predicted proteins | sample JunL306m_MetaG_FD_148653 | JGI IMG/M metagenome (GOLD analysis project Ga0194037, IMG submission 148653) | Anoxic zone freshwater microbial communities from boreal shield lake in IISD Experimental Lakes Area, Ontario, Canada - Jun2016-L304-6m | ecosystem: Environmental > Aquatic > Freshwater >...
ATTAAGCGCCGTCAGGCTTTTTCCTTCGCCGCCGACGGAACTGGTCACCATCAGCATATTGAGGAAAGAACCTTCTTTGGTTAGTTTGACAATCACCGATTTAAGCTTGCTGTACTCTTCAGCTGCCGGCGTGTGCGGGGCATGTACGGTTACCAGCAGTTGGTTGGTGACTGTGATTCCCGCCGTCGTCAACGGTGGCGGTTGATGACGTACGAGCGTAACCGGTTCAGACTGTGCGCTATCGGCAATTTTTCTGGCTGCTTTTTCAAGTGCTTCCTCAATTCGGCTCATAACTGTTCCTTTCACATCGTGCCGATTAATCGGCAACGGTCATTTGAGTGTCAATTGCTTCAACTGGGCTTTAATGGCGGTCGGATTAAAAAAATCAATCGAGAGATCCCGCAGCAACTCAAAAGAAACTGTTGCCAGTATCACCAGGAAACAGGTGCCGGTAATTCCGTAAAACCAGAAATCCCTCCTGCGTACTGCAGCCAGTTCGACAGGATTTTCGATGGTCGGAACCACAGCCAGAATTTTAACGCCGAGCGATTTCAGTGCCTCGACACTCCGTACGGACGAGTCAAGCTGGTCAAGCAGCACAAGGAAGGCAAAACTGCCCACCAGTCCACCAAGAATGCCGATAAGAATTATTCTTACCCGGTTAGGACTGACAGGTTTGACCGGAATTATTGCCGGATCAACGATTCTGAAGGTAGTTGACTTATCCTGAATCTCCATCTGTTTTGAAACTTCTGACTGTCCGTATCTGGTTACAAGCTGTTCATAGAGAGTTTTCTGACTGTTTTTTTCACGTTCCAACTCGTCAAGACTCGTTTTGGCAGCCGGAATGCTTTTCAACAAAGCTTGTTTTGATGCGATAAATCGTCGTTGATTTTTTTCAATTTCTCGCAGTGAATTCAGCTCCAGAGATATTTTTTCAAGTTCCAGCGAGTGGAGATCTTCAGATCCGATTACTGTAGAACCGGAATGAAGCTGCTCTTTGATAGTTGCAATTTCGTTTTTAGCTTCCAGCATTTCAGGGTGATTATCGGTATAAACCAGACTCAGTTCCTGCTGCTTGTTTTGCATGCGGGCCAGACGGGCTTTCAGCGGATCATCCTTTACGCGCAGTACCATAGTTTCGAGCTGACGGCGTTTTAAGGCAATTTCTTCAATTTTCTGCTGCGCGTAACCGATTTCTACCAGCAAGGCAGCTTCATTCTGCGCAAGGACACTGCTATTGTCCCGTTTGTAACTGTTGGCTCTGTTTTCGGCCTCATCCATCTTCGCCTTGATGGTTTTAATCTGCTCTGCCAGAAAATTAGTGGCGCCATACGACTCTTCGCGCTTGGAGGTGATATTTTCCTCGATATAGCGCCTGACCAGAGTATTCACGTAGTCGCGTGCCAGGCGCGGGTTTTCACTATTAAATGTTATCGTAAACAGACCTTCATTATTCTTCAGCTTGATGTCAGTATTTTCCTGAAACTCCTTGACCATTTTTTCCTGCTGACCACTATTCGGGTTGGCGTTCAGATCAAGATCATTAAAGACGTTCAGCAGCAAAGATCTGCTTTTGATTGCATAGGCCAGCACCTTGATTTTATCCTCAAACGAAGGTGTAATAGCAATCCCCTTGACCAGATCACTGATGACACTTTTTTCTATAAATACCGTACACTTAGCCTCATAACGTTCTGGTAGCAGATAACTGGCGACTGCCACCGTTGTCATGATCGCCAGCGCCAGCATTACGAACAGATATTTCTTTTTACTGATCAGTTGCAGATATTTTTTGTAGTCATATTCAGATGTCTCTTCCATTAGTTCACCCCGCGATTTTATTTATCCTGCACAGTACCGATCTGGACTTCCGAACAATGCACCTGCTTCAAAACATGCCTTCCTTGACAATCACATAATCATTCGGCTGCAATTTGAGATTTTGACTTAAATCCGCATCATTCAAGATGTCTCTGGCCTTCACCGGAATGATCACCTCTTTGGAACCATCCTTGCGCAGAATGGTCGTGTCATTCTGCTTGGCAAACTTGGTAAATCCACCTGCTTCAAGGACCGCCTGCATGACGGTCATTCCTTCCCGGTATTCTATAAATTTAGGTACATTCACAGCTCCAAGGACATACACACTCTTGTCAAGCAGCAGTGGAATATAGATCGAATCGTTCGACTCGATCGCCAGATCGTCGCTGGTATCGCCGCCAATAAAGAGCTCGTAAAAGCCGGCCTTGATAATTTTGCCATTCCTGCGCAGGTATGCCCGTTTGAAATCAGCACTTTTAACATCACCCAGATTGCACAACAGCTGTAACAATGTTGTGCTGCGGTTGAGATCGTATGCCGCAGCCTTTACACCGCCGCCGAATATATACACTTTGCTGTTGGTGATCTCCCTGACCGTAACGGTAACATTAGGATTTTTCACCAAGACCTTCAGTTTCTCACTGAGTGATTTTTGAAGACCAGGCGGGGTAAAACCGGAAGCCGCAAGATCTCCCACCCCCGGAATGGTTATCTTGCCGTCCGGACGCACTTTGACCGATACGTTCAACTCTTTGACTCCCCACACATAGACATCCAGGATGTCACCTTCACCGATGATGTAGTCACCAGCCAGGGAAAGTGCCGGAAAAAACATCACTCCGAACAGTGCCGTCAAAAGCCATTTTCTCATTGTAATCTCCTTTGAAATAAAGCTACCGTGCTCCCCGTCTGAAAAGAACCACCTGAATCGTTTCCAGGATAATCATCAGATCAAAGGCCAGTGTGATATTTTTAATATAATACAGGTCATAGCGCAGCTTCTCCATGGCATCTTCTTCCGAGGCTCCGTAGGGATAACGGACCTGGGCCCAGCCGGTTACACCGGGCTTTACGAAGTGACGTTCCGAGTAGAAATGGATAATTGTTTTTAATTTATTTACAAATTCCGGTCGCTCCGGGCGTGGTCCGACCATGCTCATGTCACCACAGAGGATATTGAAAAACTGCGGCAATTCATCGATACGGGTTTTACGCAGGAAGGCGCCTAAGCGGGTTACGCGGGGATCATCTTTTTGAGCCCAGACGGCACCGGTTGTGAGTTCTGCGTCGGTTTGCATGGTGCGTAGTTTATAGAGAAAGAAATTTTTTTCATTTTCACCGACCCGTTCCTGCCGATAAAAAACCGGCCCGCAAGAATCAAGCTTGATCGCCAGGGCAATCAGTGGCAATAAGGGAGCGCTCAATGCAATCCCCAGCATGGCACAAACTATATCAACTCCCCGTTTCATAACCTTGCGGATACGACTCACCTTGAAACCATCCGAAAAAATTATCCAACTCGGGTTCATACCTTCAAGGTAGAGTTTGCCGGTAACATGTTCGTAGAACGATGGCGCATCCATGACTTCGACACCAGCCAACTTGCAGGCCATAACCTCCTGAAACGGAAACACGCCACGTCGCTCCGAGAGGGAGACAACAATCTTGTCAGCTTTTTCTGATTTTACGGTTTCAAACAGCCCGGCACTATTTTCAAGAATTTTAATCTGAGGTACATGTGATAATTCGTTCGAACACTGTACATATCCGGAGAGAAGATAGTTTTCATCCGAGAGCGGGATGATTGCACCCATGTGCTCAGCCACCGGTCCTACCCCAAGGATCACGATACGGCGGGCAAATCCCTTGAATTTAACGTACAGACGGTAGGTTTCATGGCACAAGAACTGTAATAGACCAAACACCATAATGGCTGAAACCAGTAATTCGCTGCCATTGATCTCCGAATTGGATGAGTACGTCAAAAACGAGAACACAAAGCAGGACACTCCCAAAGATGCCCCGATTTTTACCGCAATCTCGCGGGCTACCAACTCATGGTGGTTTTTATAAATCTCGACGACAAACGATAAAAAAACGACAATTACGACAAAAAGGATAATGCGTACTGCCCCGAGATTCACAATATCCTCGAAATCAGGTACTTTTCGGAGCCGAATTAAAATTGCAGCCAGGATGGCCAGAATGGCGGCGATCGTATCTACAATTACCAGCAGCACTATTCTCTTGTGTTGTTCCATCACGACACTCCTTAATAGTCAAAACTCATTGTTACTTGAGCTCTCTGAGTAGATCCTTTGCTTGCTTAATCCCGGTGAAGCTATCCGAACGGAGAGCAATCTGCAGTCGCGCAACGGCACTGTTTGTATCTCCCGAGGCCCGATGAACAAGAGCAAGGTGATAATTGATTGTTGGATCGCCCGGCTGAAGTGCCACGGCTTTTTCGAGTTTTACACGGGCTTCCTGAAACCGGCTGTTTTTAAAGAGTGCATACCCAAGAGTGTCTAAAATTCCGGGATTTTCAGGCTCAAGCACCACGGCCCGTTCTACCAGTTGCAGCCCCTCTGCCATGCTTCCGCCGTATCCTTCCAGGTACAGGTACGCGAGGTTATTAAGCGCAACGGCATAGTTTTCGGAATGTAACAAAGCCGTACGATATTTTTTTACCGCGCCTTTTCTGTTACCCATCGCCTCCAGAAATGTACCCTGGGCAAAATAAGCCGGTGCATACCGGGGGCGTCTCCGTATGAATTCATCGCTGATTTTTAGCGCCGTGTTATGCATGCCGGTCTTCGAGTAGAGTGCCGCCAGAGCCAGAGTTGCCTGGGGGTTGTTCGGAATACGTTGGACACATCTTTGTAAAGTTTCGGTAGCACGAATGAAATCAGCAGCTGCCTCATAAACTGCGGCTAGCAGCAGGTAACCGTTTGCAGAATCCGGCTTGAGCGTGATGGTACGCCCGGCCTCATTGATAGCCTCAGGCATTTTTTTCATCGCCAGATAGACGGCTACACGCTGCGTGGCTGCCCGCTCCGGGGAGGTGCTCGCAAGATCATCACACGCCGATAACGCGTCTTTAAATTGTTCATTTTTCAGATACAGGCGGGCTTTTTGTTCCTGAAGATCTACAGAGCGTGGATTGAATTGTCCCGCTTCCATGATTGTTGCGAGAGATTTTTCGCTGTTTCCCTTTTTTTCGTAATAGCGCGACAGTGCCAGATATGCCGCCGGATTGTGGGTCTCTTTGGCCTTTGTGTACAGAGTAACGGCTCCGTTTTCATTTCCGACTGACTCCATCAGCGATGCCATACGTAGCATGGCCGGGATGTTACCCGGTTCCTTGGTAAGGATGGCCGTATATTCGGCAAGGGCTTTGGCCAAATCAGCAGAAACCGTATAGTACGCTGCCAGAATAACGTGCGGTGCCACGGAGACGGGATCGATCTCTTTGGCCTTGGCGAGATAGTTCAGTGCTTCTGTGGGATTACTGCTCGCGAACATGATTCTGGCCATTCCGCAATACAGTTCAGAGTCATTTTTTGAACCGGTAATACCATCTTTCAACGTTGCAAGAGCCTTTTGGCGATTGCCGCGATGATGATAGAATGAAGCCAGTATCAACCTGGTAACGGACAATTCCGGTGCTATGCGTAGCGCTGTGGAAAAATCAACTTCAACCTCTGCATTGTTCCCCTGGGACAGGAAAAACATCCCCTTTTTCATGTACGCCTCGACACGCTTTGGATCAATTTTAGTCGCGATATCGAGCTCTTTTATCCCTTCTTCATACAACCCCTTAACCATATAGGCACTGCCGAGAAGACTGTGCAGCTGTGCGTTTTGATAGTCTGTTTCAAGTAGTTTGCTTAATTCCAGAATCGAATCATCAACCCGCTTCTGCTGTAAAAGAATCATTCCGGTTAACAGTCGCGCCTGATGGAAGGCCGGGTTTCGATCCAGAATCTGGCGGAACTGACTCAGAGCACTTTCGAGATCGCCCTTGCCGTACATACTGAGACCCAGGAAATAATATCCTGCCAGGTTTGGCTGCAGTTTATTGGCATTTTGCAATAATGCAATCGCCTCGGTAAAACGCCCCTTACGGTAGGAATCAATACCTTGCAGGCGATACCCTTCAGCATTCAGGGGAAACTTTTTTATCAGTTCTGCTGCCGTTTTTCCGACGCGCTCTGACTGTCCCATTTCCATGTCAAGCAGCGCTGACTTGTAGGGTGCCACGGGATCGTTAGGATTAATTACCGACAATTGTCTGTAGCGTGCCTGCGCCAGATCCTTCCTGCCGAGCGCGATGTCTGTATCAGCCAGAATAGAGATTACTTTTGAATTACGAGGATTACTCTTGATCAGCTCTTCCAATAAAACTGCGGATTGCCTGGCGCGCCCCTGTCGCAGATAGAGCGTTGCCAGTTCAAGCTTGCTGGTCTGTTTTTCCGGATTATTCTGCAGTGCGCGCAGCAAAAATGTTTCTGCCTGTTGAGGTTCGTTTTTTATGCCGTAGGCGACACCTATAGTTTCCAGAGCTTCTGCAGAATCAGGCACGACCTTTAGAAATTGCTCAGCATGACTGATCGCACTATCAGGTTTCCGCAAGCCGTTGTAGATTTTAGCCAGCTCCAGCTCTATGCCCGTTTGCTTGGGATTAAGACATCTTACTTTCTGTAATTCTTTTTCAGCCATTTCGTAGTTAGCTAACGCCAGATATGCCTTCGCCAACTGATATCGGGCATCAAGGTTATTCTGATCTTTTGCCAGAGAATTCCTGAAGTAGACGATTGCACCCTTTGCATTTCCGGCTTGAAACGTTTTAACTCCAACCGCATACAGCTCTTCACTGCTTTTCCCACTGCATCCGGAATTAAAAATAACAATCGACATAATGATGGCAATTTTTTTGTACACAGTATGTACCCTCCGGTATGGCCGCTTACGGCACACGGCGCTTCCCTGATTGTGATCGTGATTTCTTGCCTCCTGGAGATAACAGTTAGTGTGCCATATGAAATTAATTCATTTATCACTGTAATTTAAGTTACTTATATTTTTCATGTCCTGACTCACCCTGTTAGATGCTGTGACTCTGCAGAACCACTCTTCGTCCGCAAGCGTTATGTTATGCGGATCTGCCACGAGGTAAAAAATGTGACTGATGTTATCAGGGCGTATCAGTAGCTTTGAACGAATTACCATCCGAAAGAGCGTAAAAAAAAACCGACCAGTATGTCGGTCTGCTTTACGGTTTTTAGAAATTTTCGAAACATAATATTTTTTTATTTAATAATATTAGTATGTTACAAGTTGGCACACATACTGCGGTAAGCTGACAAACATTCGATGTGGAATGTGAAGATGCCGAGCAGCGCAGAAGACGAAGCAGAAGATGATGTGGATAGAGCATCAGATAAGGTTTAACAGGTTCACACTCGTACGGCACACGAGGACCACATTACAATGAAAGGTGGTGAGACGGGCGGTTACAGCAGGAGCTGCGAATAATCACAGGCGAGTGATCAATGAAAAAGTAAATTACACAAAAAGGAGATACATCATGAAAAAGCTCATTTTAATCGCATTATCATTTGGATTATTGTCTCTCGGGACGATCGGAAGCGCTGGAGCATCTACCATCACGGCACTGCCACAGTGGGGAGCAGGTGATACGGCATACCTGCATTTTAATATGCCTTCCAGTGTTGAAGGGTTGGTGAGTGCCATCTTAAGCATTTCAGCCAGTAACCCTTTAGGGGACAATCTCGACAGGGTTAGAGTAGAAGGTCAAAACGTCGGTTTCCTCGGAGTAAGTGGTCCCGGCGTTTTTCAAACCAGTGAATTTAATGTAACCAACTTTTTTATAAATTATCTGGCTGTAGGCCCAACTCTGGATGTTGCCATCAGAGCCCACGGTCCATTTACTCTGGGATCCTCTCTGCTCACACTTGAGTCCCAGTTAGGCCTGGGTGCAACAGTTGACCCGCCCCCCACTACCCCTCCTGGTAACGCACCGGTTCCCGAACCTGCAGTCCTGCTCCTGCTCGGCTCCGGTCTCAGCGGTCTGGCATTCTGGGGTAAACGTCGCCGTACTACGAAGTAATCGTCTTTCCGCTCTTGGCACGTAACGGCGGGGTGGAAGCCCCGCCGTTTTTTTCGAAACTAGTAAACCTGGAAAAAGCAGGTATCCACGAAAAGCACGAAATACACGAACGAAATATGATTGTTATATAACTTCACGGCGCAACCTTTTTGGTGAATTACAGTTTCATGTAATGGTCTTATTTTTCGTGTCTTTTCGTGTCTTTCGTGGACCTAAAAGCCGTTTTAAGATTAAATATTCGTACAAAGAATGGGGGGGTGAGGAATGGCAACCGATGCAACAATACTCCTGGCGGAGGATGATGATATTGCCGCACGTCACTTGAGTCTGTCATTGCCTCGCTTGGGATACCGGATATCTGCCGTCGTGAGGACCGGTGAAGAGGTCATTGAAAGCGCTACGAAAATGAGGCCGGATATTATTCTGATGGATATCGGTCTTGGAGGTACAATTGACGGAATAAGCGCTGCCCAACATGTGCACGCCCAAGCGGACATTCCGATAATTTATCTTACAGCGAATTCAGACGGTGAGACTTTCGAGCGCGCCAAACGAACAGAACCGTATGCCTATATCATTAAACCGTACGAGATCTATCAGCTGCAAAATTCAATCGAAATTGCACTCTTCAAGCACAAGCTGGGACTGCAGCTGAAAGAAAGCGAAAATCGTTACCGTACCCTCTTTGAAGTCAGCAGCAATGCCATGATGCTGATTAATGAAGATTCCACTATTATTATGGTAAATGATCAATTTGTAACTATGACCGGTTTTTCCAAGTCGTCAGTAGAAAACAGAATGAGTTGGACAGAGTTTATCGAGGAAAGCGAATGTCTGAAACTAGAGGAGCGACTCAACCTGGCCGATGATGATAACGTTCCGATCCGACCGTATTTTGAGTCATTCGTGATCAACAGTAGCGGAGACACAAAAATTGTCTATATCAATGTCAAAAAAATTCCTGGAACCGAAACGCGTATTGTTTCAATGAACGATATTTCGGATCTCAAAATTGCCGAACAGGAAATTCGACTGTTAAACAAGGAATTAAAAGAAAAAAACAAGGGGCTTACCCAGGAGATTACGTTACGGGAACGTGTCGAAAAAAGCTGCGCTATGAAGCGACTTCATGACCACTTGACCGGACTGCCCAACCGTCTGCTGCTCTTTGATCGTCTGAAACAGGCCTTTGCGTTCGAAGAGCGTCATAATACGCTGATTGCCATCATGGTTCTTGATCTGGACAATTTTAAAAACATCAACGATACGATGGGGCACCTGTCCGGTGATATTCTTCTCAAAAAAATTGCTCAGGGGCTACAAAAATGTATTCGGCAATATGACACGGTAGGTCGACTGGGTGGCGATGAGTTTGTCGTCATTATTAACGACGCTGAAACCATTCAGGACATCATCACGTTCACAGAAAAGATTCAGTCAATCTTTCAGCAGCCGTTCGATATCGTCGGACAACCGGTATATGTAACAACCAGCATCGGGGTTGCAGTCTACCCTCTGCATGGCGTCACAATCGAAACATTGCTTAAAAGAGCTGATATGGCAATGTATTTTGCCAAAAAAAGTGGAAGAAATACCTTCAGGTTTTTTACGGACTCAATGGTGGTCCAGGACGACACCCAAACCAGCATGAGAACAAAACGACGGGTAACGCAGATGACAGAGTCACCACAAAATGAATTCGTAACGCATGTCTTTCCGAAATTACCGAAAGACAATGTGTCGCACTAATAAGCAAATTCTAATTATATAACATCCTGAGGTATGCCATGAAAACGACCGGAGGTAACAACCACCTTAAAACACTGGAAAAGATTCCCATATTTTCCTGCCTGCTTCCGGATGACAAAGCCAGACTCTATGAAATTATCAAAGAAAAACATTTCAAGAAGAATTCAATAATATTGATGGAGGATGACTCGAAGAACTATATGTATGTCATTTTTTCCGGAAAAATAAAGGTTGTGCGAATCAGCTCTGATGGAAAAGAACAGATTATGGTGATTCGCAAACGGGGAGATTTTTTTGGAGAAATGACACTCCTGGACGGGAAGTCACAACCAGCTACAATTGTAGCAATGGAGGAGGCTATCGTAGGTTTGATCTCCAAAGAGGATTTTGATCAGTATTTCATGAAAGATGCGAACGTATTAAAGCAGATCATCTCGGTTCTGTGTGATCGACTGCGAGAATCATGGGTAATACAGCATGTACTCGCATTGCCGGACGCAGAGACCAGGGTACGTGCCGTACTGGAACATATCAGCAGTAATTACGGTATCAAAGATGTGCGCGGCATTATGATCCCTTTCAAACTTACCCATAAGGAAATTGCAGAATTCGCAGCACTTGCCCGCGAGACCGTGAGCAGACTATTGATGAGGCTCAGCCAGTCGGGAGAAATTGAGATTATCGGCAACAGAAACATTATCCTCAAATCGTCATTTTTGCATTCGTGATATATGACACCACGACAGCTTCAGGGAGGTGAATTGAGATGGAAAAAACAATGGACGAAAATGGCTCCGGGTTATTTGGAAGCAATAACAATCGCAGGTTCGGCGAGAGACGTATTGGCGAGAGACGAACGGATGATGATTCAGGCGCCTGGAAGATAGTTTGCGCTATCTGGAACAAATTCGGCTTACGGCGGAGTACTGAAACAAGGAGGACAGATTATATGCCCCGATTCTGGGCTCTTGTAAGACGCTCAACCGAGATGTAACATCAACCATTGCGGGAGCTATGTCTGCAGCCACATTCCCAACTTGGCAAGCAGATCCTCAAGAATCACCGGTTTGGAGAGATGATCATCCATCCCGGCCGCAAGGCATCTTTCACGATCCTGCTTCATGGCGTTACCGGTGAGTGCAATGACCGGGATCTCATGATGACGTACGTCAGAGGCAGGATCACGAATGATTGACGTTACATCATAACCGTTCATATCCGGCATCATGCAGTCCATCAGAACCAGAGCATAATCGTTGGTTGCAAGAAACCGTAGCGCCTCGTTGCCATTACCGGCCACATCAACCTGGTAGCCATAGCTTTTAAGCAGCCGGGGAATTATTCTCTGCGCCATCGGATCATCTTCCGTCAAGAGGAGACGGATGGTACTCCCGCCTCCCAACGCCTCCCTGACGGGGGAGTTAGACGTAAGTTCCTCCACCTGAAGGGGAATAGTTTCCCCCTTCTCCATTACCACCGTAAACCAGAAGGTCGACCCTTCGCCTAACACACTCTCCACACCGATGCTGCCGTTCATCAACTCAACCAAACGCCTGCAGATAGTCAGTCCAAGTCCGGTACCACCATAGGTACGGGTGGTTGAACTGTTGGCCTGAGTGAAAGGTTCAAAGATATGTTCCCGTTTTTCCATTGCTATTCCAATGCCACAGTCATGCACCTCAACATGGAGCGTAACGCTCGTCTCATCTTCACCATCCGAACGGATCTTGAGCGTAACAACGCCACTGGAGGTAAATTTTATGGCATTACCAACCAGGTTGGTAATGATTTGGCGAAGTCGTCCGGCATCACCATGTAAAACAGGTGGAACATCAGTCGCTATCGACGTGGTAAGCGTAATCGATTTTTCGCTGGCGATCAGTGTCAGCAGTCTGGTTGTCTCAGAAACGAGTGTGCGCAGATCAAAGTCGAACATTTCCAGGTCGATTTTATCGGCTTCTATTTTGGACAGGTCGAGGATGTCGTTCAGCAGAGTCACTAAGGTAATACCTGATTTTTTGGCACGTTCGGTATATTCGTACTGCTCCTGAGTCAGTTCGGTATGCTGCAATAGCTGGATCATGCCGATCACACCGTTCATCGGGGTGCGGATCTCATGACTCATGGTCGCCAGGAAGCTTGTCTTGGCAATATTGGCCGCTTCGGCATCGGCTTTGGCCTGTTGAAATTCAACCTCCTTTTGCTTACGGTCGGTGATATCGGTACTCATAACACAGAGGCCGCGTATACTCCCGTCTGCGCGCTTCAAAGGAAATTTTATGGATATACCATAGCGCAGTCCGTTTTCAGAACAATCCATCACCTCCTCCGATTCAACGCAGCGGCCGGTTTCAAGCGCTTCAAGATCGTTATTCCGTAAACGCTCGCCAATCGGCCCTGGAAACAGTTCTTTGTCACTTCTGCCGATAGCTTCAGTGCTAGAAATTCCGGTTACGTCTACCCATTTCCGGTTGACCATCTCATAGCGTCCCTCCTGGTCTTTAAGCGCTATCAGCATCCCGCTGTACTCAAACATATCCGCCAGCAGACGGCGGTTTTCTTCCATACCAGACGATATCCGTTTCATTTCGCTGATATCCTGAAGAATCCAAATGGAATCATCCTCAGGCTTTTCAAAGTCGAGCGCCGATCCCTTGATACTACAGAAAATCAGAGTACCATCCTTCCTCCTTATTTCCGACTCGAACGTATAAATTTTATTGTTTGAAAGTCCCGTAGAGACTTCTTTACCAATGCGTTGATACGTTTCCCTGTCAGGATAGAATGCGCCGGTGTTCATTCCCACGGTCTCACCGGTTTCATATCCAAGAATGGCATCGAAGGCCGGATTAGCAGATTGTACCGTTCGATTCCTGAGTGACGCGGCACCGATCGGCATCATGTCGAAGGTTGCAAGATTAATCTGCTGCTCATCCGCTAACTTTTCGACCTGCTGTGCCCGTTCTGAAACTTTCATTTCCAGAATTTCACTGATCTTTCGACCTTCCGAAAACTGTTTAGAAAGTGAATCTGACATTTCTCTGAAGTTATTGATCAGGTGGCTGGTCTCTGTAATAGAACTTTCCGGCCAGGTGACTAAACACGTACCGCCTTCAGTTGCCAGTCTGGTAGCAAGACTACGAGTCAGCAAACACAGGTTTTCAAGCGGTGCGATAATCCGGCGGCTTAAATACTCCGCCAACAGAAGTGCCGCAAGCAAAATCAGGAGCAGCAGCGACAGTAAGCCGGAATATTTTTCGTACAGAATTTTCTGGAAGGGCGCAACGGGCTGCTCCAATATCAGCTTCCAACGGGTCTGATCGTCGAGAACAGTTTCAACAACATAGTATGACTTTTGCCAGCGCTCCAGAATGGGAGTATGGGAGGGAAGTGTCGGTAGCCACTGACGGACGTCCTGCTTGAGAGGGCTCAACACCCCAACAGTGCGCACAAAAGGAGCCAGAACTTTTTGATCCGAACGGTTAGAGATGATGACGGTACCGCTTTCATCCAACAGCGTATAGAGCAAGGCCTGCTCTTTAACTCTCTCGTTGAAATGTTCTCGTAATGGATCCAGATTAAGATTGCCGGAGGAAGTTGGCTGCATATGGTGCGGAGATTTTGCAGGAGCGACCTTGGCCTGATCAGCAAGCGCATTTTGTCTCGATTCAACCCAGCTCATCATATAGTGGCTAAAACTCTTGCTTTTGCGAATCAGTGAGGAACGAATATGGTTGTCGGTTTCAGTAAAGTCTGATTTGCAGCTTACGGCCAGTAAAAGCAACGCTGGAAACAGAACAAAAAACGTCAGCAGGTTATAGATAATCTCGCGGTAAGAGATATGTGAAGTATTCGTTCGGTGGATAAAACCGGAAAAAACGAGTCGCGCCACCAAGGCATTGGCAATGCCGTTCACCGCCTGCTTGGTCATGATCATCGAAGTGTTACTGTCGGGAAGTTGCATAAGAACATCGTAGAAAAGATAACCCAGTGGTATGCCGATGATCAGCCAATACAGCGTATCTGCCATTACCATCCCTACTCTGCGACGGGCCATCAACCATCCGACAACCGCCACTTCAGCGGTCATGATGAATAAGGCGAAAGAATCATTCCAGAGAACACAGGTGTAACTGGCAATAATGGCCGCCGCCAGAATGCCGCGTCCCATTCCGAATAATTGCAGGGCCAGCAGGGCAAAGATGCTGCCAAAGACGAAATTGATGTCGAGGAAGATTGGATAATTGAAGTGGTTACCAGCAAGACCGGCTGCAATGAGGGTGAATAGCAGCGGAAGATGGTATCTCGCAGGAATAATGGATGGAACTGATGAAGCTGTGGTCAAATGGAACCTCTCATTACATCAACCCTTTCTCGCGCATATCGTCAACATACGTCTTGACTAATGGCAGTTCCAGTTCCAGGGCGATCACGAGCTCCCTGACACTTTCAAGGTTGTCCTGCTTGGCACTATCCCGAAGGGCGGTGCATATTTCAGAGAGTCTCAGAAGACCCAGGTTTTTGCTGCCCCCCAGCAGATAATGCGCCGTTTCGCATACTCCGGGGATATTTTTATCATCAACAGCCTTATGGAGTACCGGAATACGTTGCTCGACATTTTCCAGATACGGATGAACCACTGCCGGAACAAAATCTTTACCCATCTTTTTGAAAGAAAGTATCAGCTTTTGCAAGCGAGCCTCATCAAAAACAGTGCCGGACTTTTTTGCAGAGTCATGCTCATCAACGTACACCACCGGCGGTTGCTGTGTGAACGGCAGAGGAGGCGGTGCCCAGCGGGTGATGAGCTCCTCCAGTTTGCTGGAGCGTACCGGTTTACTCAGATAATCATCCATGCCTGCGGCGAGGCATTTCTCCCGAAACCCGACGATGGCATTGGCCGTGAGCGCCACAATTATCGTGTGTTTCTTGTTTGATTCCAGCCTTCTGATCTCTTCGGTCGCTTCAAACCCATTCATATCCGGCATATTGCAATCCATCAATACAATATCATAGTGATGCGCTGCAACCATTTTCACGGCATCACTGCCACATGAGACAACATCCACCGCACAGCCAATAAACTGAAGCATGGTTGACGCAACAACCTGACTGGCAGGATTGTCCTCTGCCACCAGGATTCGAGGACACCAGGCTGTTTCCGGCACGGTGGCATTGTCGGAGTCAAGCGCTGAAATTTCATCGTTTCCCGCAACCGGAAACGGTCTGCTCTGCAGCAGACTAAGCGCAACTACCGTAACAGCATCTATAACACGACGTTGACGGAAAGGCTTGGATAAAAATGCCGAAAACGCCGTGTTTTCAATAGCAGGCGTCTTATCAAAATCAGGTGCAAATGGCGAGAGCAGTATGAGGAGTGTATGTCGGCAGTTTTCATCAGCTTTTATACGTTTGCAGAGCATCAATCCATCCATACCAGGCATATTCTTATCAACAAGCGCTATTAGATAGGGATCATTGTCGCCGTGTGCTTTTTCCAGCATCGTCAACGCCCTCGCACCTGAATATGCCAGACTGCATCGCATACCTTGCTGCTGCAGATATTTGGCGAGTATAATACGATTCTGCCGAATATCATCAACCACGAGCACGCGAATACCGGCTAATTCTGATGTGAGAACCGGTTCGCTCCGGCTTGACTGGTCGAGTGGCAAAACCAGGGTAAACCAGAACGTTGAACCTTTGCCCAACGTACTTTTCACACCGATGACGCCCCCCATCAACTCCACCAGGCTTTTACAGATAGCCAATCCGAGACCGGTGCCGCCATGCGAATGGTGTTGAGCGGAATCAACCTGATAGAACTTCTGAAACAACTGCTGGAGCGCATTCGCTGGAATGCCGCAACCGGTATCGGTGACGCTAACCCTGATAATCGTGTCTCCACTACTGATGCCGAGACATTCTACATCAATATGTATCGTGCCCTGATCGGTAAATTTGACGGCATTGCCGGCAAGATTCACCAATACCTGCCTGATCCGCCCGGCGTCTCCGATCAGGTGCGTCGGAATGTCAGGAGCACAGCTGATGATCAGATCCATCGGCATACCGGCTATTTTCGGTGCCAGCAGTTCACCAACATTTTCAAGGAGTGTTCGCAAATCGAAGGGAGCCTCTTTGATTTCGATCTTTCCTGACTCAACTTTTGAAAAGTCAAGAATATCATTGATAATATCGAGCAGAATGGTGGCAGAGTCGAGTATGCCGCTGGCGAAAAGATGTTGTTGCTCCGACAACCCGGTTTTAAGCAGCAGATCCGACATACCAATAACGCTGTTCATGGGTGTCCGGATTTCATGACTCATCGTCGCCAGAAAATCGCTCTTTGCTAAATTGGCGGTTTCGGCTTTCTGGTGAGCAGCGATCAGGTCATGAGATTGCTCTACGATCAGATCCTGCGATTTTTTCAGCTCGCTCATGTACCGTATAATTTTATCATCCGCCAGCCTGCGCTCCGTGACATCACGTACAATGACCAGATATTCGTCACTACCACAACTGACCGTACGCAGTTCCAGATAGCGGAAAGAATGCAGGAGCTGCAGATGGATACAGAGCTGTAGATCATCTGACTTAAACCAGGTTTGAATGGTGTTGTGATTATCGGCCTCAGCAGTGCCAGCCAGAATATCGCTGATTTTTTTTCCGATCAGATCTTCGGGGAGAAAAGAAAATTCCGTCGTGTCCGGTTTCTGGCAGTAAAAAATTGTACCGTCGGTACGGCAGAGGAAGATAAGATCAGGAATGGCTTTCAGCAGGGCAAACGTTTTCCGCTCGCTCTGATGCAGTTTATTCTCCATCTGCTTTTGGAGACGTTCTTGCGTCTGCTTGAAGATGGCCATCTCAACACAGCGCTTGAGGAGGTCAAGATTTACCGGTTTTTCAAGAAATGCAAATGAGTTTGCTATCTTGGAACGGGAAAACGTTGCATCATCTCCATGCGCCGTCAGAAATATGATCGGAATGTCCTCTACGGTGCTGATACGGTTGGCTACTGCAATTCCATCCATGTCACCTTTCAGAGTCACGTCCATCA
>Ga0194037_1001504_pt1 | contig 16737 bp, 11 predicted proteins | sample JunL306m_MetaG_FD_148653 | JGI IMG/M metagenome (GOLD analysis project Ga0194037, IMG submission 148653) | Anoxic zone freshwater microbial communities from boreal shield lake in IISD Experimental Lakes Area, Ontario, Canada - Jun2016-L304-6m | ecosystem: Environmental > Aquatic > Freshwater >...
CGTCACGCCCCGCCCGTGGCCGCAGCAGTCTTCGGACATCGCGCCAGACCCGGGAGCGACCTTCGGCACATTGAGCAACGGCTTGCGCTACATCATCTATCCGCACAGCGAGCCGCCCAAGCGGGTTTCGTTCCGGCTGCACATCGCCTCGGGCTCGCTGATGGAAGCGGACAACCAGCGGGGGCTCGCCCATTTTCTCGAACACATGATGTTCAACGGCACCAAGCACTTCGCCGCCGCCGACCTGGTCCCGCGCATGCAGCGCCTCGGCATCGGCTTCGGCGCTCACGTCAACGCCTTCACCTCGTTCGACGAGACGGTTTACATGCTCGACCTGCCCGATCTGGCGCCCGACACCCAGAACCTCGCCTTCACCGTGATGCGCGACTTCGGCGACGGCGCGCTGCTCGCCAGCGACGAAATCGACAAGGAACGCGGCGTGATTCTTTCGGAAAAGATCAGCCGCGATTCGGTCAACTACCGCCTGATGGAGCAGCAGTTTGCCGACATTCTACCGGATAGCCTGCTGACCAGGCGGTTCCCCATCGGCCTGGAGGACGTGATCAAGTCGGCCCCGCGCGAGCGCTTTGTGGATCTCTACACCCGCTATTACACTCCGGCGCGCATGACCTTCATCGTGGTGGGTGACATCGATCCCGCCGCGATGCGCGGGCGCATTGAAACCGCCTTCGGCTCGATGAGCCCGCCGGTCCAGCCCGCGCCCGACCCGGACCTCGGCAAGATTCACCTCCCCGAAGGCATCGAAACGGCGGTGCTCCACGACAAGGAGGTCTCGTCCACGGATGTCTCACTGACCGTGGTGCGGCCGTATCTGATCAAGCCGGACAACACCGCCACCCGCGCCGAGCGCCTGCCGCTGGAGATCGCCCACTCGATGCTGGCTCGCCGCTTTGAGCGCATCGCCAAGGAGAAAAACTCGCCGGTGGCCGAAGGCACGGCTTCCCGCGAGGTCCTCTTCGACTACGTGGAACTCGGGTCCATCAGCATCACCGCGGCGCAGGATCGCTGGCGGGAAGTGGTTCCCATCCTCGAACACGAATGGCGCCGCGCGATCAGCCATGGTTTCACCGCCTCCGAACTCACCGAGGCGAAATCCAACCTGCTCAATCTCTACGAACAGGAGGTCAAACAACAGGCGACCCGCAAATCCGAAGCCATCGCCAGCGAGTTGGTCAAGTCGATCAACGAGCAGGCCGTGTTCTCCGCCCCCGCCACCGACCTGGAAATCGCCCGGCGCTGTCTCGACACCATCGACCTCGAGTCCTGCCACCGGGCGTTCAAGGCGTTCTGGGAGGCCCCCGGCTACCACCTGTCCCTCACCACCAAAGAGCAGCCCGCCAACGCCAAAAACGACCTCGCGGCACTGTTCGAGGAGGCGCGCGGAACCGCGGTCGAGGCCCCCGCCGCCCGCGCGATCCAGGTGTTTGACTACACCGACTTCGGCAAGCCGGGCAGCGTCGCCACGCGCAAGGAAGTCGCCGACCTCGGCATCACCCAGCTGGTGCTGTCGAACAAAGTCCGGGTCAACCTCAAGCGCACCGACTTCGAACAGGGCAAGATCCGGCTGCTGGCGCGCGTCGGCGCGGGCAAGCTGAGCCAACCGAAAGGCAAGCCGATGCTTGACGTGTTTGCGACCGCGGTGTTCGGCGGCGGCGGGCTGGGCAAGCACTCGCTGGATGACCTCCAACAGATATTGGCCGGCAAAAACGTCGGTGCCACGTTGGCGGTGGCTGAGGATGCTTTCACCCTGGGCGGCACGACCATCCCCGCCGATTTCACCCTCCAGTGCCAGCTGATGTGCGCCACCCTCAGCGACCCCGGCTACCGCGAGGACGCGCTGTGGCAGTTCAAGAAGGAGATCCCCGTGCTCTATCAGAAGCTCGACCACACGCCCGGCGGGCCCGAGAAGGAAATGGAAGCGTGGCTGCATGGCGGCGACTCGCGCTTCAGCACCGCCCCGGTCGAACAACTCTCGTCCTACACGCTGGCCGCCGCCAAAAAATGGCTCACTCCGGAACTCACCCAGGGCTATCTGGAACTGACCATTGTCGGGGATTTTGAGCCGGCGAAAATCCTGCCCGACCTGCTGGCCACCTTCGGCGCGCTGCCCGCCCGCGCAGCCAGCCCGCCCGTCCTCAACGACGCGCGCAGGATCAAATTCCCCGCGGCGCCCGCGGCCAAGACTTTCACCTACGATTCCAAAATCCCGCAAGCCATCGCCATCGTCTTGTGGAAAACCGTCGGCATCCGCAACAACCAGCAGGAATTCCGCCGCCTCAACCTGCTCGCCGAAATCCTCGGCGACCGCCTGCGCGAGGAAATCCGCGAAAAACTCGGAGCCTCCTACGGCCCGAGCGCCGGGGCCTCCGGGTCCGACGCGCTCGAGGGCATGGGATACATCCTGGCGGAAAGCATCGGCAATCCCGGCGACCTCGAACTGCTCCTCAACACCATGCGCGAGCAAGCCAACCAACTCGCCACCCAGGGCGCGACCGCCGACGAGCTCGACCGCGCCCTCAAACCCACCCTCAGCCAACTCGACAAATCCCGCCGCGATAACAACTACTGGCTCACCACCGTCATGGCTCAGTGCCAGGCGGACCCCAAGCGCCTCGGGCTCGCCCGCTCGCGCGATGCCGACTACCGCTCGATCACCCTCCAGGAAATCAACACCCTCGCCAAGAAATACCTATCCGCCGACAACGCCCTGCTCGTTTCCATCAAGCCTGGCGAGTGACAACCCGCGGCGGGCGCAGACCGCCGCCAATTCTCAAATCCATGCCGCGCCTCGCCCTGCTCCAGTCCACAACCTTCGCCACCAAGGCCGAGGCGTTTGATCACCACGAAGCACTCATCCGCCAGGCAGCGGCGGGCGGTGCCAACATCGTGGTCACCCAGGAACTCTTCCTAACGCCTTATTTCTGCACGCTCGAGGACCCGGCGCTGTTTGACCTGGCCGATCCCCTGCCCGGCCCGGTCACCGACCGGCTCGGGCAACTGGCCGGCGAGCTCGGGATCGTGCTGGTGAGCTCGCACTTCGAGCACCGCGGGCCCGGACTCTATCACAACAGCGCCGCCATCCACGACGCCGACGGCCGGCTGCTCGGGCTCTATCGGAAAGCCCACATCCCGCAGGACCCCGGCTTCGAGGAGAAATTCTACTTCACTCCGGGCGACAGCGGCTGGCCGGTATGGGACACGCGGTTCGGAAAGCTCGGGGTGCTCATCTGCTGGGACCAATGGTATCCGGAAGCGGCCCGGCTGATGGCACTGGGCGGCGCGCAAATCCTGATCTATCCGACGGCGATCGGCTGGCTGGCCGCCGAGAAGCCCGCGCTGGGCGACGCCCAGCACTGCGCCTGGGAAACCGTGCAGCGCGGCCACGCCGTGGCCAACGGCTGCTACCTCGCCGCCGTCAACCGCACCGGCACCCAGGACCAAACCGAGTTCTGGGGCCGCTCGTTCGTCGCCAACCCGTACGGCGAAGTCGTCGCCAAGGCGTCCACGACCAGCGAGGAGATCCTCTATCACGACCTGGATTTCCACCAGGTCGAGGACTTCCGCCGGATCTGGCCGTTCTTCCGCGACCGCCGGATCGACGCCTATGGCGAGCTCACCCAGCGCTGGCGCGACGCGCCGACGTAGGCGCGCGGGTGACCGCGCGGCGGCATCCCGCGCCGGCTGGATGCCCCGCAACGCCAGGGGCGGGTGGGCTGGAAACCGGGCAAGCGGCATTTATTCTTGATTTGAAAGACGCCGCAAAGACACTCCGTAACCACCCACCTATGCGCACATCCCTATTCTTATCACTCGCCCTGGCCATGAATCTCACAGCCGCCCCCATTCCTGAAGCAGCCCGCCAGAGCGGTCTGGCGATCGGGTGCCAAGCCTACTCGTTCAAGGAATTCAGCGCCTTTGAGGCGATCGCCAAAACCAAGGAAGCCGGCGGCAAGACGATCGAGTTTTACCCCGGGCAAAAGCTGCGACCGGAGTCGCCGGCCGGGGAGGCGGTCCATCACAACGCCAGCGGCGAGGTGATCATGGCGCTCAAGGCTGAATGCGCGCGGCAAGGCATCTCGCCGGTCAACTACGGCGTGGTCGGGGCGAAGGACGCCGCCGACATTCACAAAATCATGGAGTTTGCCAAGACGATGGGGCTCTACAGCGTCTGCACCGAGTCCACCGAATTGGTGGCGGCATGGGAAAGCGCGGCCAAGGAATTCGACATCAACGTCGCCTTCCATGAACACGGTGGTTCAATGTCCAATCCCAAATACAAGGTCTGGAACCCGCTCTACATCCTGGGCGTGGTCGAAAGCCGCGACCCGCACGTCGGTGCCTGCGCCGACCTCGGCCACTGGTGCACCTCCGGCCTCAAGCCCGTCGAATGCCTGCGCATCCTCAAGGGCCATATCATCAGCGTGCATCTCAAGGACAAATCCGAGTTCGGCGCCAAGGGCGTGGTCGTCCCCGCCGGCAAGGGCGTGGTGGACGTCGCCGGCTGCGTGGCCGAACTGAAATCGCAGGGCTTCAAGGGCCACTTCTCGGTCGAATACGAAAACAACTGGAAAGACAGCGTGCCCCAGGTCCGCGAAACCATCGACTTCACCAAGACCGAATGGGCGAAATGAGGCCTAACGGCTGTCGCCAGCACCCGTTCAGGCATGGATTGATGGAGAAGCGGTGGTAAAAAAACCCGCCTTCGATGATTCCATTTTCCCGTCCAGGGTTAATGCCTCATGACACACAAGCCGTGCCCCGGGGTTGGGGCGCGGCCACGCCAGTCAGGACCGCTGGACCCGGCGGGGTTTCGGGTGGGTGCGTTCGTAGGGAGATTCCCCCGCCGCCAGGCGATACAGGCGCTCAGCCCGGATCCGCAGCGCTTGTTGAATCAGATACGCCGCGTAAACCGTGGTCACCGTCAGCAGGGTGATTTTCTCGAGATATTTCATAAATCGTTCTGTTGGAGTCTGCGGCCTTGCCGAGGCAAGAACCCGGGCGGCCCGAAGCGCCGCTACCCTGCGCAAATTAAATCCAGCCCTCCCCGATGGCAAGATCAAACCCCCGCCCCGCGGATCAATCGCCGCCGGATAGATCCTCCCTTTCGGCTTGGCAAGCGGCGAGGCGGCAGGCAATCTAGCGGTATGTTTGATTCCACCCGCTACGATGGCCGCATGCCTTACCGGCGCTGCGGGGATTCCGGCCTGCTGCTACCCGCCATCTCGCTGGGCTGCTGGCACAATTTCGGCGGCGTGGATGACTTCGAGGAAGGCCGGCGGATCCTGCACCGCGCGTTTGACCGCGGCGTCACCCACTTCGACCTGGCCAACAACTACGGCCCGCCGCCCGGCTCCGCCGAGGAACACGTCGGGCGCATCCTGGTCAGTGACTTTGCCTGCCACCGCGACGAGCTCGTCATCTCGTCCAAGGCCGGCCACGACATGTGGCAGGGGCCCTATGGCATGCACGGCTCGCGCAAACACCTGCTGGCCTCGCTCGATCAATCGCTCAAACGCCTGCGCCTGAGCTACGTCGATATTTTCTACTCCCACTGCCCGGACCCCGACACCCGCCTCGAGGAAACCATGTCCGCACTGGCCACCGCCGTCCACAGCGGCAAGGCGCTCTACGCCGGACTGTCGAAATACCCGCTCAAGCGGCTCAAAAAAGCCGTCAAAATCCTCGCCGGGATGGGCGTGCGGTGCCTGATCTATCAGCCACCGTATTCGATCCTGCAGCGCGACTACGAAGCCCAAGGCGTGCTCGACTGGTTGCAGGGGGAGGGCATCGGCTGCATCGGGTTCAGCCCGCTGGCGCAAGGGATGCTGACGCCCAAATACCTCGACGGGATCCCGGCCGGCTCGCGCGCCGCGCGGCCCGAGGGGTTCCTCCAACCCGAGCAGGTGCTCGCCCAGCAGGACAAAATCCGCGCCCTTGGCGCGCTTGCCGCCGGCCACGACGTGCCGCTCCACCACCTGGCGCTGCGCTGGGCCTTGCGTTCGTCCGCGATGAGCTCGGTCATCATCGGCGCCCGCACCGTCGCCCAACTCGACGACTCGCTCGACGCGCTGCAAGCCGCCGTGCCCGGCCCCGATCTGCTGGATGCCATCGACGCCATCGCGCCGGCCTAAGAGAACCCGCGACGGTGGTTCGCTCTCGATGAGAGCGCCTGACGATGAGCTGAGCCTGGGCTGCCCGTGCTCATCGCCCACGCTGCGGCCTCATCGAGGCCGCGCCACCTGCTGTGAGGCGGTGCCAACTCAGGCGGGAACGGGACCGCGCCGGGGATCCTTGCAAGCCCGCGCTTTCCTTTTGCCAAACTGGCGCTAGAGTGCGCGCCCGCGAATGACCGATTTGAACGCACCCCACCCCCGGCGAATTTCCGGACTCACCGCCACCTCGATTGTGGTCGCCAACATGGTTGGCACCGGCATTTTCACCAGCCTCGGGTTTCAGATCGGCGACCTGCCCAGCGGATTCGCCATATTGATGCTGTGGCTCATTGGCGGCGGCTGCGCGCTGTGCGGCGCGCTGTGTTACGCCGAATTGGCCACCGCCCTGCCGCGCTCGGGCGGCGAGTATCACTTCCTGGGCACGATCTATCATCCGGCGCTGGGCTTCATGGCCGGCTGGATCTCGGCCACCGCGGGCTTCGCCGCGCCGGTGGCGCTGGCGGCGATGGCGTTCGGCAACTACCTCACCGGCGTGCTGCCCGGGGTGTCGCCGGTGCTGGCCTCGCTGGCGGTGGTGTGGCTGGCGACCCCGTTGTTGTTAGCCGACGGCAAGTGGGGCAGCCGGTTTCAAAATGCGATGACGGTGCTCAAAGTGGCGCTGATCCTCGGGGTGATCGTGGCGGGGTGCTGTGCCGGGCACTCGCAACCGGTGTCGTTCCTGCCGCGGCCCGGCGATGGCGGGCTGATCGCCAGCGGGCCGTTCGCCGTCAGCCTGGTCTATGTGATGTTCGCCTATTCCGGGTGGAACGCCTCGACCTACATCGCGGGCGAGGTGCGCAATCCGTCGCGGGTCATTCCGCTGTCGGTGGGCCTCGGGACGCTGCTGGTGACCGGCCTCTATCTGGCGGTCAACGCGGTGCTGATGCGCTCCACCCCGCTGGCGGAAATGGCCGGCAAGGTGCAAGTTGCCCTCACCGCCGGCCCCTATCTGTTCGGTCCGGCCGGCACCCGGATCATGGCCGGCTTGATTTGCCTGGGCCTGGTCTCGACTATCAGCGCGATGATGTGGATCGGCCCGCGGGTGATGGTGGTCATGGGCGAGGACCTGCGCGGCCTGCGCTGGTTCGCCGGACGCAACCCCCACGGCACGCCGGTGCGCGCCACCCTGGTCCAATTCGCGCTGGTCAACCTGTTCCTGCTCACCGCGCGCTTCGAGCAGGTGCTGACCTACGCCACGTTCGTGCTGCAGCTGTGCTCGTTTCTCACCGTCCTGGGGGTGTTCGTGCTGCGCTACCGGCGGCCGGATCTGGCGCGGCCCTACCGGACCTGGGGATACCCGGTCACGCCGCTGCTGTTCCTGGCGGTGACCGCCTGGATGCTGTGGCACATCCTGTGCTCCAAACCGCTCGAGTCGCTGATCGGGCTGGCCACCGCCGCGTTGGGACTCATCCTCTACTTGCTTTCCGCCAGAAACCCGACACCATCCGCCCCATCTTCCACCCCACCATGAGCAGGCATCATTCATTCCTTACAGGCGCCAGTCTCGCGCTGCTGCTGGCCACCCGTCTCGCCGCCCAAACCCCCGCCGCACTGCCTGCGGTGCCTCCGGTCAATGACACCGCACGCTTGCTGGCCGGCTTGATGCCCGCCGCCGACCCCGCGCTGCTGGCCCTGACCCAGGTTCCCTCCTGGCAACAGCACGCCAATTACTTCGACTCGGCCTGGGCCAACCTGGAAAAGAACCAACTCATCAAGGTGCGCACCTGGACCAGCACCCGGGTCCCGGATGCGTTCAACGCCACCCGCACCGCGTTCTATATGTTCAGCGGCCCGGATTTCCTCTATGCCGACACCTTCTTTCCGCAGGCCTCCACCTACGTCCTGTGCGGCATCGAACCGGTCGGTCCGCTGCCCGATGTGTCCAAGCTGACGCCGCAGGCGTTGGGCGGCGAGTTGCGCACCCTGCAGGAATCACTCAATTCGGTGCTCCACTTCAGCTTCTTCATCACCAAGGACATGAAGAGCGACCTGCAGAACCACAGCGTGCGCGGCACCCTGCCGCTGCTCTATATTTTCCTGGCCCGCTCCGGCAAAACCATCCGCGACGTGAGCTTGGTGAGCCTCGACGAGGCCGGCACCCTCAGCGCCCAAGCCGACGGCACGCCGCGCAGCGCCAGCACGCCTGCGCCGGGCGTGCGCATCCACTTCGTGGCCGACGGTTCGGACACCCTGCGCACCTTGTATTATTTCAGCACCGACATCTCCGACACGGGCTTGAAGCACAGTGGGTTTCTGCCCTTCCTCAAGACCCTCGCCCCCGGCAACAGTTGCGTGAAGTCCGCATCCTACCTGATGCATGAGAGCTACTTTTCTAACATCCGCGGATTCTTGTTGGAAAACACCACCACCCTGATCCAGGACGATTCAGGCATCCCGGTTTCTTTTTTCACACCCGACGCCTGGCAGCTGCGGGTCTTCGGCAGCTACCCCGGCCCGATTCCCCTGTTCAAGAACCGCCTGCAGCCCAAACTCACGGAGTATTACCATGCCACCCCGCACGAACCGCTGGATTTCGGCATCGGCTACCGCCACCACGCCGGCGAGTCCACCCTGATGGTCGCCACCCGCCAAGCGCCATCTAACAAAATAGCGGTGCCGGTGCCCGAGGCGCCCGCGCCGGCACCCGTGCCACCGCGCGCGGTGGCCGTCCCCGAGGGCAATGGGGCCCCTCCGCAGTAGGCGCGTGGGTCACCACGCGTTGGGCGTCCCATCACACCGCGTTGTGACCAACGCGGCTACGCTGCCAGAAAGAGCGAGGCGGAGCCTCGCGGTCCATTCAAGCGCCTACTGGCGCAGGATCCGGCGCAGGAACTCGGCGTCAGAAAACCGCGCGTTGTCGCCCTGGCGCACGATCACCAGGGCCAGCGAGGGGATCACGAACAAGCGCTGATAGCCGGAGCCCACGGCGGCCACCAGATCGGCCGGCGCGCTGCGGCAAATGCAGCGCTGGTGCCAATCCTGGTCCTGCCACTTCTTTTCCAACAAGTCCTCGATGTCCGTCTCGCGCGACCCGCTGCGATTGGCGGAGCTGTTCAACCAGAATCCCAATCCGAACATCGGATTGATGCGGGTGCCGGCGAAGCACTGCGCGAAGTCCTTCTCCCGCACGATCACCCGGCGCTGATAGGTGCCGCGCTCCAACATCATCAGCCCGAACTTCGACCACTGCCGCGCGGTGAGCCGGAAGCCGCTGGCGACCAGCGGGTTGCCCTGCATGTCACTGCGATACTCGACCGCTCCCAGTCCTAACGGATTGATCACCTTGCGCTGGACGTAGCCAATCGGGGTTTCGCCGCGGGCGGCGAGCTTGCGGCGCAGCACTTCACACAGCACTTGGCCGTGGCTCGGCCCGTAGGTGAAGGCCGCGCCGACGGGTGCCACCACCGGCGTGCGCACCGCCAGCGCATTGCGGTCGGGCACCTTGTCCGAATGGAGGTGAAACACCGGATCCAGGCCGTCGCTGAAGTTCATCATCTCGCGCAGCGTGATCCGGTTGCGGTGCGGGTCGTCGCGCCACTCGTGGATCGTGTTGGAGGCCGGCTCGTCCAAACGCAACAGCCCCTCCTGCGCCGCGATCAGCGCCGCCATCGTGAAAAACGACTTGGTTCCGCTGTAGATTTGCTTCGAGACGCGAGGGCCGCCGCCATTCGGGTAGTCCTCAATCAGGGTTCTTCCATGCTGAACCACCAGCAGCGAACAGCCGCGACGGTTGGCCGAATAATCCGCCGCGTCGCGCAGCGCCTGCGGCGTGAGCTCGGCCCGCGCCAAGGGGCTGAGGATGCAGGCGACCAGCGCCGCGAGGACCAGTCCAGTGAATTGAATCCACCCGCACCAGCGGCTCGCCTGGCGCGGGACATCGGTTGCAAGTGGCTCGAACATGGCGGATAACGACAAACCGAACGATACCGGGCCGCGGACGATCCGCAACCCCCGATTCCGTCCGCCACCGGCAGGCTCCGGGCAGAATGCCCGGGCCACCGTGGCGCGGGCATTCTGCCCGGAGCCTTTTCCCTGCCCGGTTTCTGAACTGACTAAGTCAACCGTATTGGGCATTCTGCCCGCCGCCCATCTTCCCCGGGCCAGCCCCCCGCGCGGTCAGGCCGCCGCCTGCCAACTCACTTCCTTGGCGTCCTTCCACAGCTCCTCGAGCCCGTAGAAGTCGCGCAACTCCTGGTGCATCACATGCACCATCACGTCGATGAAATCCAACACCACCCAGCGGGTGTCCGCCTTGCCTTCCGAATATGCCGGCTTGACCCCGTGTTCCTCGGCCACCGTGCCAGCCACATCGCGCAGGATCGCGCGCAGCTGCGGCATTGAGGTGCCCGAGCACACCACCATGAAATCGGTCAGATTCGAAACCCCGCGCATGTCCCAGATGCGGATATTCTCCGCCTTGGTGGCATCCGCCGCTTGCGCGCACGCTTGCGCCAGTTGTTGTCCAGTGATCGTCATAACATTCCCCTTGGGGAGCGACACCCTAAAGCAAGTCTCCCGCCACACCAACTTAAATTATACGCACGCAACCCGTCAGCGGGCGGCAATCGCTCCGGGTTGCGACGGCTCAGGACAGCGGATCGGCACAAAACCTCAGTTCCCCGGCCTCTTCCCCCTTGCCCGGCGCGGGCCTTCGTGCTTGGCTCCGCCCGCATGAAAATTCTCGTCGCCTACTCGGGAGGGCTCGATACCTCCGTCCTGCTCCTCTGGCTCAAACAAAAATACAATGCCGAAATCATCGCCTACTGCGCCGATGTCGGCCAAGGCGACGAATTGGACGGCCTGGAAGCCAAGGCGCTTTCCACCGGGGCGTCCAAGTGTTTCATCGGCGACCTCAAGGAGGACTTCGCCGCCAACTACATTTTCCCGATGATCCAGGCCAACGCGATCTACGAAGGCCGCTACCTGCTCGGAACCTCGATCGCCCGCCCCTGCATCACCAAGGGCATGATGGACGTCGCCCTGGCCGAAGGCGCCGACGCGATCGCCCACGGCGCCACCGGCAAGGGCAACGACCAGGTCCGCTTCGAACTCTCCGCCGCCTCGCTCGCCCCCAACGTCAAGTGCATCGCCCCGTGGCGCGACGCCGAGTTCCGCGCCGAGTTCCCCGGCCGCACCGAAATGATCGCCTATGCCGAGGCCCACCACATCCCGATCAAGGCGTCGATGAAAAAGCCCTACTCGATGGACCGCAACCTGCTGCACATCTCGTTTGAGGCCGGTGCCATGGAAGACCCGTGGTATGACGCCACCACCCCCGCCGACCGCGACATGTATGTGCTCTCCGTGTCCCCGGAAGACGCGCCCGACCAGGCCGAATACATCGAGATTTTGTTTGAAAAGGGCAACGCCATCGGCCTCAAACACCCCGACCTCGGCGCCATCCTCGCCGCCCTGGGCGATGTCAAAACCACCGGCCAGCAAGACGGCCACGCGCTTCTAACACCATACGGCGTGATGCGCGTGCTCAACCTGCTGGGCGGGCGCAACGGCATCGGCCGCGTCGACATCGTCGAAAACCGCTTCGTGGGCATGAAGTCGCGCGGGATTTACGAAACCCCCGGCGGCACGATCCTGTTAGCCGCCCACCGCGACCTCGAAACCCTGGTCGTCGACCGCGAGTCGATGCACATCCGCGACAGCCTGATCCCCAAATACGCCCAACTCGTCTATAACGGCTTCTGGTTCGCCCCCGAACGCGAGGCGATCCAGGCGCTCGTCACCGAAACCCAGAAAACCGTCTCCGGCGAGGTCCGCCTCAAACTCTACAAGGGCAACGTCATGCAGGCCGGCCGCCGCTCGCCCCACAGCATGTATTCCGAAGCCGTCGCCACCATGGAAGGCGGCCAGGAGGAAGCCTACAACCAGGACGACGCCACCGGCTTCATCGCCCTCAACGCCCTGCGCCTCAAGGCCAGCGCACGCCAGGTGAAATAGAACGGTCCCGGACCGCCTGAAGAGGCGGCACTACATACCTCCCCGGGCCACGTCGGTTCCAGCGTACGTAGTCCCGCCTTCAGGCGGACTCTTCCGTTGGGAGTTATACCTTGGTATAAAACCCGCGATCATGCTTGCTGGAATGGCCACCATCCAGCCAGATGGTGCAATGCAGACTCTGGATCAAGTCGTTGATGCCGCACTCCATATCAAGTTATTGTTGGACGAGCCCCGGGCGTCCTTCGGGGGAATCTATCTCGATCTAACCGACCAGGGCCAGGACATCACCCCCGAGGATTACCTGGCGCTATATCTGGTGGCGGTCGGTCTATCCATTCCGGAGGCGGTGCTGTTGCGGGCCGAATACCCCGCGATCGAACATCTCCGCACCCTGTCCCTGGCCGACCAGGAGAAGTATATCACGCGCGAGGAACCTCTCAACCTGGCGATCACGCTGCGCAACGGCAATTACGTCACTCAAAAGCGCACCTACAAGCAGCTGGGTGAAAAAGACTGCTGGACCTTGTTTGATCAGCATCGCGCGGAATCCTCCCGCATGAAGGTTCACTGCCTCAAGCACCATGACCGGAGCCTCCTCTGCGCTCTCGAGTATTAAGAGGCCCGATGACCGCGCCACCCTGGAGCGGTGGCAGCGCAATTCTTGCAGGAAAACCGCAGAAATTGCAGGTGCCCGCCGTCACCCGGGACCGCCTGCGATTTCATAAATCATTGGCCAACAAGAGGATCCGTGATCCCGCGCGCCTTGGTCTGAGATCTGCGCCACCGCCGACCTGAGCCCACCACCTGCCCACGAACCCGGCGCGAGATCGGCCGCAGATATGCCCTACCCCAACACACCCAACTCAGACGGCGAGCCTATCGAGCCCACCACCCCACCGTCGCAGCACGTGAATGCCGACTGCCGCGCTCGACCCAGCGGCGTCGGCAGTTTCGTGGATTGTCTGATGGGCCAGCCATTGCATTGCCAGCACGGCCTCAGCTTCGGCTACGGGATTTTCTGCCGCCACCCGGAGCGGGAGCGTATCGTCGCCCAAACCGAGGCCAACCCGCCCGCGTGAGCGACCCGTCCTCCGCAAACTGGACGCCTACGGCGGCAGCTAACGTGGCCGCGTTCGTCAGAACGCGCGCGGGGGGGCCGTCGCTGCGTCCGAGGCATCCCCCAGCGTGCTGTCACCAGCCCGCTATTTTGCGCTTTTTTTGCGCTTGCGACCCCTGAATGCACTTTGGCAAAGTCGGCTCAGATATGCCGGACCGCAGCCCGAGTTCCATGACCGCCGCCGCCGCGGCAACCGCCCGCCGCCGCCAAGCCGAGCAGATGGCGCTCGAACAGGCGGCGGATGGTGCCGCCGACATTGAAAATCTCGGCCCCGCGGCAGTCCAGCAAATGCTCCATGAGCTGCGGGTGCGGCAAATCGAACTGCAACTGGACCGTGCGGAGCTAGGCCAAGTGCTGGAAGGCCGCACCGTCGCGCGCGCGCGCACCGCGAGTGAACGCGCCGAGCCGTCCTCCGTTCAGCAAGCCGCGCAGCTCACCTCCCTGATCGGCAACATTCCAGACTTGGTCTTTTTTAAGGATTTAGATGGGATCTACCAAGGCTGCAATCCGGCCCTGGCCGAACTGCTTGGGCGCCCACCTGAGGACATCATCGGCAAATCCGATTACGACCTGTTCGGGCAGAACGAGGCGGATCACTTCCGCGACCACGACCAGCGCATGCTGGACAGCGGCGAATCCCGCCGCAACCAAGAGTGGCTCACCTACCCCGATGGCCGCCGGGTCCTGCTCGATACCTTGAAAACCCCCTACCGGGGACCCGATGGCCAACTGCTCGGGGTGCTCGGCATCAGCCGCGACATCACCGCCCAGCACCTCGCGGATGATGAAATCAAGCGCCAGGCCGCCCTGATCAACTCCCTGCTCAGCAGCATTTCCGACACCGTCTATTACAAGGATCTCGACGGGGTCTATCAGCTTGTCAACCCCCCCTTCGCGCGCGATCTCGGCCTGCCGCTGGAGAGCATCCCCGGCAAGACCGATTATGATTTGTTCACACGGGAGACGGCTGATGCGTTCCGGAAAAACGACCTCCGCGCGGCGGCTGCGGGCAAGCCGATCCACGCCGAGGAATGGGTCACGCAACCCGACGACCGCAAGGTTCCCTTCGATACCGTCAAGACGCCGTTTCTCGGGCCGGATGGCCAGGTCATCGGCGTGCTCGGCGTAAGCCGCGACATCAGCGAGCGCAAGCAGGCCGAGCAAGCCCTGCGCGATAGCGAGCTGTCCTACCGCAATCAATTCGTGCATAACTCCGCGGTGATGCTCATGGTCGACCCAAACAACGGTCACATCATTGATGCCAACCATGCCGCGGAGGACTACTATGGCTATCCACCCGGGCAACTCCAGACCAAGCTGATCAGCGACATCAACACGCGCCGCGACGACGAGCTGCGCAAGGACATGGCCAGCATCGAGGAAAGCCGGGGCCAACAGTTCCGCTTCGAGCATCGCCTGGCGGACGGCTCGCGGCGCGATGTCGAGGTGCTCTCCAGCCGCATCCAGTTTGGCGGCCGCCCGGCGCTGCATTCGATCATCCACGACATCACCGCCCGCACCCAGGCGGAGCGGGAACTGGCTCGGGTCTCGATGATCCAACTGGAGTTGATGCACCTCGCCACCGCCTTCGTCAACATCCCGATGGAGCGGCAGGATGAGGCGATCCAGCAATCGCTCGCCACCATGGGCGGACTGATCAAGGCGGACCGCGCCTACCTCTTTGCCTACGATTTCACGGCGGAAACCGCCTCCTGCACCCACGAGTGGTGCGCCGAAAACACCAACCCGGAAATCGGCGACCGCCAAAACGTGCCGTTCGCATTCAGCCCGAGCTGGGTGGCGGCGCATCGCAGTGGCCGACCCTTCATCATTCCCCGGGTGGCAGACCTGCCACCCGTGAGCGGACTGCGGCAACTGCTCGATCGGGAGGGCGTGCTGTCGCTTGTGACCCTGCCACTGATGCAGGACTCGACCTGCCTCGGCTTTGTCGGCTTCGATGACTTGCGGCGGGAGCGGGTCTGGCGGGACGAGGAAATCAACCTGCTGCGGGTGCTTGCCGAGCTCTACTCGCATTTCAGGGCCCGGCTGGCGGCGGAACAGGCGACCCGGGAACTCCAACAGCGGCTCATCGTCGCGCGCGACGAGGCCCAGGCGGCGGCTCAGGCCAAGAGCCTGTTTCTGGCCAACATGTCCCATGAGATTCGCACCCCACTCAACGCCATCCTGGGCTACACCCAAATCATGGAGCACGATGGCCGCAACTCCGCCAACAGCGAGCGCCTCAGCGCGATCACCCGCAGCGGCGAGCACCTGCTCACGCTGATTAACGACTTGCTCGAACTGGTCAGCAGTGACGCCCGGGCCATCACCCCGACGGCGGAGGATTTTGATTTCTATCGGATGGTGGAGGATGTGCGGCTGATGTTTGCCCGCCGTCTGGAGGTCCGCGGCCTGACACTCCTGGTCAACCACGCTTCCGGCGTCCCGCCGTTCATCCGGACTGACCAGGGCAAGCTCCGCCAGATCCTCGTCAACCTCGTCGATAACGCCTTCAAATTCACCTCTCGGGGTGGCGTGCGGATTACCACCACCACTCTGGCCAGCGACAACGCGGAGCAGTTAGTCTTGGCCGTGGACGTCGAGGATAGCGGCTGCGGCATCAGCGCCACTGAAACCGAACTGATCTTCGAAGCCTTCGCGCAATCCGAAAGCGGCCGCAAGAGCGGCAAAGGCACCGGCTTGGGCCTACACTTGAGCCGCCGCTACGCGCGCGCCCTCGGCGGCGAGGTCACCGTCATCAGTCAAGTCGGCCAGGGCAGTCGCTTCCGGGTCACCTTCCAAGCCCACCTCTCCAGTCATGACAACGTGCCTCAGTCCTTTGGCGGCAAAGTCCGTCGCCTCGCAGACGACCAACCCGAGTGCCGGGTGTTGGTGGTCGACGACGACAGCGCCAATCGCGACATGCTCAACATGATGCTGACTGCCGTCGGCTTCAACGTCGAAGTCGCGGATGGTGCCACGGCGGCCCTGCGGCGGCTGGGCCAGGGGCCTGATTTGAACCTGGTGCTGATGGACAAGCGGATGCCGGAAATGGACGGTTATCAGGCAATCCAGCGGCTCCGCAAGCTGCCCGGCGGCGACAATCTGGCAGTGCTGGTGGTGACCGCCTCCGGCTTCAGCGAGGAGCGCAACCTCGCGCGCGACGCCGGCGCAAATGGCTACGTGGCCAAACCCGTCCACCGCGGCGAGTTGTTGGCTGAAATCCACCGGGTCACCGGGGTGCGCTATGAATATGAGGCGGCGGCCGCCGAGGCGGATCGCTCACCTGCCACCCCGGCGCTGCCAGCCACCCTGACCACCATTCCCCTCGCCTTGCGCGATCGCCTTGGCACGGCCCTCAGACGGGGCGATTTGGGCGGCATGCACAGCGTGATCGTTGCCATCGCCGATGACAATCCCGCCCTCGCCGCA
>Ga0194037_1001505_pt1 | contig 16723 bp, 14 predicted proteins | sample JunL306m_MetaG_FD_148653 | JGI IMG/M metagenome (GOLD analysis project Ga0194037, IMG submission 148653) | Anoxic zone freshwater microbial communities from boreal shield lake in IISD Experimental Lakes Area, Ontario, Canada - Jun2016-L304-6m | ecosystem: Environmental > Aquatic > Freshwater >...
GTTATTAGTATAATTGCGGTTTTTTTCATTGAGTCATTTCTTTCACAGTGACTAGGCTACCTGTATTCATTTTAATATAATTAGTAGCGCTATCCTTATTTGAAAAGGCTGCAAAAGACCCATTCATTGGTCCATGGAGTTCCTTGCTTTGTAGCATAAAGGCTTTTTCTGCATTTAATAAAATATGAGTGCCTGAAAAGTCAATAACATAAATAGCGCTGATATTAGCTTGAGTGATTTTGTCACTATGTAAATAAGAAATGAGGCATTGTTCATCGTCAAAAATATATGATTTCCCTTTGGATGAAATTAAAACAGCTCCATATCTATTATCCGTCACGGTCATTTTGCAGAAGGCGCAAGTATCTCTACCAATTTTAATTTTATCGGGAATAGTTTTACACGCAAATGAATTAATTACTAAAAATAGCAGGAGTAAAGAACCCTTATAGATGGTACTTTGAAATCCAATCGATTTATTTGATTGCTTGAAAGTTATTATTGAAATAGCTAATAAAGAAATACCTACAACAATAAAAATCCACCCACCAACATCCGGCATTGAATAAGCACCAAAATTCAACAATTGCTTATACCCTATTAAAGGCGGCTGATAAGACATTCCAGGAACCTTGATGGCTGCGTCAGGATTAAGCTCATGTCCATAATTGTATTCCCATCTCCAAAAATCAGCCATGGCAATTACGCCAAATGATATAAAAACAACCAATAGCGTATATAATAATTTTTTGCTAGCAACTATGCCTACAACTAAACAAAAAATGGAGAAAAAAATAATGCAATAAGGCAAAACTATAAATTCTGCGAAATCCTTTTCATGCAATTTTTTCATTCCAATATAATGATTCAACCCATTGATAATATCCACATTGCCGCCTAGTTTGTTAGCATAAATAGATAGGCCTAATCCTTCTGGATATTGAGGTGCATTTAATTCAATGCTCCACATAGGTACAAATAAAACCAGGATCAATAAAATAGCGCACAGAAATAAAACAATGCGACTGGTCTTATTTAATTTATTAGCGTTCATTAAAATAATATTAAAATTCTAATTTTATTATTTCTTGTTCTTTTCTTTTTCTTCTCCTTTTTCTTCGGCTTCTACTTTAGGCATATTCGTACCTAAGCTAAAAGTTAAAGGGACATTGCTCCCTGCTGGAGAAACTCTAACATAACCTTGCATTTCCTGGTGTAAAGCACTACAAAAATCGGTGCAATAAATAGGTACCATCCCTACACGATCAGGTGTCCACTTTAAAGTTTGCGTCTCACCTGGCATAATTAATAGTTCAGCATTAGCTGCTCCCTTGATGCCAAAACCATGGGGCACATCCCAATCTTGTTCTAAATTAGTTACGTGAAAATAAACCTCATCCCCAAGTTTAATTCCTTCAATATTATCTGGTGAAAAATGTGATCTTATCGCAGTCATATAAATATGAACTATTTTTCCTTCACGAACCACCTTAGTTGCTCCCTCCCCAATGGAAGCATATTTATGTTTGTTGTCGTCTAACTTGAAAAACTTTGTACTATTATTTTTGATCAGATCAGCAGGTGCAATTTGAGCATAATGCGGTTCTCCAATGGTTGGAAAATCTAAAATGAGTTGCATTTTATCGCCACTGATATCATACAATTGAGCACTTTGAGAAAGCTCAGGGCCAGTTGGCAAATATCTATCTTTTGTAATTTTATTATAAGCTACTAAATATTTCCCATTAGGATTTTTGGTATCTCCTCCTGCTACACATAAATGACCTACTGAATAATAAGTAGGTACACGGTCTAACACTTTTAAATCTTTAATATTCCATTTAACTACTTCAGAAGAAACAAAGAAAGAGGTATAGGCATTTCCTTTGTTATCAAATTCGGTATGCAAAGGTCCTAATCCTGGCTTTTTAACTTCTCCATATAATACTGATTCATATTTTAACACTGGGATGCCTTCAAAAGTACCAATGAAATCCTTGGCTTGAATGGTTTTAAGCATTTTGTCAAATCCAAAAACTGGAATGATGGCTGCTAACTTTCCGCTGCCTACAATATATTCACCCGTTGGACTCACATCACAACCATGTGGTGATTTAGGGCATGGTATAAAATAACATAAATCTTTAAGTTCTTTTGAATCAAGTACAATTACTTCTGTTTTAATTTCAGAAGTAGCTGAATGCGTGGATTCATTATAGGTGTTATGGGCATAACGGACAGATTGTTTTCTTCCTTTACCTGCTTTTAAATATTCTTCCGCTTTTTTCCAATTCACTGCCAGAATAAAATCTTTATCTTTTTGAGATGCATTCACTTCCAATAAAGTATTGGCTTGTTCGGTATTATAACAAGAAAAGAAGAACCAGCCATGTGACACACCTTTACCGGCTCTGCTTAAATCAAAATTAAATCCTGGACATTGTATTTGAAAAGCCAATTCCATTTTGCCATCCTCTTTTTTCACACTAATAAAACTTAAAGTTCCTTTAAAGTTCTTCTTATAAGTATTAATGGGCACATCACCATTCGCATCATCAGGAGGGACACTAAATCTAGTACCGGCCACAACGTATTCTGTATTTTCAGTTAAAAAAGGTGAAGAGTGATTACCAGCACTATTGGGCAATTCAATGATTTCTGCAGTTCTAAAAGTTTTTAAATCAATACGCGCCACCCTAGGCGTATTATTCGCGTTCCCGAAAACCCACTTGCCATCATAATCTCCATTTGTTTTTGACAGTTGTACATGGTGTAAATCATCCCAAGGCACAAAACCATGAGATGTATTTAACATTGGTTTAGTCTCTTCACTAAATCCGTATCCTTTTTCTGGGTCTACCGAAAAAACAGGAATCACTCTTAATAATCTTCCTGAGGGCAAACCATACGCACTCATTTGACCGCTAAAACCACCAGAAACAAAATTGTAAAACTCATCATATTTACCTGGCGCCACATAAGTTTTAAGGGCTGCATCTGCACTGATGGCATTATTTGCATTTTTAGGTTTGCAGGAACCTAGTACAAAAATAAAAGCAATTGAAATAAATAGCCATTGTTTAAAATTTAAATTTTTCATATTAAGTATTTGAAGTTTAAAATATTTTTAAGTAACCAATTATTTTTTTGAATCATTTTTACGCATAAACTCATAAATATTACGCGCATCATCATCGCTCACGTTTTGATTAGGCATACGTACCAAACAAATTTCTAGCTGCGCTTGTGCTTTCGGATCCTTATTGAGCATCGCATCTGTATTAGTAACAAAATTCATGATCCATTCAGGTTTGAACCTTTGAGTAACCCCTTTCCAACCTGGACCCACTAGTTTTTCTCCTGTGAGTTTATGACAAGCACTACATTTAACTGCAAATACTTTACTGCCTCCTTGAACTAGCTTTTCGTCAATGGCTGGAGCAATATCAACTTTTGAAAATTTACCTTCCCCCCTTTGTGGATCATAAGAAAGATTAGAACTAGCCTCATTTTTACCCGAAGCATCACTTACAGAAGCGTTCGGCTCTTGTCCACCACAAGCATATAACATTATTAAAGTCATCATAATGGAGAGCGTTTTTTTCATACTGATCTATTTTAATGATTGAATATGCAAGAATAAAACAAGGGCATCCTAGTTTTTATGCGTGGAGTCATAATGAAAACTAAAAGAAGATTGATTTAAGTACAGCTAAGCAGTTATAGGCTGACTTTCAATCAATTAGAAGCCTTATTCGACAAATATGATCTTTATCATAAGCAGAATGATAAGCATCATACTTTAATCTTGAACAAAAAAATAGTTTAGCATTCAATTCAAATTTGAAAAATGATTATTGACATCAATACCTTATTAGCCTGGGGGGCAGTATATAAAAAAGTAGCTCGCGGTGAAGTTATATTTTCAGAAGGTTCTGAATGTAGCTACTACAATCAATTGGTATCTGGGACGGTTAAGTGGGTAAACATTGATGAAGAAGGTAAAGAGTATATACAAACCATCATAGAACCAGGGGAATGTTTTGGAGAACTGCCTTTGTTTGATGATGCTGTATATGCAGCTTCCGCTATTGCCGATGAAGACGTGGTCTTAATTCGACTTCGCAAAATTACCTTTTTGCAATTGATAAAAGAAAGTCATGAAATTCATTTTTCTTTTACAAGATTATTAGCAAAAAGGGTGAGATTTAAGTTTTTGATTTTGAAATCAATAGCCTATCATGCTCCTGAAGCAAGAATAGCCGCCTTGTTAAATTATTTGAAAAAAGAAAATAAAAATTTCTGTGCCAATTGTAATCAATTAAAACTAACCAGACAACAAATTGCAGACATGACAGGCTTAAGAGTAGAAACTGTAATAAGAACCATGCGCGGCATGCACGATAAAGGAGATTTGGTAATTGAAAGGGGTAAGGTTTTTTATTAACTATGATTCAACGCATAAAAATAATTACTGCCCTTAAATAGATTTGCAAATAAAATAGCTCTATGGCCAAAACAATACAAAATTGGCTTCGTATTTCCTTTCTAAATCTGCTAATTGTTTCTTTTATTGGTATTATTCTTAGATACAAAATTGCCTTCTCCTTCCCTTTGATAGACCAAAAGCACCTCTTACATGGACATTCTCATTTTGCTTTTGCCGGTTGGATCACTCAGGTAATTATGACCTTGTTGGTTTGGGTGCATTCCAAAAATTTAGCTAAAAACTTATTCATCAAGTACCGATGGATGCTTTTATTGAATTTAATAACCGCTTACGGTATGCTCATAGCATTTGCCCTACAAGGATATGGAGTTTACTCTATCACTTTTTCAACCTTGTCAATTATCAATTCATATGTTTTTGGAATTATATTCTGGAAAGATTTAAATGCATCCAATACCCAATTAAATAGTTTTTTTTGGTATAAAGCAGCTATCCTATTTAATATGTTATCCTCCTTAGGCGCATTTGGATTGTCCTTCTTAATGATCAATACTAGTTCCAATCAAAATTATTATTTGCTGTCCGTATACTTTTATTTGCACTTTCAATACAATGGTTGGTTTTTCTTTTCCATCATGGGTTTATTGATAGCACAAATAGAAAAATTAGGAATCCCGCATAAAAGATTAAAAATAATATTCTGGATATTTGCCTCTGCTTGTGTGCCCGCTTACTTCTTGTCTGCTTTATGGCTTACTATTCCTATAATTGGATATGCTATTATCGTATTGGCAGCCTTAGGGCAATGTATCGGGTGGGCTTACTTATTGAAAAATATATTTGAAAAAAAGCTACAGTTTAAACAAACATTTTTAAAACAAAGTTGCTGGTTATTGGTATTGGCAGCCATCGCATTTAGTATTAAAATCTCTTTACAGCTTTTCAGCACCATCCCTACTTTAAGTCAATGGGCTTTTGGATTTAGGCCCATCGTTATAGGCTATTTACACTTAATGTTATTAGGCGTAATTACCCTTTTTATAATAGGATTTATCCATACAGCAGGCTTTTTTCAAATAAATAAGTATATCAAAACGGGCATTATCGTTTTTGTAGTAGGCATTGTGATTAATCAGCTAATACTTATGATACAAAGCATGGAAGCTATTATTTATATAGGCATTCCTTATATGAATGAATTTCTTTTTATTGCAGCCATCATTATGTTTACAGGATTATTATTATTTAATTTGGGTCATTCCCGCCAACATGATTTAACTCAGATTAAATAAAATATTGTACAAACTGACTACAGTCATAAATACTAAAATTCATTTAGTACATCTTTGCCAAAAATAACCTATGGAAAATTTACAAGAAGCTTCCTTGAAAAGCATTGCCCTAGATCACTTTGAATTTATACCTGTATTAGAAAAATATAATTTAGATTTTTGTTGTAGGGGTAAAAAAACACTTTTACAAGCATGTAATGAAAAAGAGATTTCAATAGATGCCATTTTAGAAGAAATTAATCAAATAGCTGCGCCTGGCAAATCTCAAATGCCCTATAGTGAGATGAGTGCAGTACAACTTATATCTTATATATTAATTCATCATCATTTTTATGTTAAAAATTCAATCCCTACTATTTTAAATCATATTGAGAAAGTGGTTGTTAAACATGGCGATAAATATCCCCATATGCCAAAAGTATTGGAATTATTTAAGGCCGTAGCAGAGGAACTAATGGCTCATATGGAAAAAGAAGAACAAATACTATTTCCTAGAATTAAGTTAATATTTGAAACAGATGATCAAGCACAACATGCTGTTACCATCGCTAATTATATAGACGGCCCAATGATGGTAATGGAATTAGAACATGAAAAAGTAGGTGATTTATTATTCGCAATTAGAGACCTTACCCATCATTATGTAGCGCCGGAAACAGCTTGCACTACACATAGGGTATGTCTTGATGAATTAAAAGCATTTGAAGAGGACCTGCATCAACACGTGCATTTGGAAAATAATATACTATTCCCAATGGCCAAAAGCAGGATGCTCAATTAGTCAAGAATTTAGGGTGATAAATTCTGTAATAGCCAAGCTCACTAAAGAATGTATCTTTGTATACATTCATGAAAAACAGACTACTTCCCTATATAGAAAATTATGTAAAAGCAGCGCTTTCCTTAGCGATTACCATTGTCTTGGGTAGATTATACGAGTATGTTTTTATTGCTTCAAAATCATTTATAAAAAACGCCCTATTATTTGAATTGGCTGGCTGGGTGTATGATATTTGGCTATGCCTAATCTATGCAATTGTACTTGCAATTCCGATGTTTTTAATCGCTTTATGGAGCAAACGTTTTTCGATCCTGCTTTTTCATTTATTCAATGTAGTATTAATTGTTACTTATATTTCTTTAATATTAGTTTTTTCGGAACGAAATACGCCTTTTGACCATGAAATCATTACCAGAAGCTTTGCCGAATCATGGACCACTGCAAAACAAATGATGACCAGTGGGATCACCGTATTTGTGCCTTTTATAACTTACTTGATTTTATATTTTGTTGTAAATTATGTTTTACACAAAAAAACTAAACTTAAAAACAATCACATGGCCTTTAGTGGATTGTTGGCTTTCATTAGTTTGTTATTCATGTCCTATGCCAATCCAACGGAAAATAAATTTGAAGAAAAAAAAGCTTACTATTTTACGAGTAATAAGATCTCCTATTTAGTATTAGACTTGTACCATTTTATTTTAAATATGAATCGTTTCGACACTAGCAAATTAAGTGCCGAAGCATTAAAAGAAGCCGTTGCATTTTATCAGCAAAATCACAATTTTAACTTTACCAATCCAGCTTACCCCTTATTGCATAAAAACAATAGCCCCGATGTATTAGGTAGTTTTTTTAATCTAGACAAAGACAACCCACCCAATATTGTATTACTAGTAGTAGAAGGATTGTCACGTGACTTTAGCGGTGATAAAGCTTATGCCGGAAGTTTTACTCCATTTTTAGACAAACTTTCCAAAAAGAGTTTAGTATGGGATAATTTTTTAAGTACGGCTCCAGGCACTTTTGCTGCACAACCAGCATTAACAGGTTCTGTGCCTTATGGAGACCGTGGTTTTTCTGTGATCAATGAAATGCCCAATCATTTGTCCATGATTAAAGTATTGCGCTCCAATGGCTACCATACTAAATTTTTGATAGGCTTCAATCCAGATTTTGACAATATGGGTGGTTATATGCGTTTGCAAGGAACCGATATGATTTTAACCAAGTATGGGCGTAAATACAAGATGATGGGTGTTGGATCAGAAGGCTGGACCATGGGCTATCCTGATGATGCACTTTTCAACAGAAGCTTTGAGGTATTGGACTCCATTAATAAAACACCTTATTTAGACATCTACCATACAGGGACCACCCATATGCCTTATTTGTTTGATCAACAAAAAGCCTATGGTAAACTATTTGATAAAAAAATGGAGGCCATTCCAGCCTCATCTCCAATCAAAAAAACATTAAAGGAAACGAAAGAGGTTTTGGTGACCTATATGTTTGCAGATGATTGTATCAAAAACTTTTTAGACAAATATTCGAAACGTCCAGAATATAAAAACACTATTTTTTTTATCACAGGAGATCACCACATTGGCTCCTTCCCTTCTACAGGGGGTATTGATGATTACCATGTTCCATTAATCGTGTTTTCTCCAATGTTAAAAGCACCCAATAAATTTTACTCGATAAATTCACATAACAATATAGCACCTACCATTAGTGCGTTAATTTTAAATAATTATCCTCAATTAAAAAATAAGCCAGAAGAAGTACCATGGATGGCAGATGTCATTGACACAACTGTACAATTTAGCAATCAACAATCCATGCCCTTTATGGAATGGAGCAGAGAAATGACCGACTATATCTATAAAGATTATTATTTGTCTGGTGATCAATTGTACCAACTAACACCCAATTTATTAGAAATTAAGGTAGAGAATGATTCCGTAAAAAATCATATGCAACGCTTACTCAATAATTTTAAGCTGATCAACAATTTAGTTTGTAGCAGAAACTTACTTTACCCAAATCAAACCATCGACAACACCAGTAAGAAAGAATTATTGCTTGATTATTATAACCCCAGAACACAGAACATTATCACCAAGCTTTCTGACAGTACCATTATTCCAGCCATCAATGTGCCCAAAAACGATAAATTTATTTATGTAGAAGTATCGGCTGAAATTAATTTATTATCTCCTGGATTAGAGGATCAGCCCTCTTTTAGATTGTCCATGATGGACACATCTAATAACAAAAGAAGCTTTTTATACTGGACCAACCATAATATTGTGCAAATGACTAAGAAGGATTATGTGGAAAACCAATGGAACCTTGCTTCAACCAATGATATGTTTACTGTCAATGATTATAAAAAATCAAAAAGTTTAGTTTTTGATTTGTCTTTCTTTTCAAATGCACGTCCCATTAATCTACAAATGAGAAATTTGAAGGTGAAAGTTTTTGGCATCAAATAATTATACCTTAAAAAATATTTTTTTCTTATATAAAAAATAACAAAGCCCCCATTCCAAACTAAAAATTACTAAGGAGGAGATAATTTGATTCAATAGGGTAAAACTAGAAACCATGGCTAAGACACCATTGCTTATGTTAGCAATGTATTCATTGAACCATCTGGCTGCGACTATTTCAAAAAACAAATAAATAAAAAGTGAGTTCATACCCACCACGGTAAAGAAAAACAGGTATTTTTTGTGATTCAATAAATCAATCCACCAATAACAAAGCAATAAGCCCAATAAACACCAACCCAAGGAGACAATGGTAAACGAACTAGTAGCAATTTTTTTGATGATGGGTGTAATACCTATAAAATCTAAGCCATAGCCAAGCAGTAAACAACCAACTGCTGCATAAAACAATTGTTTGATCTTAGACTGATTACCTGCTAAAAATATTTTCCCAACCATGGCTCCAGCTATGGTATGCACTGCAGTAGGTAAGCAATTGATGGCCACCCAACCACCAGTATTTATTTTATTCATTAAAACAGTATCGATGTAATTGCCAAAATTCTGTTGGTCTACAAAAGCTTGGTCAAAACCTGCTACATGGGTAAAACGATACAAGGCTTCTGTCAAAAGCAATAGCCCGACACAAAAAATGATTTGATAATTTATCTTCCATTCAAAAATTAAAAAGGCCACTAAGGTAGTAAAGGACAATTGAGTAAGTACATCCCATAATTCAAAGGACAAGCCCTTGGGTCTTACCGCATAGTCCAATACACCCCAAAAAAACAACCAGCCACATCTTTTTAAAATTTTAATAAAAGACTTTTTCCAACTAGCACCTGCTTGTTTTTGTTGATGCAATGAATAAGCCATGGCCACGCCGGCCATAAACATAAAACCTGGTTGAATTAAATCCCAAAAATGAAGTCCATTCCAAGGATGATGAAAAAATTGAACAAAAAACCCATTTAAAAAATTGTTTTCACTGACTTTAAATAAGTGTTCGTAAAGGCCTGTACTTTCTAAGGCCAATAGCACCATAATCAAGCCGCGCATAAAATCGAGCGATTGCAATCTTTTCATAGTCTAGCATTTAAACAATGGATGTTTAAATGTAGGAAATTTTTATTGGTTATCTAGCTACCGAACCTCCATCCATTGTTAAATCAAGGCCAGTAACAAAAGACGATTCATCTGATGCTAAAAACAATGCACCATAAGCAATTTCAATAGCTTCTGCAATGCGACCTTGTGGAGACATGGTTTTAATTAGCTCGGCCATGCCAGGCGCCTTCAACAATGCTTCGGTCATTGGTGTGGCGACTCCGCCAGGGCAGATGGTATTGACGCGTATATTGTCCTTGGCTAAATTCACCGCCAAGTCCATGGAAAACAAACGAAGACCTCCTTTAGAAGCACTATAGGCAGTTCCATTGCCCCCTACCAAGCCAGCAATAGAAGCAATATTTACGATAGACCCTCCACCTGCTTTTCTTAAATAGGGAATACAAATTTTACAGCCCAGAAATGGCCCAGTGAGATTAATGGATAAAACCTTATCCCATAGTTCAATGCTTGTATTTTCACAATCTACAAAGCCTGGATAAATCCCAGCATTGTTTATCAATACATCAATTCTACCATAAAGCTCCACCGCCAATTTTACCACTTTGTTCCAATCCGATTCGCTAGTAACATCGTGTTTAATGGCGTTAATCATTAAGCCGTTTTTCTTAGCTTCGTCTACCCATTGATTTAATTTTTCTAATTCAATATCCGTGGCGATGACTTTAGCGCCTTCTTCTGCAAACAATTTAGCTTCAGCAGCTCCCATACCTCCAGCAGCCCCTGTAATGATGACTACTTTGTTTTGTAAGCGTCCCATGATCTTGTATTTTGATACGATACAAAACTAGTTTCAACGAACGGCTTAAAATATGACGCTGGTCCTATCCAATAGCATTAAAAACTAATTCAAATCATGCAATTTTCAGTTGGGTATTATTGCCAATTAAAGAGATTCCACTACCTTGCCTCAACATAAAAATAGGTAGTATGAAAATAGCAGTATTAGGCGCAGGCATGGTGGGTCGTGCCATGGCCATCGATCTATCAAAAAAATTTGAAGTAAGTTCTTTTGACCTCAGTGAAAAGTCATTAGAAATATTAAATAAGAAATGTAAAGAAGTAAAAACAGTTCAATCAGATTTAAGCGATTATAAAAATTACAGTCAACTACTTGCCCCTTTTGATTATGTAATTACGGCTGTACCAGGTTTTATGGGTTACAAAACTTTGGAGGCCGTCATCAATGCTAAAAAAAATGTAGTCGATATTTCTTTTTTTCCTGAAGACGCTTTGCAATTGGATGCATTGGCCAAACAAAACAACGTCACTGCCATTGTAGATTGTGGCGTAGCCCCAGGGATGAGTAATTTTATTATCGGGTACCACAATGCAAGAATGAAGATTGAAAATTTTGAATGTATGGTAGGAGGCTTGCCTAAAAAAAGAACGCAACCTTTTGAATACAAGGCGCCCTTTTCTCCCATTGATGTATTAGAAGAATATACCCGCCCTGCACGCTATGTAGAAAATGGATGTATCGTTACCAAGCCCGCTTTAAGTGATGCTGAGTTGATCGATTTTGAACCAGTAGGCACCTTGGAAGCCTTTAATACAGATGGTTTGAGAAGTATTTTATTTACCATGGGCCATATCCCGAATATGAAAGAAAAAACTTTAAGGTACCCAGGTCATATCGATTTAATGCAAGCACTGATTAAGGCAGGATTTTTAAATGAAACACCAATCAATTATAAAGGACAGCCTATTTCCCCAATGCAATTTACATCTAGCTTATTGTTTGATCAATGGAAATTAGGCGCTACCGAAGCAGAATTTACCATCATGACCATTAAGGTAAGTGGCGAAGGAAAAACAATTACTTATTCTTTGTATGACGAATACGATGAAGTTGCTGAAATAAGCAGTATGAGCCGTACTACAGGCTATACCTGTACTGCAGCTTTGAATATGCTTGCGAATAATTTGTTTACTGAAAAAGGAGTATTCCCTCCTGAGCTTGTAGGCAAGGATGAAGCCTGCTTTAATTTTGTCCTGAATTATTTAAGCGAGCGCAATGTGCACTATGTAAAGACGATTGATTAAATAAGCACAACTAGCCTAACCAACTATGGCTAATTTATTATTGATCATGTAATCGAAACTTTCTTTAAGTGCTACAAAAACATCGATGGCTGTTTTGTCCATTTCGATGACTAAAAAATCCGGATTGCCATTGGCAGCTTTGATAATAGCAGGAAAATTCTGTGTACCCTTACCCACCGGAGTCATCGGATCTGGATTGTCAATGGCCAATTTGTCATTGTATAAAGCAGGGCCATCTTTGATGTGTAAGAATTTAGCTCTTTTGCCAAGTTTAGTAATAATAGCTGCTGGATTATGCCCTGCTACTTTTACCCAATAAGTATCCATCTCTAGAAAAATAGCAGGATCTAGTTCCTCTAATAAAATTTCATACACCAATTTACCTCCTACTTTGTTTCTGTATTCCCACCAATGATTGTGTAAACCAAATTGTAAGCCATTGCCAGTAGCAAATTTGGAAGCCTCATTGTAAATAGCTATTAATTCCTTGGTCCCTGCCAAACTACTGTAGCGTTTGTCTTCGGGCCAGCCATGCCAAATCATTTTAGTGCTGCCAAAAGCATTGGCCGTATCTAGCATGATTTGTTTTTGAGCACCTATAGGTATTTCAATATGGGAGGAAGAAACCAATAAGCCGGCATCATTAATGTACTGACTTGCTTTTTCAATGGAAACGCCGTCGGGCCAAAAAGCGGTTTCGACATATTTAAAACCTATATCCGCTATTTTTTTTAAAGTGCCTGGAATGTCTTTTATAAAGGCATCTCTAACGGTATACAATTGAACAGAAAGTTTTGCCGGATAAATTCCAGGTTCAAAAAATGCATTGGTAGCTTTAGGTAAATTTGCTCCTATTACCCCCATACTGGCCATCTTTAAAAAATTTCTTCTATTGTTTTTCATAAAATAAATTAAGTCATTATATTAAATACGTACCCATTATACTTTTAAAAATATTTTCATTTTAAACATAAAATATAAAAAAGCCCACTCAATACCCACATACAAACTAGCCATTACGACCATATTATAGGGGGCTCCAACTAATTGGCCTAGCCACTGAAATAGTGCATTGGTCGTATACTCCCAATCAATGAAATGTCCAGAAATGTAGATTAATATTGAATTCATACCAATGATCTTGAAAAAATAAGCCCATTGTTTATATCCTTTCACATCAATGATAAAATAGAAAAAAGATAATAATATCATACTCAAACCACCTACTAGCATCACAAAAGAACTAGTCCATAAATTTTTGTTGATAGGAAAATCGTAATTCCATAAAAGCGCAATGCCCACAAATAAGCTACCTAGCAACAAAAGCTTAATTGATTTTTGCGTACCGGAGGCTGGATTATTTTTCAAATATTTACCCACCAAAATACCCAATAAACCAGTACCAATGGCAGGTATGGTAGAGATAAGACCTTCTGGATCATGATTGCCTAAATACAATCTGCCTGGTAAAATAGAACGATCTAAGTAAGAGGCGAAATTACCTGCTTGGGTTAAATCTCCGGCTGAAAAACCAGGTGCCGCTGTATACTTGAGCAATAAATAATAGCCTATTAGTAAAATTACAAAGTAAGCTATCTGTGTATTTTGCTTGGTGGTATTGATGTAAATAAAATTAGCCAACATATACGCTAAACCAATACGACCCAATACACTACCAAAACGTATATCAGCAATGGGTCTTAGGTGTAAACCATTGTTAACTACCAATCCTAATAAAACTAAAATAAAGGCTCTTTTAAAAACACGCAACATTACCTGTTGTTTGGTTTTACCCAATTCTAGTTCTCTACCAACAGAATAAGGCGTGGCCACTCCAGCAATAAATAAAAAAAGTGGGAAGATTAAATCGTAAAAATGAAAGCCATTCCAAGCTGGGTGGGTGAGTTGATTAGAAAAGCCACCCCAAAAAGAATTGCCTGTCGCTTTAAATAAAGCATGCACAATTTCTTCAGCGCCCATAATCCAAAACATATCAAAACCCCTTAAGGCATCTAAGGAGAAAAGCCTGTTAGATACATTCGTTTTAGGTACAGCATTACTCATGGTATAAACATTTTAGTTTAAATAAATTGAATGACCTTTTGAAGTTACAGAAAAACTAGAGTAATCAGATTAGTTTTTTGAGGCATCCTTTACCCAAAAAAGCAATTTTGCTTGAGTAAATGTGGCTAGCAATTGAATGATTCCCATGGTTATAAACAAAGCATGAAAGGAAACATAATTGGCAATTAAGCCCCCAATCGCGATGGCGATACCAGATACAAAATGGGTCCATGACCTGTAGCTAAACTCCAATGAAAGGTGTTTTCGGCATCGTCTAAATTAGATGCAAATAAGGAATCCCAGATGGGTGTACTAACAGCTTCGGCTATACCTAAACCTATTTGTAAAATAAAAAGCTCCTCTGTATTGTGTACAAAAATATAGCAAAAAGTAAGTAATGCATTTAAACCATAGCCAAATACCATCAAATGTTTTTTAAATTTTGAATGGGTAAATAACTTTCCAACAATAGCGTAAAAAAGGCCGGTCGCAATTAAGTATATGGCCCATGCCCAAGTAATGTCTAATAAATTACCGCCAATTTTTTCTGCATAAATAGCAAATAATGGGCCAAACAAACCTTCTCCAAAATACCATAAACTGGACGCAATCAATAAAATTTTTGTCGCTCTATTTAATGCCATATTTAGAATTTGTAATTGAACCCAATTTGAAAATAAAACTGATTGTTTAAGAATCTTTCAGAGTAAGGAGTGGAATCAATGGTGTTGGAAGAAGTAGATCCATTGGGTAAAGTAATACTATTTACGGTTAAAGTGTGGATGGGATGATAAGGGATGGCCCATGTTGGAGTAAATACAATGGACCAATTACTTGTTTGATAGCTTATAGGCAAACTCACCTCCATGTCCAATAACTTAACTCCTTTGTCTAAAATGGTAGTAGTACTCAATACATTGGCTGTTTGAACGGTATTGGCTGGTTGACCAGGTTTAGTTTTTAAATTCTTTAAGGCATTTCGTTTTCTAGTAAATACACTCTCATAATAATTTAAAGAGCTAAATACAGAATAAATTCCTGGGGTGATTTCCCATTTAGCATTGTCTTCGCCAAATTCAAAAGTTTTTTCGATACCTGGCATGTACTGAAAATCAGACTTGCCTGAAAAAAATACATCAACTGTGTTATTGAATTGAAAAATTCCAAAATCATAATTTGCGGTTGCCCCAATATCACTGGTAATGTCTCCATTTAATAAACTACTTTGACTAGAATAAGAATATTTAGAGCCATAAATTTCTCCTGTCCACTTTTTTCCTAATTTGTATTGATAACCCAAATCAAATTCAAAGAAATCAAATCGATTTTCATTGGGTGTAAGTAAATAATTAGCGATCAAATTAGCATATATTCCATTTTGAAAATTTAGAGAAGCGGTGGTAATTTGGTAAGGTGCAATGATAGAATCGGCCCTGCCATTGTAAATATAGTTACTCAAATAATCCATCTGTAATTTAAAGACGGGCTTGGTACTACTATCCTCTTTCAATTTGGATTGCCCAAACAATGCTACATCATTAAAGATTAATGAAAGCAGAATAAATAAAAAATAACTGTACTTGGCCATTTCCAATTGATTTATTTGAACTAAGATAGCAAAACAAGTAAAAGGTTTAAGTTAAATTTAAATAAAAAATGGCCTAAAGCTATGTAGCAATAGGCCATTTTGAAAATTAATTTGAAATTATTTTCTACCAAAAACTAAAATTTGAAAAGTTCCTGGGATCATTTTAGGTCTAGTTTTGTCGCCTGGCTCCTGCTTTTCAAAGTCAGCAGTAGGTAGGTAAATATTGTGTGTAGATTCATCGTTACCAATGGTTCTTGCCCCTTTTTTAGTTTTTAAAGTTTCAATTACTTTAAAATTAGCAGCACTATTTTCTTTAATTACAGTTACTGTGCCTTCTCCATTAGAAGTAAAAATAAATTTTAATTTATTGTCAAATGCAACGCCATCACAACCATCGCCAATAGGTAATTTATCAACCACTTTACCATTGTTAGCGTCTAATACAATTAATTGTTTTTCACAACCAGCAAACAAACGATGTGTAGCATTGTCTATAGCCAAACCAGTGGGAGACTCACCAGGCATGATGGACCAATGTGCCAATACCACATTTTTTGTAATGTCTACATCTACAATTTCATTTTTGTCTTCTACATTCACATACACAAGTCCTGCATTATTGCTTACTGCAGTTTCTGGTTTTCCACCCACTGGAATGGTAGCGACTACTTTATCTGTAGTAGGATCAATCACAGTAAGGTCTTTACTTCTGCCGTTGCAAGTAATAATTTTTTTAGAAAACTCATCATAAAAAATAGCATCAGGATTTTCACCAGTTGGAATTCTTGAAATGACTTCATTGGTAGTTAAATTGAATACAGTCACATCATTGGTTCTACCATTGCTGGTATAGCCTTTTTTAGAAGCATTGATAAA
>Ga0194037_1001506_pt1 | contig 16717 bp, 14 predicted proteins | sample JunL306m_MetaG_FD_148653 | JGI IMG/M metagenome (GOLD analysis project Ga0194037, IMG submission 148653) | Anoxic zone freshwater microbial communities from boreal shield lake in IISD Experimental Lakes Area, Ontario, Canada - Jun2016-L304-6m | ecosystem: Environmental > Aquatic > Freshwater >...
GTGGTAACTTGTTTCATGGTCTGGAACTCCTTATGAATAGGGCAGATAGAAAAAGTTTGCACACTTCTAATATCGCTGTTTCTCAAGTGGTTTTCAGACCAGCTTTATTTTTTACCGGACACTACTGTGTAGTGGTTGCTTTGGTACTGCTTTTCGAGTTTCTCGAATTCGTATCTCGGAAAAATCTTTAGCAACTCACCCAACAACTTGGTAACTTGCTTCATGGTCTGGAACTCCTTGTATAAATTGGTGATAGAAAAAGTTTGCACACTTCTAATATCGCTGTTTCTCAAGTGGTTTTCAGACCAGCTTTATTTTTTACCGGACACTACTGATCACACCTCAACATATGTTGAAAAAGAGGGTGGTGGAGATAGTGCTGCATTTAGATATTACAGATATAGAATAGCACCGCGCCCTGTTGATGTTGATGTCATGACTTATTTTGAGCTTCGTTTCAAGAAAGTTAGTGCGGCAAAAAAAGAAATGGCGTATTTCATCAATGAACAAACCATTTCAAACGCTCAAATCATAAAAGGAACTGCAACAAACTTAAATTTCCTACGAAAAGAGAGTATTGATTATATATACACCGACCCACCGTATGGCAAGAAAATCCCTTACCTTGATTTATCAACAATGTGGAACGCTTGGCTTGACCTGGAAGTAACAGAAAAAGATTATCTGCAAGAAGCTATTGAAGGCGGGGAACACCATAAGAGTAAAAACGAATACAACGAGTTAATAGCTCAAAGCATTAAGGAGATGTATCGGGTGTTGAAATATGACCGTTGGCTTTCCTTTGTATTTGCTCATAAAGACCCTGAATTCTGGCATTTAATTATTGACACTGCAGAAAGTTGCGGCTTTGAATATATCGGTGCTGTTCCTCAGAAAAACGGACAAACAAGCTTTAAAAAACGGCAAAATCCATTCACGGTTTTATCAGGTCAACTGATTATCAACTTCCGTAAAGTTCGCAATCCGAGAGCAATTATGAAAGCCAACCTGGGAGTTGACATTGCTGAAATTGTGATGCAGACCATTGAAAGGGATCATAGCAAAAAATAATGGCGCAACGTTAGAGCAAATCAATGATGAGTTAATCATTAAAGGGCTCGAATTGGGTTTTCTTGATCTGCTTAAAAAAGAATATTCCGACCTGACCCCTGTTTTGCTTGATAATTTTGATTACAACGAAACAATAGAGCAATTTACAATCAGAAAAGACACAAAATTCAAGACCCATCTTGACGTAAAGCTTCGTGTACGATATTACTTGATTAGCTATTTACGGAGAATGGAACGCGAAAAGAAAAAGCCCCATTTTGATGAAATCATTTTAGCAATTCTACCACTCTTAAAAAACGGCACAACACCAGAACATCAGACAATTTTAACTGTATTAGAAGACATAGCCGAGCGATCCGGTCAAGACGGCTGGAAATTAAAACGTGATGGCCAAATGGCCTTTTTTGACTAACAATTCTATACCGTCGAATGAGCTCTGCATTTCCAGACTCAACTGTAACCTTTGGTTATTCAATAAAAAAATGAACCCTAAGTCAGTTATCTTATGCCTTTTTTCTTTCATTGTAACATATCACCTTCATGATAACTGCTAAGGAAAATTTTAATTTTCAAAAAATCATTGCAGCCACCGGCATTCTGCTGTTTATTATCAAACTGGGGGCATGGTATATAACCAACTCAGTGGCTATTCTTACTGATGCGCTGGAAAGTACCGTGAATGTAACCAGTGCTTTTATAGGATTATATAGTCTCTATATTTCTGCAAAGCCAAAAGACTCGAGTCATCCGTACGGTCATGGCAAGGTAGAATTTATTTCCGCAGCTATTGAAGGTACACTGATTTCTGGGGCCGGATTGCTGATTATCTATGAGGCAGTGAAAAATCTTAGCGATCCCAAGCCGATTGGTCAGCTTGATTATGGCATTCTTTTGATCACAGTAACCGCAATAATTAATTATCTGGTTGGTGCAATAGCTGTTAAAAAAGGCAAAAAAAACAATTCACTCGCTCTTGTAGCCAGTGGTAAACACCTGCAGTCAGATACGTATTCCACAATTGGCATTATTGCCGGACTGATTCTCTTGTTTTTGACAAAGATGGCGTGGCTTGATAGTGCTGTTGCCCTCATTTTCGCCCTGTTGATTGTCTATACCGGGTATAAAATTATTCGAGACTCACTCAGGGGAATTATGGATGAGGCAGATGACGCTCTGCTTGAAAAAATGGTCAGCCTGCTACAGGCCAACCGTACTGAAAACCTGATTGATCTCCATAACATGAGAATCATCAAGTATGGTAATACTTTGCATCTTGATTGCCATGTGACGGTGCCATGGTATCTCAATGTGCACGAAGCGCACAGGGAAATTGATTCTCTCGACAAGCTGGTCAATGAAAGCTTTGGTGAAAACATTGAACTGTTTATCCATACCGATGGTTGTCTTGACTACTCATGCGAAATTTGCCGGAAGTCGGATTGTACCATTCGCAAGGCTCCTTTCAAGCATAAAGTCGACTGGACAGTCAAAAACATATCAAGCGACCACAAGCATCATGCCGACATGAACTCGTAATATGTTTTCAGTTATTACCAGGTGCCTTGAATATCATGAGTCGAGCTACTGTCACAGCATCGCTGAAAGCACCATTAAGATCACCTTCGGCATATTTTGCAGTTGCCCTTCCTGAGTAGGCTGTTGCATATTCTTTATCCAGTTCAATAGCTTTTGTAAAGTCTTCTATGGCGCCCTTGTGATCACCTGTTGCATATTTTAAAGCAGCACGGCCTGCGTGTGCGCTTGCAGACTTGGGGTCAACAGTAATTGCCTTTGGAAAATCCTTAATTGATGGTTGAACTTGACCATTACCACCCTTTTCCTGCGTATTAGATAAACCGTTTTTATTTGTTGCACTGTCGCAACCATAAATGACTCCAAGGGTCAACCCAAGAAGCGTTATCAACACAAGCAGAGTATGTTTTTTCATAGATTTTTAGATTTTTCATTTACATTCTTTCAGAATGTACTCTATACATTGCAGGATTCCTGATATTCCTTGGACAAGGTTACCAGCGTTCGAATTTTTTCTACCAAACAGTTAATACTATTTGTCCCAAATATAAAAAAACACACTCTTAGATTCCGTTCTATACTTCTGAATTACAGCTTTGGAGGTATCAAAATCCGTAAATTCTAATAATACGAAAACCAGCTCTTTGGATTGATGGTTTTGGAGCGACTGTTTTCCTATTCTGTACTTAATCGAACGTTTATTTACACTGAGGTTAACCAACTGAACAGCGTACCGTTCAAAGCCAAGATACCTACAGCAAAGATATTGTAGAGAAATAGGAAAACGTCTTTTATATTGACGATTACTTGGTGCTTCATAGCGAGCTAATGCTGTTTTAATAAAGACTTAACTTATTATTTAATAATAAAATAATATATAGATATTTCTATGGAAATCTCCCGACTGTTCACTACTCCCGGCGAAAATGTCTATGACAGGTTTCAATACACAACCAGATCGTCTGTTCTTCGCAATCCTGATGGTTCAAAAGTGTTTGAAATGACCAATATCGAAGTACCAGCACAGTGGTCGCAGGTAGCTGCCGATATTCTGGCACAGAAATATTTTCGGAAAAGCGGAGTTCCACAGTTTGATGAACAGGGGGAAGTTCTGATTGGCAGTGATGGGATGGTAGTGACTGGCAGTGAACACTCAATCAGGCAGGTTGTCCATCGTTTGGCTGGCTGCTGGCGGGAGTGGGGGGAGAAAAACCGGTATTTTGATACTCCTGACGATGCCCAGACCTTTTACGATGAAGTGGCTTTCATGATGCTCAAGCAGATGGGTGCTCCAAATTCACCACAGTGGTTCAATACTGGACTTAATTTTGCTTATGGCACTACCGGTCCGGCTCAGGGACATTATCATGTCGATCCGGAAACGCAGGAAGTGAAGGAATCTGAAGATGCTTACAGCAGACCTCAAGCCCACGCATGTTTTATACAGTCTGTCAGTGACGATCTTGTCAACGATGGAGGTATTTTCGATCTGGCAATCCGCGAAGCCCGAGTTTTCAAGTTCGGCAGCGGTTCTGGAACCAATTTCTCAAATCTTCGATCGGGGGGAGAAAAGCTCAGTGGAGGCGGCAGCTCTTCGGGCTTAATGAGTTTTTTGAAAATTTTCGATTCGGCAGCAGGCGCAATAAAATCAGGCGGTACAACACGCCGGGCAGCCAAAATGGTTATTGTTGATATTGATCATCCGGATGTGGAGAAGTTTATTGAGTGGAAAGCCAAAGAAGAGGATAAAGTAGCTGCACTGGTAGCTGGCTCGCGAATCTGTTCCCGCTTTCTTCAGGCCATTGTTGAAGAGGCTCTTGCCAATGGTGCTGACCGCAAGGTAAACCCAAGACTTCATAAACTCATACAAAATGCACTGAGCAGGGCTGTTCCGATGAGCTATATTGTCAGGGTACTTGCTTTAGTGGAACAGGGGTATACCTCGCTTGATTTTGAGGAATATAACTCCAATTATGAGTCGGAAGCGTATCAGACAGTTGGCGGCCAGAACTCAAACAACACTGTGAGGGTGACCAACGAGTTCATGAAGGCCGTTGCAAATGATGATGTATGGCAGCTCCGTGAGCGTACCACAGGCAAGAGTGCCCGTGCCGTTAAAGCCCGTGACCTATGGGAAAAAATTCTGCTTAGTTCATGGAAATGTGCCGATCCGGGTCTGCAGTTCGATACCACAATCAACGAGTGGCATACCTGCCCTCAATCCGGGCGTATCAATGCAAGCAATCCATGCTCTGAATACATGTTTCTCGATGATACCGCATGTAATTTAGCGAGTCTCAACCTTATCCATTTTATTGATGAAGCGTCCGGCAAGGTCAAGATTCGGGAGTTACAACACGCTTCAAGCCTCTGGACTATCGTACTTGAAATTTCAGTTCTGATGGCCCATTTTCCTTCAAGGGAGATTGCCCGACTCAGTTACGAGTACAGAACCCTTGGTCTCGGTTTTGCAAATCTCGGTACGGTACTGATGGTACTTGGTATCCCTTACGATTCCCCGAAAGCGCTTGCTCTTGCCGGAGCAATATCAGCTATAATGACCGGTCAGGCCTATACAACGTCAGCAGAGATGGCTCGTGATCTTGCTCCTTTTGCCGGATACAGTGTCAACGCAAAGGATATGTTGCGCGTAATCCGCAACCATCGCAGGGCAGCCAGAAACCTTTCTGAAGAAGAGTATGAGGGGCTTTCGGTCAATCCACGCGGTCTTGATTCGGAATATTGCCCCACAGAGCTTTTTGAAGCTGCAGGAAAGATCTGGGATGAAGCACTCCAGAAAGGAAAGAAGTACGGTTTCCGTAATGCTCAGGTCAGTGTTATTGCTCCTACCGGCACTATCGGTCTGGTTATGGATTGTGATACAACAGGTATTGAACCGGAGTTTGCCATTGTGAAATTCAAAAAACTGGCTGGGGGCGGATATTTCAAGATTGTCAATCAGTCGGTGCATAATGCATTGCAAAGGCTCGGTTATACAGTACCACAGATTGACGATATCGAACGCTACTGCAAGGGTCACGGCACACTCGCCGGTTCGCCTTCTATCAACCGGCAATGGCTTAAAATCCGAGGCTTTACCGATGATAAAATTGAAGTTATTGAATCGCAGCTGGAGACGGTTTTCGACATTCGTTTTGCTTTCAACAAGTGGATTCTCGGTGAGGATTTCTGGGCTACGCTCGGCTTTAACGATCAACAGCTTAACGATCCTAATTTCGACATGCTTCAGGCACTTGGAGCTACACCTGAGGATGTTGAAGCTGCCAATGATTACGTATGTGGCACCATGACCATCGAAGGAGCTCCTCATTTGAAACTTGAACATCTGCCAGTGTTTGATTGTGCCAGTAAATGTGGAAAGAAAGGTTTGCGCTATATCAATCATATGGCTCATGTACGCATGATGTCAGCAGTACAGCCGTTTATTTCAGGGGCTATTTCCAAAACGGTCAATATGCCAGGAACCGCCACTACCGCTCAAATCGGCGATGTCTACCAGTCTGCATGGCAGCATATGACCAAAGCCATTACCATCTACCGCGATGGTTCAAAACTTTCGCAGCCGCTCAATATTTCGAGTTATCAGGATCTTGATGAGATTATCATGCTGGGAACAGAAGAAAATCTTGATGAAACCAAGGGACCAAAAGAGGTTCAGGAGCGGATTATCGAGCAGGTTTACCACCGTTCCGAACGGAGATATCTGCCAAAAAGAAGAAAAGGATACATTCGTGAAGCATACGTTGGTGGACACAAAGTCTTTCTGAGAACGGGAGAATACGAAGATGGAGCTCTCGGCGAAATTTTTATTGACATGTATAAGGAAGGCGCTTCATTCAAAGGACTGCTGAACTGTTTTGCCGTACTTGCATCAAAAGCCCTGCAGTACGGTATGCCGCTTGAAGAGCTTGTCGACAGTTTTACCTTTACTCGGTTTGAACCAGCAGGAAATGTTCAGGGACATAACGTCATAAAAAATTCAACTTCTATTCTCGATTATGTTTTTCGCTCAATCGGTTATGACTATCTAGGCCGTCAGGATTTTGTGCATGTAAAAGCTGTTGATGAGATCCATGATGAGGATATTGCTGGTAAAGAAAAAAGTAACGGAACAAACGGCCATGCCCAGACTGTTAAACCCGCTCTTATGGTTCATGGCGAATCCGCTTATTTATCAACAAGCAAAAACAAGGTTTTTCAGGCAAAAGTACAGGGATATACCGGAGAGCAGTGTGAAAATTGTGGGTGTATGCGTGTCAAGCAAAACGGCACCTGCAAAATTTGCGAAGATTGCGGTATGACAACAGGCTGTTCCTGAGGATGGATTGTTACTTACCCCAGAAATAAAATCTGGGGTAAGTAAGTTAACTCTGCCTATAGCCTCTTTTTCAAGCGGCATTTTCTTGAGGGTAGCAAGTTATCCTCCTTTATCCTAATTGATCAATCACTCTTTTAATATAAATCAGTTACCTGTATATCCGGCTATAGTGATTTCTCTTTGAGAAGAATAGACAACTATGACCTCTTGCACACTTTACCACGCTGAATCAAGCTAAATCATTTAAAATAAACAAGAAACAGAAAAAGGTATATGTTTAATTATGCAGGGATAAATATCTTTAGTACATTTCGCTTTAGCTACAAATAAATAAATTGTCTTCTAATTTTCTCTCGACAAATAAAACATCACTTTGCAGACAACCCACCTTGAATTGCTCAGTCAGACACTGGAAAAACTGAATGGCCCTTTATCTGAAAGCATCTACCAGGTACCAGGTATCTGGACAGGCAAAGAAACCGCAACAGAACAGGTAAATCCTGTAGAATACTTCAAAAACATTATTGAAGGTATACTGAAAAGCAGTGATAAACCTCACCCTGTACCAATTGATGCAGACTGGAGGTCTGGAGCGATCGTTTATAACCTTTTTATCCGACTTGCTACGGCATTTGACCATAACGGCGACGGAACTATCAGCACGGAAGCACTCAATTCAGGCTTCAGGGAAACCGGTACTCTCCTGAAAGCTATTGCTCTTTTACCGTACATAAAAAAACTTGGGGCAAATACTGTTTATCTCCTTCCTCTCACTGAAATTGGCTCTCAATGCAAAAAAGGCTCTCTCGGTTCCCCTTATGCTGTAAAAAACCTCAGAAAGCTCAATCCCAATCTTGACGAACCGATACTCGGACTTTCGCCTGAAATTCTTTTTAAAGCCTTTGTGGAGGCAGCTCATATCCTCAATATGTCCGTTGTTCTGGAATTTGTTTTCAGAACCGCATCAATTGACAGCTTCTGGATAAAGGATCACCCGGAATGGTTCTACTGGTTACGAGATGATAACAGTACAAGTCAATACGAATCTCCGCGTTTTGATCAAGATACGCTCAACAGGATTTATGAGCTGGTTGACCGTCATGAAATGAACAACCTGCCTGCCCCATCCTCTGAGTATCAGAAACAATTTATTTTGCCACCAATTACAGTAAATGAACAAGATGGCATACTGCATGGTACTGCTACTGATGGAACGCCATGCCGAATAGCAAGTGCATTCTCTGACTGGCCCCCGGACGATCGGCAGCCTGCATGGACCGATGTCACTTACCTTAAAATGCATAATCAGGAAAAATTTAACTACATCGCTTATAACACTATCAGGATGTACGACAGTGCTCTTGAAAATCCTGAAACCTTCAATACCGAACTGTGGGAAGAAATTGCAGATATTATTCCATCATACCAGGAAAAGTACCTTATTGACGGGGCAATGATTGATATGGGCCATGCTCTACCTTCACTCCTGAAACAGACAATTGTTGCGAAAGCCCGCGAAAAAAGAGCTGATTTCGCATTCTGGGATGAAAATTTTGATCCGACCCCTTCAATTCGTGACGAAGGATTCAATGCCGTTTTTGGCTCACTACCTTTTGTCATTCAAGATATTGTCTATATCAGGGGGCTATTAAACTACCTCAACAAAACAGGTGTTGTACTGCCATTTTTTGGCACTGGAGAAAATCACAACACACCGAGAGTCTGCTTCCGTTACCCACGTCAGGAAGCTGGAAGAAATTTTTCGATATTCATATTCACCCTCAGCGCTGTTCTGCCTGCTATACCTTTTATCCATTCGGGCATGGAACTCTGTGAATGGTATCCTGTAAATCTTGGCCTGAATTTCAACGAAGAAGACCGAGCACTCTATCCACCTGAAAAACTGCCATTATTCAGTGCGCTCAGTTATGACTGGAAAACCACCAACGGTCTGGCACCTCTCAACAACTATATTTCAAGGATTCTGGAAATCAGACAGCAGTTTCTCGACATAGTTCTCTCTGGCGAAAAGGGATCAATATCCATTCCCTATGTGAGCGAACCAGAGCTTTTTGCGGTAATGAGGACTTCAGGCGACAGATCACTTCTCTTTGTCGGCAACAGTAATTTGTATGACCAAAAGAACGGCATACTTGAATTCAGTATGAACAAAACCACACTTCATGACCTGATCGGAAAAAACACTTATGCAGTAAAGGAACACAAACTTGAGCTAACTTGCGCACCGGGTCAATGCATGCTCTTTGAACTTCCAAAAGAACGGTAGCAACGAACATATCAGTACCTATTTCTTATAAACTGAAAAAGCTTTTTTAGGTTGTTCTGTGATCTCCCTGAACTCCTATAGCTTTGTTTATTTATTTCATTTTCGTTAACTTTTACTAAAGTTAGTGAAATTGCGTCAAATCTCTTTTGGATAACCTTTTCAATGGATTAGTTTTCCACGGATAATGGAAAACTGTCTCTTTCAGACGTGAAGAAGCCTGAACGGGAACCAGCATGGTAGCTATGTTGGATATAAAACAGATAACAATTATAGCCCTTTTTGTTGCTGAGAGTCAGTCTCAAAAAAAAAGAAAAACCGTGTGAGAACAAGCCTTCCAGAACAGGTTATACCCTAGGTTCAGGTAATAGGCTGACATTAAGCCATTTAAGAACAAATAGTAGGTATGGTAATTTTTTTAACCCATAAACTTTCACTGCATGAAAAAGAAAACAATTGCATCATTATTGTTGCTTGCAACTCTTGGCATTACTTTTTCGGGTTGTGCAACAATAATTGACGGGACAAGTCAAAAAGTCAGCTTTTCAAGTAACCCATCAAAAGCAGATGTAACTATTGATGGTAAGACGATAGGAAAAACACCATTAACTGAAGATTTATCAAAAAAAGAGAACCATACGGTAAAAATAAACCTTAATGGATATCACCCTTATGAAATAACGTTGACAAAAAAGGTTAACAGCTGGGTATGGGGAAATCTTGTGTTTGGGGGAATTGTTGGGTTAGCCGTTGATGCTATTAGTGGCGGCTTATATGAGCTTACACCATCACAGGTTAACGCCGACTTAAAATTAAAAGGAATTTCCTCTACCTTTATAAAAGACAAATCTCTTTACGTTACGGTAACGCTTCAACCAGACAGTTCATGGAAAAAAATAGGCGAACTGAAAGGCCTTTAATCTCCCAATAGAGAAGCAACTTTGCTACTATGAGGCCCTGAAAATTGACAGGGCTTCATAGTGTTACTTATAACCACGAAACAACATTTCCGGAAAAAAAAGCCAGACCGGTTCCAATGCATACCAAAACATTATGATATTCTGAATTTCGTAGATGACCCATCAGCTTGTCACGTGCAGAGGAAAAAATATACCTACCTAAGGCTATCCCCCATTGAGCTTCTCCATCTCTCTATGTGGCTCTAAAACAATAATTTACCTCTGGGCACAATGAAAACCTGCTCCCGACCACCTCAACAATTTCTACTTTTATGTATAACCTTCTTCCCCTTCATATTCTCCTTCCGCTATCTTTTGTTAATAACTCCAGTGAAGTACGAAAGACATCTACTAAACAAGGATTTACGTCAATGAAAAAGATCTATAAATAAAGAATTTGGTGAAAAACTTAATACCTTTTCAATAGTTGAAAATGGTATTTTCATATAATAAATTATCTTTACTTTTCTAAAGCCTTTCTATACTTTCCGTAAAATACTATTAAATAAAGTTTTACCTGTTCCTCTTCTTCCTCTTATTGTACTTTACATTCTTTCATTATTCCCTTCTTTTTTGTAATGTTCTGTTGAAATTGTAAAGTTCTTGTAATGCAATAGGTTTACAGGGGGGTGAATGATGGGTGTTTCAGTTCGGGAAGTCGGGTTGAAAACGGGGGGTGTTTCCTTCAGTGTTGATGTATATTACAAAGGGCAGCGGCAGCAGATAAAAACTGATATTCGGGCAGATAAAACACATGGCCGAGAGTATCAGACAGCAAAACGAATGGCTGAAGCGAAAGCGATAGAGCTTGAAGCATTGCTTCAGGTTGATCCGTCGGCGGTGTTTATGAGCAAGGAGAAACGCAGCAGTTGTTTTATCGAATACTTTGAGGCTGTTACTGTGAAGGAAAAAGGGAGTGCTTCCATTTATCGGAACTGTTTGATGCATCTTCGGAGATTTCACGGAAACAGCCCTCTTTTCATGCAACATATTTCGTTAGTATGGGTTGAGCGGTTCAGGGCATATCTTGACGGCCTTGAAATCAAAGCAACCACAAAAGCCAACTACCTTGCAGCCCTGAAGATTATTCTCAACATGGCAGTGAAAGAAAACCTGATTAGTGATTTTACCCGGAAGATCAAACCGTTCAAGAAAAACGATACTCTCCCGAAATTCCTGACCCTTGACCAGGTTAAAACCCTTGAAGCCACCAGATGCACAAACCCCGCAGTTAAGACGGCATTCCTGTTTTCCTGTGTTACAGGGTTACGGGTTTCTGATGTTGAGCAGTTGCGGTTTTCTGACCTTCAGCAAGAGGGTGACAGGGTAACACTGCGTTACAAAATGAAGAAAACCGGGCAGTGGCAGTTCTTGCCATTGGGCGGGCAGGCTATAAAATACCTTGATAAAGCTAAATTGATTCATGCTGAGATGTCCGGAGATCAGCAAGGTGAAAACGCTCCCGTATTTCCGTTACCATGCAGGGTAACAAGTTCGTTCATGATTGCCCGTTGGGGCCGTGATGCGGAAATTCCCTTCCCCCTTGGCTGGCATTGCGGACGGCATTCTTTTGCAGTACTGAGCCTTTCGATGGGAACAGACCTCTACACCGTGAGCAAGTTGATGGGGCATAAAACCATTGCGATGACTCAAGTGTATGCAAAAGTCCTTGACCAGACAAAAAAGGCGGCAATGGATAAACTGCCTGTTTGGTGAATGTTTTTAGTTATTATTTTCTGAGCGGCTTGCGAAATGTTCAGTAAAAAACGGAAAGATGAAGAGTGAAATTGTTTTTCATCTCAAATATTTTTTACTTTTGGAGGGGTGCATTTCATACACACCCTACATGGTTGAAAAGTGCCGGTGATGATGGGATTGAGACATTTAATGAAGGTAAGGAATGAACCAGAGTCCTAATATTTGAAAACACCTGTAACAGTGGATTGGAGCTGCAGGGTCACAAAGGATATAACCTCTCATTGTTTCAGGCATACGTTTGCCACCTTGCAACTATCAAAGGGAACAGATATTTACACCGTTTCAAAGATGCTGGGGCACCGTGAACTGAAAACCACACAGATTTATGCAAAGATTATAGACCAGACCAAACGTGAAGCTGCCGACAAGAATAAAACTGGATTGGTAAAGAACAGCAAAACATAGCAGACAATGGGCAATATTTTAACAGTGATATTTGATGCGGTGCAGTACATGGCACGCCCAGCAAATTACAAAGAATGCTCAAAAATTGACGGTGAGATGTTGCGGATTTTATTTCACAGACTCGAACTCCCTTCGAAATATTGGCACGCATCCATAGCGACAAGCGCATTAGTCAAGTATATCGACAAAGAAGCAACTACCACAGAGGATATTTATTCATTCGGTAAGGAGGCAGGGGAAAATAGAGAAATATATGAAGAGGTTGTTCGTGCGCTTGGTTTATATCAGAAATGGATTTTGAAAGCGGCCGAGCGAGCAGGAATAAAACCTGAAGAAATCCAAAACATCCTTAATGGATCGTCCAGCATATTGACGTACGCGCTTGGACTAAAATACCAAGTTGCAAAAGAATTTAAATTAGCGGAGGAAGCGGAAGAATTTATTCGAAATCAAAGAGATGAAAACGGCAGACCAGACCTTTCAGCAGATCAGGAGGTGAAGAAGACCCACCCCCTAATTGAGGCGGTTGAGAGTTGGAAACCAGGAAAAACACGACCACAGATTTTCCATACAGAAATTGATAAAATAAAAAAGAAGCATGGATATGGAACAGAACAGGCGGTGAAAACCTTTTGTGATCGCTACAAGTTCAGCGAGCACGTAAAAGCGTTTGAAAAATCTTATGAACGATATTGCAAAAAACTGGCCAATAAAAAAAAAGGACGATAGAGCGACGGTTGAACGACGATTCAACCCCGATTATAACGTTTAACTAAATATAGAATAATATTTTAGCGGAAATTTTTTGCTTAAAATGGAATTGTAAGGAATAACCTTTATAACCAAAACCATTTTAAGTATGAACACAATTGAAACCACACCACAGCCAGCAGTACAGCCCATCCAACGTCCCCGGCAGAAATACCTCTCCACAGAACAAGCACTGCAGTATATCAAGGACGTGTACGGCGTTCAGATTGCACGTTCAACCCTCTACAAAAAGCGTTCACTTGAAAAAGAGGGCTTTATTGGAAAAAGGAGCCCCTTTGGAAAACTTGTATTCGACCCCGAACAGATTGACCGTTACATGCAGACAGGCAACGCACGGGCAACTGTTCAGCATGAGGAGGCATAACCATGAGCGGACAAAAAAAAGCCGGTGGCGGGCAAGCTACCGGCAAAGAAGGGTATTTGTTGGGGGCAAACAATGGGCATTGCTTACAGCCAAAATATACGCACCCTGCAAGCAATCTCAAAGCCTTTAATACCACAGCCAGAAAAAGGGCAATGGTTGAAAGTAACGGCCAACTCTTGTGCCGGAACGCAAGGAGGGCTGGGCTATGAGCACCATCACACAGGAAGAGAAACTCAAGCAGGCGCGGGCAATTGACGCGCTCCTGCATGGGGAAGAACTCCCGTTTCCGGAGCACTCCTTTCCTGAGGAGTTTTTTCAGCCCGTTGTCGAGTATTTCTGTTCCATGACGGACGCGCCCACATCGTTTCTCTATTGCAGCGCTTTGATGACCGTTTCGGCAGTGGTCGGTAATCGGGCTTATGTGCAGGCCGGCAGCCAAAAACTGAAACCCAATCTCTATCTCCTGCTGCTTGCCGGTTCAACCGTCGGCAGGAAAAGCACTGGAATCAACTTGACAAGAAGATACCTTCGGGAACTTGCAGAACGGTTACAATCGAATGAAACAGGATTCGATGCCGCGTCATCCGCTCCTTTACCGGCTGATGGCCTTGTGCAGCATGGGTTTTTAATGCCTGATTCCGGTTCACTGGAAGGGTTGATTGAGGCAATGCGGGAACCGGAATCTATAACAGTAACCGAGAGGAACGGTAAAGACAAAATTCAACATCAGGAGCCTGAGCAGAAAACTGTCCTGAACAGTGGCTTGGCTCTGTACAGCGAGTTTGCCGGATTCCTTGACATGATAGCCAAAGAGTACAATCGGGGTTATGAATCGTTCATTATTGACTGTTATGATGGCAATGATCACATCCGGCAGTTAAAGAAAGAGCGGTCATTTATCAAGAATCCCTGCCTCTCTCTCTTCGGAGCTTCCACCATGACACAATTTCGCCAGCGTATTCGGGAGGATGACAAGCATACCGGCTATCTGCAGAGGTTTCTTTTCTGCTATGAACCTGAGCAGCAAAGGCGTTTGCTCTCTCTTGTTGAAATCAACACGCCAGATGATGAATCGGAAAAGCTTGTCCTTGATGCACTGGAAAATATCTATAGGATGGCTTGCACTATCCATGAAACAGCAACATCATTCACCATCTCCGATGAAGCACAAGCGGTTTATCAAACTGCGTTTGATGTTGATCAAAGCATCATAGCACAGGTTTCAACCACCGACAAAGAGTTTGCCGGAATGCTGCAGGGTTATTTCGGGCGACTTGATGCCAAGCGCTTTAAGCTTGCCTTGATCTTTCAGGTTGTCAAGGATACAAACAACGGTAAAACCGAACAGCTTATTTCCGGGGAATCCATGCAGCAGGCCTGTGAGGTTATCACCTTTTTTCAGGGGATGGTTGTGAGGTTGCTGAGAGATGAATTCCGGTTCACACCGTTTGAGCAGAAAACAAAAAAGCTGACCGATCTGCTCCGGAAAAACAACAGGCAGTTGACACGGCGGGAGTTATTGCAGCAGAGCCACTGGAATAGCAAAGAGTTTAAAGAAGTTATTGAGACAGGAACCGAATCAGGCTTATGGGTTGAAGAGCAGCAGAAACAGCCCTCAGGGCAACACAGCATAGTAATCCGGTTATGCGAAACAACCAGCTAACACCTCTAACACCTAACGCATGTATTTGTGATTGATTAGGTGTTCAAGGTGTTCGCAAGCTGTTTTTGAAAAAGCACAAGAAGAAAAGGCTATGAGCAAGCACGATGGTAAAGTTTCAATTTCGTACAAACAAGGGCTGAATGCACAGGAACCTTCAGGGTTCAAGCTCTGCTCCGTTACTCTTGACCAGTTGGCCGAGATGGTGCGCTCTGCCGGTCAGTATGCCGCAACAGCGTTCAACAATGGGTACAGGGATGCAAGGCACGCATTACCGGGTGCGGAGCTGATCATTCTGGACTACGATAACGGCATTACCCTTGCCGAAGCCAAAACCCTGTTCAGTCAATACATGGGCATGATTGCCACAACACGGAATCACCAGAAAGAGAAGCACGGTGTTATCTGTGATCGGTTCAGGGTGATTCTGCCGGCACGAAAGCCGGTCATGCTTGACGGTGCAGCATTCTCTGCCATGATGAAGGAGGTGATTGCTCACTATGGAGCGGACAGGGCTTGCAGTGATATATCGCGGATGTATTTCGGTCATCCTGATTCTGAAGTTGTTTTTCTGGATGGTTGGAAGTTGTTCGACTGGCAGCCCTTCTATAATTCAGCACAGGATAAGGAACGGCAGAGAACACACCAAAAGAGAACGTTCACACAACGGTCGTCAGGTGATCGTAAAGCCGCGCAACTGGATAAGGCCATACAAACATTCATGCAGAACAACTTTGTCATTGGTGCACGTAATGATACACTTTACAAAGTTGCTCACTGGCTGCATGATGAGCAGATTGATGATGTTGCGGGCAGGATTGCTGCATTGAACAGCCAGTCAGGTTGCCCGTTGCCGGATGATGAGGTCAACAGGATTATCAAGGGAGTGCAAACCACAAAAAAACAAACAACCATGAAAAGAACAGAGACCGCATAGTCATTTGCCCCCCCTTTTTTTTGAAAAGCCCCCCCGTCTTATTTAAGCGGGTCATAAGGGGTAAGCCAACAATTTTTTTGTAAATTTTGGGGGAACTATGTGATAAGCGGTTGTATGCGTTACAGTAATGAATAAACGGTGCATGGTATGGGAAGAATGAGAAAGTACGAAGAAAGTTTTCCGGCACGGGTTGAAGCGATGGCCAAAGAGGGATTGCTTGAAAAGGATATGGCTGCCATGCTGGGCATCAGTGTAAAAACATTTGAGGAGTATAAAAAGGAGTATCCGCTATTTCTACACTCCCTAAAAGCAGGCAAGGCGGTTATTGACCATCAGGTGGAGAACAAGCTTTTCAAGGCGGCAATGGGATATGAGTACAAGGAGACCAAGGTTATCACCAATGAAGATGGGTCGGTGCGTACCGAGGTTACAACCAAGCAAGCTCATCCAAATGTTACCGCTCAAATATTCTGGCTGAAGAACAGAGATGCCAAGAACTGGAGAGAATCGGACGTGAGCCCGTAAAACGGGGCCACTTGGTTGTGGAAAAATGATTAAAATCAACCAAGGAGGTTACACGCATGAAAACCAAGCGTTACAGTACAGAACAGATCATCAGCATACTAAAAGAAGCCG
>Ga0194037_1001508_pt1 | contig 16709 bp, 15 predicted proteins | sample JunL306m_MetaG_FD_148653 | JGI IMG/M metagenome (GOLD analysis project Ga0194037, IMG submission 148653) | Anoxic zone freshwater microbial communities from boreal shield lake in IISD Experimental Lakes Area, Ontario, Canada - Jun2016-L304-6m | ecosystem: Environmental > Aquatic > Freshwater >...
TACCTTCATTTAGAAAATATTTTACTGCTATCTTTGATGAAGCATATGCAATACCACCAAAGAATGCGGCTGCAATTAGATAATTAATAACTGGTGAACTTGTAAATGAAAAAATGAACCCTGCCCAAACCGCTATTAGGGGAACAAATGTCTTTCTAAAACGTTCAGACGCAGTATCAAGGCCCTCCAATATAACTTTGAATGGAATGATTTGTGGAGGTCCGCCATTAGTATCGATTGTTAAAGTACCCCTAGCATCGTAAGTATTTACTGGGATTTTTGATGTTAATAGTCCTACATAAAGCTCTTGCTCGTGTTTTTCGAGAACCTTATTCCTGTCTGGCTCTATCCATGGCACGTCTGATGTAATAGTGCCTTGTAGCAATCCACCATCGGGATTTTTTATAACAATCTTATCCACGTTAAGAACTGTGCCTCGCCTAATATCCTTATAACTATATTCAGTTTTGCGTTCTATTACCAGCCTTGGTTTCCCTGTCGGTGGTGGAGTTTTCGGTTGTTTTAGTTTTTCATCATATTCTCTTTTTTTCGTTGGATCCTTAAGGCAGTCCCAAGCCATAGTAACGAAATAAAATCTCGTGCTTGCCTTGTCCTTATCTCTTTCAGTATTATATTTTACCTTCTCACTATCATAGGCTTCTTTAATTGATGAATAATCAGCATTTTCTGGTACTCCTAATATGTCATAGTAATTTAGTGATTGCGCTTTTGCTTCATCTGAATGAGCTGTGACTTCGCTAACACCATCAGCTAAAATCCATTGAGCTATAAGAACTTTTACTTCATTTTCGTTTAATCCAGCCTCAATACCGGCGTTGATCAAACTATCTTTTTCATCAGAATCTAATTCCCCATCTTTTTTTGTACAAAATTCAAAGTACAGTCTAAGCTGCTTCGCACGAGGATCATTTTCTTTGAGATAATCATTGTATTCTCTTTGGTTATCCTTTAAAACCCTCCTTACTACTTCTAGATCACTGAAAACTGTTTTAGTGAATACCTTGAATTTTTGCGCAGTAGAACTCCCATATTTTTTACTAAAAGCGTCAATCTGTATTTCTATCTCTTGGTATAATGCATTAATATTTGTTATCCCAAGTAAATCATAAACAGATTGACACTTCTCAAAAGTATCAATCTGTTGCGCTCTTACTAAAAACTTTTCTATATACTCGCAATCTTTTTTATCTAACATTTGAAAATATTACTCCTGCCTCTTTTTAGCTATATTATCTTTTTCCTTTTTCTTTTCATCCTCACTCATCTCCCCACCTAAAGCAACTCGACCTTGACCTTTTATTCCTGTCTCTACATCTATTATTTCAATATCTAATGTTTTATCTCGATTGTATGTAAAAATAACTTTGATGGGGGTGTCTTTTTTTCTTGGAGGAAGATCTTCCAATAAAAGAGTACCAACTACGCTAACCTCATCTCTGACATCTCCTTTACCCTCAGTTATTTCAGCATAGATTGCAGTCTGATTATCATGGGCATATCCAAACCCCTCATCAATTATTGTACAGGGTATATCAGACTGTTCAGGAATCATTTCAGAAACAACTTCTTTCCCTTTATAGTTAGAAATTATGCCTATTGACTTTGCTACACACTCTTTAATTGTAACATCAGGTAATGTACCCAAGAGAGTCTTCTTTACTTTTTCTGCTTCTACCTCTCCTTTAGCTTCTTTAACCTTATCAACTTCAATGTGAATATACTCGTATTTTGCCTGTAATGCAGCACCAACTGCAACACATTCATCGGGATTAACCTCTGTAGATGGCTCTTTTCCACTTATCTCCTTGATCATACCTCTTACCATCGGCATATAGGTAGAACCACCGACTAAAAGAATAGTGTCAATATTACTCCAATTTTTTCCTGCTTTTTCCAATACACGCTCACTAAGACTTTTACACTGCGCTAAAAGATCTTTAGATATGTCTTCAAACTTTTCTCTAGAGATCTCCATAATATCTCTTTTTCCTATATGGCTGATCTGAATTTGAGCTTTCGGATATTTTGAAAGTGCTATCTTTGCTTTTAGTACACGCTCATACAATTCTTGATAAGAATTTGAATCATCTTGGGGATCTTCACCATATTTCTCTTTAAAAGCAGTTGAGCAACAACTCACTAATACATCATCCCAATCCTTTCCGCCCAACTCAGGACTACCGTCTGAGGCAATCATATTTATTTCATGCCCTTTAATTTCCAATATTGTTACATCAAAAGTTCCGCCACCCAAATCAAAAACAAAAACAGTTTGATCTTTCCCTATTTTATTAATCCCAAAAGCTAAAGCTGCGGCTGTGGGCTCATTCATGATCATCAAAACATTCAAGCCAGCCAATTCACCTGCCTCTTTTGTAGCCCCTTTTTGTTCCATGCCAAAATAAGCAGGGACAGTTATTACTACATCTTTAACCGTAACATCATGGCCTTGTGTTTGAAAATATTTTTCTGCATCTCTTTTAAGTTTAGAAAGTATAAGTGCTGATATTTTTTGAGGAGAATAATCTTCACCATGAATTTTCATTTTAAAACCAGGTTCACCCATCCTCCTTTTTATAAAGCTTACAGTATTATCTTGATCAGCGAATAAACGATTTACTGCCTCATCTCCAACAACAAAGGTTTCTTTATCATAAAAATTTATTACGGATGGGGTGGTCTGTACACCTTCTTGATTGCGAATAACAACGGGCCTATCAAATTCATCAATATAAGCAATAGCTGAAAATGTTGTACCCAAATCTATTCCTACCAATGGGTTAAATTCAGACATGACATACCCTCCTTTTTAGGATTAGTAAAAAATTATATACTTTCAACGAAACGCATAATCACTACATCTTGAGGGCGCAATACTTTTTCACGCCACATAAAACCACTTCTAACTATATTAACAATCTTAAAATCATCTTCTTTTAAATCAGCTTTTTCAGTTTTTGTCGCTTTATGTATTTTAGAATTAAATGCTTCAGATATATTTTCTTCTATAGGCAGAATATCCTGCCTATAGAATATTTCAATCAACTCTTCTTTGAGGTATTCTATACCTTTTACTGCATCTTCATTGTTTATTAAATCATTAACAAACGATGCATTAAGCTTTGTAATGCTATCGTGCAATAAAAGCAAGTCGCTAAAAATAGGCTTTAATACTCTGTCCAGTGATTCGGAAATCTCTTTTTGACGCTTTAACTCTTCATACAGTTTATCAAATGCCGCTTCTTTTACAAGATCATATTGAAGCCTATCTTGAATTAATACTTTAATTTCCTGTAATAAAATATTACTTGGCGCAACAGAAGATTCCATTGTTTTATTGTATGAATCTGTAGTATCACCACTTAAATCAGAGGCACTATTTGATTCAGAAGTATTTTCTTTGGTACTATTTTCTCTAAATTCTTCATCCATTTGATCCTCTCCTTTGTATTATTTTATTATTACTTTCGTAAAATATTGCCGGTTAATTCTGTGGCAATGCTAATAAAAGTTTCACTTAGATTAAAACTATCTGTAATGAAATGATAATCATCTTGGGATGAAACAATTTTTTTCAGAAAATTCTCATCAACTCCAGTTCCCACACCTATAGCAATTATTCTAACATTATTACTCTTCGCTCGTTTAGCACTAGCAAGAGTAGCCTGTGCATCACCAGGGTCACCGTCAGCCAAAATAATCATTATTTTTTTGGAATTGATTCTATAATCAAAAATCTTATTTTCTGTTATATCTATAGCATCCCACATTGGATTGCCTCCACTTGCAACAAGCTTCATAACAGACATTTTTATATCTTTATAATCAGAGGTTAAATTGCATTCACTATTTGCATGACTACCTCCAAAGGAAATTACGGCTATTTTGCTCATTCCCAGAGAAACTGTTTCAGTAAATCTTATGGCAGCATTTTGCGCATCCTCAATTTTTTGACCGCTCATGCTTCCCGAGCAGTCAATTAACAACGCTATATCCATTGCTGACGCAACATTTATGTTATTTAGATCAGCAGTTTCAATTTTCTTCATGGGCAATACTTTATTACTATACAAATCAACAGAACTTGCCTCCACAATCTGATTCTGATTGTATTTGTAAGTCACCTTGAGCTTTGTCTTTCCTGCCGGTCTCTTCGGTATATCATATATCTGATAACTTCTCACAAGTTCACATGAACGCGGATCCTTTGCCTCCCCCTCAAGTACATACAAATCAAGTGTCTCCTGATCGTCACAGGTTGTCACATAGTCACTCTTTTCTCGCTCACAAGGATATGGGGTGTTCTTCGGTATAATAATACTGTTGTATAACTCTCCATCTTTCAACACTGCAAGCCCGAAGCTATGAGATGTTACGTTTATATCTTTCATTCCTGATGGTAGTGCCCACAACTTCTTTTGCCCCGGCAGCGACCATTTCTCTTTTTTTATAAGTGCAGCCTTGATTGCGGCTCCCTGTGCAACACATTCATCAGGGTTAAGCGCCTTGCTTGGATCCTTTCCAAAATAATCCTTCAGCATTTTTACTATCATCGGCATCCTGGTAGTGCCTCCAGCCAATAAAACTAAATCTATATCACTCTTTTGGAACTTCGCTTCTTTCAAAACCAGTTCAACCAACATCTCGCATTGGTTAACCAAGCGCAATGTTATCTCTTCAAATAGCTCTCTGGTTATCTCCTCTTTCAGCGTCTTGCCTCTACATCCATAGATGAGGTTGACCTTAGGTATACTGCTTAATGATATCTTGGCAGACAAACACCTTTCCTTCAATGCCTGATAGTCAGCTTCATCAGCATACGGATTGATTCTGTATGCCTTCTTAAATTTCTCTACCATATATTTAATAAGGGCGTCATCCCAATCTTTACCTCCGAGTTGATGATCACCATGGGTAGCTTTTTCTTCTATACTATCACCATGTATCTCAATCACGGTTACATCAAAAGTCCCTCCGCCTAGGTCGAAGACTAATATCCTCTGGTCTTTGCCTAACTTGTGCAGACCATAGGAGTATGCTGCAGCAGTAGGTTCGTTTATCACCTGTACAACATTCAAGCCAGCAAGCTCTCCTGCCTCTATCGTCGCTCTCCTCTGAGGATCACCAAAATAGGCTGGTACGGTGATGACCACATCCTTTATGGACGTCTCCAGTTTTGCCTACGCATCCTCTTTAAGTTTCTTCAGAATAAATGACGATATCTCCGCAGCATTGTACGTTCTCCCGTTATATTCAAATGACCAGAGCTTGTCTCCCATATACCTTTTCACAAACTCTACCCCTTGACCAGGATACACCGCCATATTGTCTTTTGCATAGCTACCAACATGGACTTCATCTCCTTCAAACAGGACAACTGATGGAGTTGTCCTCTCTCCATCCGCATTCTCAATTACCTCTGGGACACCATGCTCATTGACATACGCTATCGCCGAATACGTAGTACCAAGATCTATACCTATATAGTTAGTCATTTGCTGCAACGATCATTTCATTCATTTCATCAAACCTTTATTTTTAGCTAATTTTAAAACAGGAATTTTAGTCGCACTGAAAAGCTGATAAAGCCCCGGAATCATTAGATAATTTCTGATAACCATGCGATAAAAATAAGTATGCCATCCACTCATCGTCTACAGGAAGACCCTTATTAATGGCTTTCAGAAATAAAGTGTTTTTCTCCTCAAAAGAAGCATTTTCATCCAGAGATAGACGTAAGCCTTCAGTGAATTGCTCCTCACCCTGGTATACATTATCACTCATGACTATGTTCTTTTATAATTATCAGAAGCATTATAATTAGAAGTTAAATAAACCATTTCTCCATTCTCCTGTTTTGAAAATATAATACTTCCAAGAAAATTATGATCTTCTCGGGAATCCGCATCAATACTCCAATAGTCCTCTAAATCTGACAAGCCAACATGCATTGTATCTTCACAAGAACTTCCTACAACCATCGCACACCGCACAATTTTTTGACTAGGAAACGGAACATCAAGGAGCTCAATTACCTGTTTTTCTATTAATGGATGAAAATATACTCTCTCTCCTAAATATCTTAATTTTATAGTGCGCCAAATTTTAGAAGACAACCCCGGCTTATATTTCTCTATAAAAATACACATCATATCAATCCTAAGGGCCAGTTGTTCATCAGTCCTGAAAAGATCATTTAAATCATCATTAAGATCCCCCGCATCTCTAAGATGTGTAAGAGCAGCAATACTCAAGTCTACCCCAATATCTTCAGACTCGCATTTAGCTTGACCGGTGATAACTGGAATCACAGTGTTCATATATGCAGTTCCCGCAAAGTAGCTCAAAAGCGGATCGGGTGAATCTGGAGATTGTTTATTAAGAATAGGTATAACAATATCCAAACAAGCGACAGGATCATTTGTTGCCATCTCAAGAAGTTCAGCTGCGCTAGACTTATCCATTTTATCTTTCTATTTTAATTAATAAAAAATGTATAAAAAGCTACAGGTCTCTTTCAGATAAATAAGTGAAGGTAAATAACAAATAATCGATGCGTCACATGAAAATCAATAAATATTATATTGAACAACCTTCATGCCTCTACAACTCTTTTTTTAAACTTAGCTTCAGACAACACAAAAAGACTATCTTTATATAGAGCCTCGCTTAACAAGCAATCTGCATACTATCAATAAGCTTACACTAACAAAAGATATTAACATAAATTCACTAAGTCCAATACTTTGCGGCGAAGCATTATTACTATGTGATGATACAAGAATTAACAAATAAAAAATAATGTTTATTGAGAATATTACACCTATGCTTCCAAAAAAAAGAGCAGGTATACGATACTCAGGTTTACAATAGTATAGTGGGACGCCACTAATTGTTTGCAAAATCCAAAGATTAATTTTCCATATAAATTTAAAAAATCCAGCAATAGATTTGAATATAAGAACAGGTACCCATAAAGAAATAGCTTTAGATAAATAACCCATATAATTCCTTTTGTTAAAACATGATTTATCGCAAAGAGTTATACCTGTATAATCATAATCAATTCATATATAAGGTTTTACTTGTCAATCAACCTCTATAGTTCTATCTATTTTAATGGGGTTACCTTTATAAAACCTTTTGTAGGTCTCTGCATGCTCCTTGCCAAGAATTCCTTCAATATCACCAGAAGAATGCCCTTTATTTATCAAATCTTGACATTCGCTTAGCCGATTGAAGTCCTTAACATGATCATTATATGTAAGCCCCTTATGACTCCCATTTTCAACAGCCCATGTTCTAAAATCATCTTCTTTCATCAAATCTTGCATATCTACTGAATTCAGAATATCTTTATCTATGTTGACGTGAGTCATACCTCGCTTATCAATTATCCACTTGCCATCTTTCTCAGTATATATATCATTGAGATTTACAGGAATATTATTAAAGCCGTCTTTTGCTGCGACATAAAGCCTATGTCTTCCGTCATTAATACTTAGTTTTGTTGATACAGCAGATAGATTTTCACTTTTATCCATTATTGATCCTTCATTAACGCATCTGTGCTGATCAACATTCCGAAGATCTTCAAAGGTGTTAATTGATCTATCAGTGCCTCGACCTTTAAGATCTTCAAACGTATTAATACGAGAGGAACTGTCAAATGACTTTACATCATCAAAAGTATCTATTTCTTTTTCATTCGTTTTCGTAATTAAATTATCAGCGCCATTATCAATATCACGTATACTACTCATAATTAATTCTCACTTACATTAAAATACCAATTCTTAATATTAAGAATAACTTTTTTAACATTCCATTGAACTGATTTTTGAATAAAAAAACATAAACCAATATTTTTCTCAAATTCATCACTATTACGAATCGTCAAATGTCGAGCAACGTTTAAACAAATTTTATTAATATTAATTCGTGGGTTTTCATTTCCATCAAATGCCTTCAACATTTCATTTCCAATTAGCGCATCGTGTGCAAAAGGCTCCACATCATATCTGAATAAGCATTTATATTTACAAAATTCATCACATCCAGGAAATGGGCCTTTAGCAAAAGTAAAACTCTCTTTATAGATATTTTGAAATTCCTGTAAATATGTTTCAGTTGAAGATGATAATTGGGTTTTTAGCGGAATTGAAAAATATGAATTTATTAGTTCATTATAAGCGTTAAACAAGGTTATTCTACTATTCAAAGAGAGGCTATACTGTCGAGCTTTAAGGCGAATATATGATTCACCTGCATTTATTAACAAGCAAAATATAATACTATTCAATTCGTCTTCTTTCTGCATCGAATCTCTTAAGTCATTCAATATAAACTCCTTAAACAAAGAAAATACTGTCGTAAGTGAGTCAGGAATTTCAACAATTGCATATATAAACTTCTTAAAAAATATTACAGTTTCAGGGTTTGAAAGAAGTTGATTTGCATTATCTTTATAAGAACATTTATGCTGACATTGCTGGCACCCGCTATGCCTACCAAAAGAATAGTCCAAGCTCTTCAACTTCTTTGCCATATACCGACTAACATCTTGATCCTGAACGCTGTTTAATGCCGGATTGAGCTTATTCATTGAATCATGATACGATGAAATCTTCACTAAAAAAGGTTCATTATACCCTTCTGAAAATACAGCGGCTTCCCCACGTGACATAATCGATATAAACTTCTTCTGCTGATCATTTAAGTTCATGGTGTCACCCATAAGATCTCGATCATCCTTGGCGACAATTCGATGCATGATCTTGAGGCTTGTATTTTTTATGGCATCTTGCGCAAGCTTTGTGGGGATTTGTTCAGCAATTAATACACCTTCTCCAAAAGCCCTGATCTCTGAAAGAATATTGCAGAATGTCTCTACCGCCTTTGCTTTTGTACTTACATTTTCAAGGTTACTGAAATCAGTAGATGATTTTGTCAATAACCGATGAGCCTCTTCAATGAGAGTGACATGTTTTAACCCTGTATTGCTTCCTTTAGACTTGCTATCTATCTCTCTGAATTCATAGAGTCTGGCAACAACAAGTCCAATAATAAATGCCTTTTCCTCATCATCACCGATACTCTGTAATTCTAGAATCGTTGGCGTCTTCAATAAGAGGGCCATCGGAATGGATAGTGCGGTATCAAGCATAGAACCTTTTCCGCCAATTCTTAAGCTTCCGATTCGAGCCTTCAACCCCGCCTTAATATCCATCGTTAATCTATCGTCATACCCCAAGTAATTAACTATAACATCAATTTTTTCATAGAGATCGGTAAGTGTCGGAAATATTCCATACGGGTTTTTTTCAGCAGCTCCTGAAAACCTATTCACATTGGTAGTCAAATCCCATCCTTTGTCTATATATACTTCATGAATGCATCTTTCAAGTACATAAGGCATCGGAGCATACATGACAAAACTAGCATTAAAAACCGCTCTTAGATTATCAATATGTGTTTGAAGTTTTACACCCTCTATTATTTCAAAAGGATTCAGCCTGAATGGAGAGGTCATCTCATCGCCAAGAGTGAATATTTGAAGATCTTTATACCCTTCTATATTCAATAGAGCTCGATATTCTGCTTTTGCTGGCTCAATAACAAGAAATGGTATACAGGAATTACCTCTCCATAGTTGGTCTAGTATGTTCATGCAAGTATTGGTCTTTCCACTACCAGTGACACCGGCTATCAAACCATGCTTCACTAATTCTTGTGTGTATACACTATATTGATTTCCAGTGCCAAGTCCACGATCAAGTATCTCGCCAATAATGAGAGTATCCGCAGAACTCCTCTTAGGAAGGCAGACACCGAATCTTGCAGTATCCTTGACATCATAGCCGGGCATTTCTTCCTTTGGAATATGCGTTAGCGTAGCCAAGTCTCTGGAATTAAGGACTGAAGCATATTTGTGTTTTATGATCTTATGAAGGGGGTGCTGTAAAGAAAAAGCCGGATGAAAATTTAATTCAAGCTCAATTTGCCGAAATTTGGTAAGTATTGCTGACGGATGAATCCCATTTAGAGTAATAGTTCGGATCGCATCAGGAACTGATGCCTCACCACTGAAAACAGTTCTTAACAGGTTGCCCATCTTTGCAATCGTTGCCCTATCCGGAGAGAAGTAATAGGTTGTTGCCCGCCACATACCTTGAGCTTTGGCCAACCGTAACTTTTCAAGAAGAGTCTCAAGCAATTCAACATAATATTGCATAGATCGGTTGAGTGATTCTCCGGTAATAGCCACTCTTGATGTGTGTGTATATTGCTTTGATTCCTTAATCAATGGAGTCTTTTCCCTAATAACATTTGCAATGTCATCAAAAGCATCGATTACATCAAAATCATTAACAGGGTCTGCGATTACCATGTAGCCAAATTCTTGCCTGTAGAGCCCCCTTAGCAGTCTTTCAATCTGCTCGATGCCATGTTCTTCTACTCCGATTTTAGGTGACGGGACACCCGTCATTAAGCCGTAATACTCGATTTTTTTAAAGAATTGCAGAATGTTTCTTTCAACATCATCTTTGGTCAGTGTTTCAAGCTCAATCCCTGGGTATGTGCTCTGTAATGAACTTGAAAGAGTATCAATATTATGGAGAAGAGAAGAACTCGAATAAGATCGACTCAAGATTCCGAGATATATGTTAATCTTTGTTCTTGAACCTATTATTAAATATACGAATGGGGTTTTCAAGCCATTAAGACCGGAAAGAACATCTTCCATCAAGTAACGCTCAACATCATATCTTTTATCAGCAAATGACCTTGTAATAGCATTTACTCTTAAAAATTCAAAATGAGCACCACCCCAATGGATGGAATCAAGAGATTTTGAATAAACGGACAAATCTATCTCTGCAATAGCATCTAAATCCCTGCGCTCCAATACTTGAATAGCGCTATTTATATTATCATCCTCAGTTTTATTATCATTTCTTGACATAACTTTAAAATAAGTCACCGAAAATTTTTCCCAATAATCCGGGTGGAGTTGTTACCCATGAATTAGTTGTAACATTATATATACTCTTTGCGTGAATCACCCCTCCTCTGTCTAAGCCTTTAACTATAACTTGTTCCCCTATATCAGCATCGCCTGGAGGTTCGCCTTTGTAAAGCACCTGTACCAAATTACCAGTAGATGTCAATATTCGGAGTCGCAGAATAGGTATATGAAGAAATTCTTTAGGGTCAGGTTTAACAACACCTGACCTCATCATCTGACTCCTCTCCTTTTGATCAACTTCACCTGATATTTCTATCATATCAAATACTGTTCTGAAATAGAATAAAAACAAAACGGCTCTTCGCGGAATTTAATGGGAATAGAGTAATAAGGGCTTAGCATAGCGTAATATCAATTCATAGAATGAGTCAGAATGTAACCCTATGATGAAGTAGAAGACCGTGCCGATAAGCCATAGAGACAATATCTTCAACTATGCAAACACAAAACAACCAAGGTAGCAACAGTAAGCCTACACAGACAAATCTTCCTTCCCAAGGCTCTCGGAGAGCAGCTTTAATAGCCACAAACAAAACAATCTATTACCTTAGAAAACTGCACTATCCTATCGTATAATGAAGTATTAGTGTTTCACTTCAAACCATTAAATTCTGCGAATACCCATAAAAACTATGCGCATAGCATTGTCAAAAAAAGAAAGCATATACTGACTTTTTTGCATATAACTGAGAGTAAGCCAATACCTCACGGCAGAGCCTCGATGTATTGGCTTAATTCATTATAGATTCCCTAACGAAGCAAAGTTTCACGAAATATTTACCATAGAGATTTCATATTTATTTACCCTTCATATCCGAACAGACAGACTTATCATAATCTACTTTAGTTTTAAACTTATTGCAATAATAATACGTACCAGGCCAAGACCCTTTTTTTTCAAAATATGGGCAATCTTTACACTTATAAATAGACATGATCCATTACCTCCCTTATGTTGATGTTGATTAATAAGACCCCAAGTAGTATAAGTCTAAATTTGTACATCAGAAATATTACCCTTGTGACTGCCAGAATTATCATAACCTTTTTGTCTAATTTGCTAGAATCTACATAACCAGTAGCATAATTATAGGCTTGAGCTAACCATTCGAATTACCCAGAGATGTTCCCTCGGTAAACCAGTGAAAAACTTAGATTTCTATTTTTAATCATCTAATATGAACTCGAACTTAAGTAACTCCATTGACCATTAGCCAGTTTGGAAAATGTTACATCACCCAGCAGGTTATTGTCACTACGTTCATCTGGATCAATACCCCAATAGTTCTCAATATCTGACAATGCAGCAATCATTGTTCCATCACCTCCCCCGACGACAAAAGCACACCGGACATTAGACGGACCAAAAAAAGGCACATCAAGAAGTTCTATCGTTTCCTTTTCCTTTAAAGGATGGAAATAAACATTTTCCCCCAAATTCCTCAATGTTAACTGTATTTGTGTTCCTATTTGAACTTTCTCATATTTATTTTCATTGATATCTAGAATTGGAGCTTGTGGAATTGATATTACCTTTTCATCTTTTTCTTTATAGTTTATATCAACAATTTCTTTTTCGTCTGTATTAACAAGCTCTTCTTGATCTTCTAACACAAAAATAACAAGAACCCAATTAAATAAACGATATCGTTTAACAGGGACGAGATCGGGCCTTTTTTTATGCAATAAATACGTTATAGGATCACCTATTACAACACTAGCTGATATTATAGCACCGAACCAACCAATAAAAGGGACCCCAAGACCACTTAACCATGATATTACCAACCCTATCGGTAACCCAAAAATAAGATATATTATGGGCCAAAATATATACATTAATGATTTCCACCCCCCTCCCATAAACAACATAAAAATTAGCCATAATATACCAGCCGCCTCAGTTCGTATTGCATTTACTTGGAGTGTTGCTAACCAATTTATTTTTTTAAAATCCCTTATAAACCTAAATTCTTCCGACATATTATTCTCCTCAATTTATTTCTTGATAGTATCAAACCAATAAATAACTGTGTCAATAAATTCTGTCTTAAGAAACTACATCATTTCAAGTATTTACAATTTTTGCAGCACAAAAGAGTTTATTTCAACAACAATGCAATCACTCTATATCAATATTTTGTGATTTACCGCCCTAGTACAAATGAAAAGACATAAGCTTAATTAACGAAACCTCATGGCAGTGGGACTGATCATGTGAGAACTTGCAAAAAACAAATTACCTTGAGTCCATTGAAGATCAATGTCAATGCTTAACTGACTACTTATTTTTTCTATATAAGTGGAAGAAATATGCATTATATCATAATTATTGTAACCCAACTACCAGAATTTTGCAACCACCTAAACCTATGTTTTAGACGTAAAATATCTAAATATTATTGTAATATCAAAGCAAATTTACTTTTTCCCATTAATATCAATCTTTTAAGTCAAGCTAATTTCTACCTTCTCGCTTTCTCATTTCTCATCTATATTATTATATTTTAATCAACTACCCCATAGAAGAGCTACGGGGTAGTTGATTTTCTATCGATTCCTTCACGAAGCAAAACTTCGGGGAATAAATGCCATAGAGATTTTAAGTGCTTCGTAAACGGAAGTACACATGGGTTTTGGAATGGTTCTGATAATTCAGAAGACTCAATAATAATTTTATAATCACTGGTTTCCGGTTGTAAGTCAAATATATGTAGTGCCTGAACGAAAAGGCGCTATAATATTATATAATAAAGCGTTATATTGGTATCTGAAGATCGAAAATATTTGAAAATCTTAGGTAATCCCTCAGTACTGTCCGGTTAAAATAAAGTCAGTTGAGCAACCGGTTCCCTGACCTTTTTCAGAGATTGTTCTTTGAGAGACAAAATATCGATCAACAGTCGCTGTTCCATGATCACTGAAGCTATCATTCTGGTCAATTCTTGCAGTGAATGGCTGTATTTTGTTTGAAATTTGATATACACCAGCAAAAGATAGTAGCACATAGCAACCCAGATCTGCGTCAATACAGCATTCTGACTGGTACCGAGGAATGACTTGATTTTTAGGTTTTGTTTTATCCACCTGAAAAACGTTTCGATCTGCCAGCGGGACTTATAAATCCCCGCTATCGTTGAGGCTGCAAGCTTCATGTTATTGGTAATGAACTCATATTTCTTTCCGGTATCAGGGTCCGTATAACAGACCAGCCGAAGTGCTTTAGGGTATATTTTTCTCGTTTTTTCAACGACCAGTTCGATTCTTTCGTCTCGGGTTACCTGCTTATTCTTTATCGGTTGATGCTGTCCGAGAGTCCGGTACTGGATGTTTGTTTTTGAGCGTGTCACAAACCAAACCCTACGCTGATTAAAGGCGTACAACCATTAGAAATCTATATAACCCCGATCTATGGAAATTATGCTGTCCGGTAAGAGGTGAAAATCAAGTTTCTTTTCGCTGCGTGCAACCCGAATGTCGCTGGATTTCCCATCACTCATAACCATAAAGGCCGGTAATGAGCCACGATGATCTAAGAGGTAGTGTAATTTAATAGATCCCTTGCGTTGGCGGTATTCTGCCCAGGGAAACACGCTTAGGCAGAGATCAATGACGGTGGCATCCATGGAAAAAAGCGGGTTCTTGAACTTAAACTTATGTGCAGGGGTGACTGAGCGACACTTGTCGAGTAACTTGTAGAACAGGCCTGCATAAATTTGATAGGGACGACTTTTCATGGCGTCAGACAACGTGCTTCGTTTTATGCGTGTCAGGCCGAGGTGGTACAATTTCTGAGAATGAACGCCAAGACTTGTTTGAATGCCCTGCAGACTGTCATGGCCACAAATCTGAGCATGTAACAAGTGAACTTGCTATATTTTCGTGGACAGAGTGAGATGACAAATCTTCTACTTTCTCAACACTATAACTGAGTTATCGTCCTCAAAACCATCCATGTTATTGGCCCATACCTGTGAAAGTGCTCTTGATAGAGTTTTATATTGTAAAATTTTAATCCTGACGTCATCAATGATTCCATAAATATCATAAAAACCATCAGATGCAAGGAGTAATAGCTCCCCCTTTTGCCAAGAACCCTTTCGAACAGTTATCCTGCACGTTTTTGACCCAACAGCATTTGTAATCACCCTTCGGGTAAGAGGTTGGCTTAACGCATTAGTGGCAATTTTTGAACCGCTCCTTAAAAACACAGTATCAGCTTCATCTTCAGTAATCTGCTCCGGGGTTTCTCCGCTCACTTTATAAATCCTTGTATCACCAATATTTATAAAGTAAAAATAATCATCCCCAATACGCCAGACAACGGCAGCAAAAGCACAGAGCATCCCATGATGTTCTTCATGATTCAAAACAGCATAATGAGCTTCGTGCATGGCGTGAAGGATTCTTTCTTTAAGATCCTGCATCGGCGCATTCAGAAACTCGTGCATAAATTGCTCACAAGCCGTCTTTGATGAGAGATAATCGCAGGGTGAATTACTCACCCCATCAGCAAGAAGCGCTACCACTATATTTTCTGCCTCAATGACCTCATACTGAATATGATCGCCATTCTGCTTTTTTTCTTGGTGTTTTTCTGTTATGCCGAATATATCAAAGCCATCAATGTAAGGCATAGCACTCTCCGTTTATTTTGGTCTGGATAAAGTTAAAGCTCTGTCAAAGATATTGGAAATATTGAGACAGTAGAAGATACCTTCGGTGTGTGTGACAGCGCCCTTAATTTAATTGACAACAGGGACTTCTTTTTGTGCAGACAGTCATTGAAATGACGTATAAGAAATGAGATTACGGATGTCTCCTGAATGTTCAGCATAGTAAAAGCGGAACAAATTGGCAGCGCTCTGATAACCGGTCAAACTGTGGTCGTTTAAAACTGGTATTTGCTATTTTCAGAATAAGTTTTCTACCGCGGCAGACATCTTCCTTGAAGGCGATACGGCTAATTATAGTAATTTATAGTTCCTGTCGCCCCACCATGGTTTATTTTCCACAATTCTTCCTGTACAAGTTCGTAGGTTACACCATATTGGTCGAGAATCTGAGCGGCACTATTATCACCTTTCATGATAGAAAGCAAAAGATGCTCGGTTTCTATCACATGGGACTTAGAGATTTTTGCTTCGAGATAGCTAATTTTCATTACCTTCTCTGCCTGCATCGTTAGAGGCATTATATCCTTTTGGGTTACAGAAACCTTTGGAAAGGTACTTTCCTCAATTTTCTGTTTGAGGTCTAATAAATCTATCTTAAGGTTCTCCAATATTTTGACCGCTACACCTTCACCTTCCTTGATAAGACCAAGAAGAAGATGCTCGGCCCCGATATAGTTTTTACCTAACCGAATAGCTTCATCACGGCTGAATCGAACAACATTCTGTACTATATTTGAATAAATTCCTTCCATGATCAACAAAAATACGTTCGAAAACTATAAAATACTTCCTCTATAAATAAATTACAATTTTTATTGTATTTACGCACATTAATAAGAAATACAATACAACGGCATGTTTCGGATAAGCAGACTGCAACAGTGGTAAGCGGTCAATAAGAAATGATTCCGTAATATAAGGGCAAGAATGCAAACAGAAACACTTGCCCCTGTAAATCATGAAGTTAAGCCCCTTGGAATTAT
>Ga0194037_1001513_pt1 | contig 16659 bp, 4 predicted proteins | sample JunL306m_MetaG_FD_148653 | JGI IMG/M metagenome (GOLD analysis project Ga0194037, IMG submission 148653) | Anoxic zone freshwater microbial communities from boreal shield lake in IISD Experimental Lakes Area, Ontario, Canada - Jun2016-L304-6m | ecosystem: Environmental > Aquatic > Freshwater >...
GTGTAGGTGGTGGTTACCGTTGGCGTCACGGCGATCTGGCTGCCGCTGGTGACAGTCCCTACGCCATGGTCGATGGCGCCATCACCGGTGAAGCTGAAGCTGAGGAGGGTGCCCTGCCCCACCGTGATGGCGGCCGAGGCGGTCTTGAAGGCACTGATCCGGGGCAGCACCGGCACGGTGACGCGGACGGTATCCGTGGTCGGATCACCCGCTGGGTTCGTGACCGTCAGGGTGTAGGTGGTGGTGACCGTGGGGTGGACCACGGCGGTCCCGCCGCTGAGGACAGCACCGACTCCGTGGTCGAAGGCACCGGTCCCGCCGCTGTAGGCGCAGGAGAGGGTGGCGGCGCCCCCGGAGGCAACCTGCTCCGGCGTGGCGGAGATGATCGAGATGGTGGCGTAGGGCACGATGGCGCTGGTGGCAGTGCCAGCTGTGGAGGCCACGCTGAGCGAGTTGGTGGCGATGCAGCGGAGGGTGACGGTCCCCGAGATTCCGGCGGTGAAGGTTACGCTGGTGCCCGTGGAAGCCGAGGTGATCGTGCCGTTGGTGATGCTCCAGGCGAAGGTCATTTCGGGCTGGGGCGAGGCGACCGATGCGGTGTTGCCTGTCTTGGCGGTGCTGACAAAGGCGGGTGCGGCGATGACGGGCACGGTGGGGGCGGCGGGAACGACGGTGCTGCTTCCGGCAGCAGCCGCAGAAGCGGCGCCGGCAGCATTGGTGGCGGTGCAGGTCAGGGCCACCGCGCCGGTGCTACCGGCCGTGAAGGTGATGCTGACGCCAGTGGTGGCCGAGGTGATGGTTCCCCCGGTGATGCCCCAGGTGAAGGCCATGCCAGCCTGGGGTGAGGTGACGGAAGCCACATTGCCCGTGGTGTGAGCGATGACGGTGGTGGGCGCGCTGATGACAGGCAGCAGGGGCGTGGCCGCCACGGTGACATTGGTGTTGGCAGACTTGCTGGCGTCATCGGCCGAGGTGGCCGTGATGGTCACGGTCTGGGCGGTGGCCGGGGCCGTCCAGGCGCCGGTCGCCGGGTTCATGGTGCCCGCGCTGGCGGACCAGGTCAGGGTGTTGCTCACGCCACCAGTGGCGGTTGCGGAGAACGTGGTGCTGGTGCCTGCCGTGCGGATCGGAGCGGCGGGTGTCACAGCGCCCACAACCACGGTCTGGGGGGTCAGCGTCACCGAGGTGGTGGCAGCGGTGCCAGCCGCGTTGGTGACGGTCAGGAGGAAGGTCTTTGCGGCCGTGATGACGCTACTGCCAAAACCCGTTCCGCTAGTTACGGTGCCTACGGATTGATCGACGCTACCGGTGCCCCCGGTGAAGGTGGGGGTGACGGTGGTGGTGCCACCGTAGGGCACGGGATTCACTGCTGGCACGAGGCTGGTCGCTACGGGAACTGCCACCACGGCAATTGGAGCGGTAGCGGTGACGCTCACTCCAGCACTGTTCGTCACCGTGAGGGTGTACGTAGTATCGGCGGCGGGGCTCACTGTAGCGGCGGTACCGGAGTTAACGGTACCCACGCTGTTGTTCACGCTACCGCTGCCATTGCTGAACACCGCTGTAAGGGTGGTGGAAGTACCCGTGGTGATGGGCGACTTGGCCGCGGTGAAGCTGGAGATGACGGGGACTGGCGGCGGGTGAGAGCCACCACCACAGGCGAACTGAAGCAAGGTCACCAGGGCCCCGAAGGCCAAGGCCACGCAGGCTTCACGGAAGGTACCGCGCCGAGCAAGAACCGAGGACATGTTCAACTCCACTGTGGATTCGGACCGGGCCCGAAGATGTTACATGACCAGATGAAACCAAACCTTTTTTACGACGATGGGGGAAGGATTGGCTCCTTCCCCCATCGGGCGATTTCGAAAAATAATTTAGAAATGTAGAGACCTTTAAAGCGGTGTTTGCAAAAGGACAGGAAGTGAGGAACCCCGGGCGGATGACTCCGCCCGGGGGGACGGCATCTAGATACCGTTGAACCTCAGGCCAGTGATGTTGGTGACCACGGGTGTGGTGGTGTAGTTGAAGCCCGTGGGGCCAGCGGGAGTCCAGGTGTGGGAGGGTACGAGGGTGGGATCAGCAGCGGTGACATTGCCGGTCCACCCCGTGGGAACCTGGAGGGTGAAGTTGCCGGTAGCGGTGGTGATCTGAGTGCCACTCACGCCAGCGGAAGCACCCGAACCCGTGTAGGTTATGGTGACTCCGGCGAGACCGACATTCTGGCCAGCAACCCGAATCCGAGCTTGTCCTGTGATCGTCTGATAGGTGTTGAAGTTGACGACCGTGTTCACCACGACCTGAGTCAGGATGGAGACCGGGCTGAAGATTCGGCCTCGCAGGGTGGGCGTGATGGTGCCCGTCCAGCCAGAGTTCAGGGTGATGGTGTAGGTGCCACCAGCGCCGGTGGTGACAGCGCCGCCACCATTGCTGAGGGTGATGCGGACGCCAACCAGCGGGGTGGTGCCGGAGAGCACCGTGCCAGAGAGCGTCACGGAGGCAGCGGCCACGAAGTTACGACCGGACTGGATGGTGGTGACGTTGGTGAAGTTCCGGGTCAGGGGGTTGAAGACACCCTTCGCTGGGTCTGGAGTGACGGTGCCGGTCCAGCCACGGGGGACGTACTGGATATAGAAGCCGTTGGCGTCTGTGGTGGTGGTGGTGTTGACGCCGAGACCGCCGCCGTTGCTGAAGGTCATGGTGACGCCCGGAATCGGGGTAATCGGCAGGGTGTTGCTGTAGACCTGGCCGGAGACTTCGATACCGCCCGAGTAGGAGAAGTTCATGGTGGTGCTGCTGTTGAGGAGGGCGCTGGCAACAGACCTGGAGACAGGGCCGAAGACATAGCCCGTCAGGACCGGAGTGACCGTGGGTGTCGAGAGACGGTTCAGGGTCAGCGTGTAGGCGCCAAAGCCGTCAGTGGTGGCCGTGGCTCCGCCAGTGGCAGTTAGGACCACACCCGGCAGGGGGAACGCACCGCCAGGAAGGCCGGTGAAGTTAACCACGCCCGCGATATTGACCTGGGCCTGGAAGTTCTGGTTGGTCAGATCAGCGGCCTGGTTGGTGTAGGAACGGCTGGCGCTGGAGAAGAACACGCCGGTCAGGCTGCTGCTGGGGGTCACGGTCCCGGTGTAGGGTGCCGGTACCATCAGGGAGTAGACTCCACCCGGTGCTGCGACCGTTACCGAAGAAGCACCGGTTGTGAAGTCAGCATTGGTGAAGGTGACATCAACGGACTCAGTAGGCTGAATCCCAAGGACCTGGCCGGAGATCGTCACCACCTGGGTGGCGGTGAAGTTCTGGACGAGGTGGTCGCCGGGGAGCAGCAAGCTCAGGGAACCCGAAGGTGTCGGGGCGATGAGATAGTTCGCAAGAGCAGCCGTGACCGTGCCGGTCCAAGGGATACCGGCAAAGTTCAAGGTGTAGGCGCCGGCGGCATCCGTCGTAGACGCGGAGGCAACACTGCTGGCCGTGATGCTCACACCAGGCAAGAGCACACCCTTGTTGGTGGTGACGTTGCCCGTGATGGTTGCAGTGGGCACGCCGATAAAGTCCTGGACGGTGGCCCCAGTGAGCGGCCCAAGGGCTGCGGGGTTCGGGGTGAAGCTCCAGCCGCCGAGGGCAGCGGCGACGGTACCCGACCAGCCCGAGTTGACATGGGTGACATAGGCTCCAGTCGAATCGGTTGTGGCGGTGCCACCCCCATTGCTGAGGGTCACGAGTACGCCGGCAATGGGTGTCTTGAGGTCTGCCTTGGTGATGACGCCAGAAACCTCGACTGCGACTGCGCCGCCAACGGTGACTGGCGCGGAGGGAGCAGATTCACCCCACTGATTGAAAGCGATGAAGCAGTAGGCTGCAGCGGTACCGGCGGGGAGGGTGAAATCGGTGTACCGATTCTGATTCGGGACCAGGCTGGCAATCGTGGGAGCGGTGGCCCAGTTGATGGTATCGAGGCCAGTAGCAGTGGTATCCCACGGGCTGCGCTTCACCAGGAAGCCGGTCTCGTCGGTGGAGTTGTCATTCCAGGTCAGGTCGATGCGGCCTGGGCTGACCACGGTGAGCGAGGGCTGAGGGTTCCCAACCACGGGAGGAACCGCCTTAGGATCAGCCGGGATGGCAGCCAGCAGGGTCGGCGCAGCGGGTAGCGTGGTGGCGACGTTCAGCACCAGGGGACGCATGAAGTCGTTCTCTTCGTGACCGAGGATGTGGCAGTGCCACACGTATTCCCAGCCGTAGGAGGTTTCCTTGTTCGGGATCGTGATCGGGTTCCCGATATTCGCATTCGTGGCGGGGAAATTGGTAAGATCCGCAACGGTGATGGGGTCACCAATCTTCACCAGGACATCGGGCGGACGGCTGCTGTTGAGCAGGGCCGTTCCCGTAGAACCGGTCATGGCAGCGGGCATGCGCGGGGAGATGGGCCGGAAGGCGACAACGATGTCTTCCAGGGGGTTCATCCGCAGGGTTTCCTTCCAGCCGAGTTCGTTAGGATCGGGGAAGCGCACGGCGCCATCCCAACCCACACGGTTCACGACCTGGACCTCGAAGAGGTGGAAGTGCACGGGGTGGGTGTCCACGCCGTTGTGGGTGATCTTCCAGAAGCCGCTGGTGCCGTCCTGAAGGTTCTCGGTGGTGGGATCCACGTAGCCGAGGGGGATGGTGGTCTGGATGTTGTTGGTGGTCTTGGGGATTTCGATGCCGAGGGTGGCGTTCATGCGGCCGTAGTCAAGCTCCCAGAGTTCCTGGATGGCGGCATTGTGGAACATCGGATTGACCTGGGCACCATTCTCAGTGGCGATGAAGCCAGGGTTGGCGGCATTGGGGAAGAAGCTGTAGTCCTGGATGCGGGCCCAGGTGTCCTTGGTGACATTGCGGTTGAGGGCCTTGTTGTAAGCGACCTGGGGCACGACGGGAATGTGCTGGGCTTCCTCGTAGGCGCCCTTGGAGGTGGCTGTGGAAGCCCAGGCGGCGTTAAGTGCATTCACGTCATAGGGGGCACCAGGTGTGCCAGCGGCCACCTTGACCTGCATGATGGTACGGGTGTTGGGGCCGTAGCCGGGCATCGTGGTGGGGGCGCCACCCGAGGCCTGCTGGTCAGGGTCGCCAGCATAGTAGTCGAGGCGGGCATCGAAGGCCGGCACGGGGGCGGGCGAATCGTTGTAGAGGATGAGGGTCTGCCCGGCGAAGGCCGAGAAGTCCACGATGACATCGGCGCGCTCAGCAGGGCCGAGCAGGAGGCTGTGGTTGGCGATGTTCAGCACCACGATGTCGCGGCGGTTGTAGTTGTACTGGACAGGAGCCGGGGGGATGACCGTTGGGTTGGGGATGAAGCCCGCTTCGTTGCCGATCTGGATCCAGGAAGGTCCTGCGGCAGCCGGGTCGGGGACGCCACCATCGCGGCCGTCGGTGGGCCAGTAGGCCGGCCAAGCTGCGTTGGGCGCAGAAGGCACCATCGGGACTTCCAACCCCGTGGAATCGGCCTTGAACCAGGAGAGGTTGAGGACGCGGTCGTTGCCGGCGCTGAGAATCCGGAAGCGGTAGGCGATGGGATTCACGGTCAGGGTCGGGTAGGCCATGCCGTTGACCACCGGCGTGTCCATGAAGGCTTCGGGGGTCAGGGACGGATTGGGCGTGCCGGGGATGGTGGTCCCATTGGGATCGTTGGGAATGGGGACTTCTCCGTGGACCAGCGTGCCGCCGGCGGAGGTGGGAACCAGCGGGGGCCAGAACCATGCGCCGTAGTCCCAGCGGCCCATGGCGTTGGCACCAGAAAGATCAGCCGGGTTCTGGTTGGGCATGTAGACATGGGGGAACCAGAGGCTACCGTCGCCGCCGTAGGCATCCACATCCCAGGTGGGATCCGTGGCAGGCAGGCCAACGCCCGCAAGCCAGACTGTGTTGGTCGCACCGGTGTAGGGGATATAGGCGCCGGTGATCGCGTCGAACTTCTTGAGGACATAGCCATTGGGATTGTTCACGGGATCAATAAGAGCTTTGTCCCGCAGGAGGTTGCCGGGGTTGGCCGTATCGGGCTCGATCTGCGTCATGCCGACCACACCTCGACTGCCGCGAGGATTGGCCATGTCGATGTTCATGGTGCTGGTATCGACGAAGGTCTTGTCCTGGATGACCAGGGGGATGCCGTAGGTGTAGACATTCTGAAGACCGGCAACCTCGTCCACGAGGGGAGGGTTGACGGGGTGGGTGGTGGCATTGAACGGCTTCATGTCCCAGGGATCGTCCGAGATCGGCAGTTTGGAGCCGGGGCTGGGGATGATGCCTGCGTTGATGAGTCGAGTCTCGGTGGGGTCCACGATCAGGTAGCCGGCGGCGGTGCCGGCATAGACATTCAGGCGGGTGAGGCCGAAGGCGTGGTCGTGGTAGAACATGAGGCGGCCACTCTGCTGGTTGGACCAGAAGTAGGTGGCGGCGCCAGCTTCGTTAACGGCAGACATGTCCGGCACGTTCTGGAAGACGTAGCCCTTGGGGTAGAGCGTGGTCTCCTTGGCCGGAGTGATCCACTGGTGGGGCGTGCCGTCACTGATCCAGGGGCTGAGACCACCGTGCAGGTGGAACTCCTCGCGGTTTTCGGTAAAGGTCTCGGTGGCGCTCAAGGGGCCCAGGCCCGCACCCGAGAGGGTCTTGTCCACGGGAATGAAGAGGTCGCCGGGGCGTCGGCCGTTGGCGTCCACCCCGCCCGTAGGCAGGTAGTTGAACATCTTTACGCGGACCGGGCGGTCCTTCTTGGCAATGATGATGGGGCCGAGGTAGTTCACGGCCCCGGTCTTCACCTGGCCTTCGGAGGCGGCGTTGTGGTTCTGGTAGCCGCGGAGGCGGGTGGGATTCAGCTCAGAGTGCAGTTGCTGGGTGTAGTCCACCACATCGATTTCGTAGTAGTCGCTGTCGGCATACTTCTGCCGATTGGGAATGGCGACGGGGATGCCGTGCTTGAGGCCGGTGCTGGTGGGGTCGGTGGTGGAGATGATCCCGGGCAGCGGGTCCAGGAACTTGCGGAGGGGCTTGGTGTTGTGCCAGTTGCTGGCGGTGCCGAACATGTAGTCCGGCTGCTGGAGCTTGAAGCCAGGGGAGTCGACCTGGGGGCCCACCGCCAGTCCGGCCTGTGGGCCATTGGCTGCACCTGCCAAGGCACCGACGACCTTGGGGATGGGGGTTGTGGAGGGGTTGGTGCCCAGGGACTTGGGGTCAACCTTGAAGCCCTTGGCCTTGAGGGCGGCCTTGGTGCGGACGGCAGCGGCGGCCCTGGCATCCTGCAGGGTCCGTCGGCGGGTGGCCCGCTCGACGATGGCGCCCTGGTCGCCGCCGGTGGTGGGGGGACTGGTGCGGTTGGCACCTTCCGGCATCTGAGCCTGGACATCAAGTCCCAGGAACAAGGCTGCGGCAAGGGCCAGCAGACGGTTGAACTTCTTCAACATGGTTCACCTCGGGGTGGAAAGAAAAGATGACAAAAAAGGTGGCATTCAGAAAAAAGAGGCACGCCAGAGCTGGACGAATTGTCTTATGCACCTAACGATCGGTTCATTGGCCTGACTACGATATGGGGAGTTCTACCCATTTGTCTAAGTAAAACCACGTACCCATAGATCCGTTTTGATCTACTTTGTGGCGTCCGGGCAAGGTCAGAAAACGGGGACAGGGCTCTGCCTGGCCCACGTAGAATGAGCATTCATGGGCCGATAGCTCTCCCTAGATCACACCAAGGTCCCCAACGAAACCGCCGTTTCGCTGGGCTTGGCTCGAATAAGTCGGCAGATTCAGCCCACGTAAATTTACAAGGCCGACTGGGGATCTCGCGGGGGGTCTAATAGTATATTTCCGCGGTGTTCAGATAGCCGAAGCCTGAGCCACCGGCGACAAGCACCTTCCCGTTGGGCAAGGTTGTGGCCGTATGGAGCTCTCGAACGGTGGTCATGCTGCCCGTGGAAGCGAAGTGACCCGTGGCGGGATCGTAGAGCTCGGCCGAGGCCAGCAGGGGAGCGGGCGAGCCGGGCCCAATGCCGCCGGTGATCAGGACCAATCCCGAGGGCAGCAGGGCCGCCGCGTGCCAGTGATCCCGGGCCTGGAGCAGGGTGCCCGTGTCCGAGAAAGTGCCCAGGGTGGGGTTGTACAGCTCGGCAACCGCGGAGGCAGCCCCTCCCACCACCAGCACCTGGCCGTTGGAGAGCAGGGTGGCGGTGTGGTAGGCCCGGGGTGTGCTGAGGGTGCCCGTGATGGCCGTGAAGGCGTTCGTTCCAGGATCGTAGAGCTCGGCGGTATTGAGGTTGCTCGCGCGGAAACCGCCGGCGATGAGGACCTTCCCGGTGCCAAGCAGGGTCGCAGTGTGCGTTGCGCGGGATGCCAGCGGAGCGCCCGTGGTGGTGGTGAAGAGGCCTGTGGTGGGGTCGTAAAGCTCTGCAGTGGAAACATAGCCAGCCTGGCTGCGCCCGGAGACCAGCAGAACCTTGCCACTGGGTAGCAGGGTGGCGGTATGGTCGGCGCGGGCTGTCAGCAGGTTGCCGGTGGTGGCCGTAAAGAGGCCTGTAGCCGGGTCGTATAGCTCAGCGCTGTTGCTGACCGCGCCGAAGTTGGTGCCACCCATGATGAGCACCTTGCCGTTGGTCAAGAGGGTGGCCGTGTGGGAATACCTGGGGTTGATGAGGCTGCCGGTGGCCGTGAATAGTCCAGTGGCCGGGTCGTAAAGCTCCGCGACAGGCATGTAGGACCCGTTGTAGCCGCCGACCACCAGCACCTTGCCGTTGGAGAGCAGGGTGGCCGTGTGGTAGGCCCGGTAGTCGTTGAGGTTGTCGGTGGCGATGAAGGTGCCGGGTCCGCCCGAGGAGGCGAGCACCGTCAGCGTGGCGGAGGTGCTGGTCACGCTGGCACTGGTGCTGTCGGAGACCTTGACGCTATAGGTGCTGGCATTGTCGGCCAACACCAGGACTGGGGTGGTGTAGGACGCGGAAGTGGCGCCAGAGATGTCCACGCCGTCCTTCTTCCATTGGTAGGTCAGGGTGCCCTGCCCGGTGGCGATGACGCTGAAGGTGGCCGTCTGGCCCACGGAAACGGACTGGTTGCTGGGCTGGGTGGTGATGGTGGGCGGCAGGCTGGCAGTCACCGTGAGGGTGGCGGATATGCTGGTCGCACTTCCACCATAGGCGTTGCTGATGTGCACGCTGAAGGTGCTGCCGCTGTCCGCGAGGAGGGTTGCCGGCGTGGTGTAGGAGGCCGAGTTGGCCCCCGTGATGGCCACACTGTTCTTGAGCCACTGATAGCTCAGGGTGCCAGTGCCGGTGGCGGTGACGCTGAAGGTGGCTGTTGCGCCCACCAGGATGGTTTGGCTTGCGGGCTGGGTCGTGATGGTGATGCTCGGATCGAGCACTTCAATGCTAAGGGAGGCTGTGGTGCTGCCGGCAGTGTTGGTGGCGGTCACGGTGTAGGTGGTGGCGGCTGCCGCCGCAGCGGGGGTTCCAGTGATGATGCCAGTCTTCGGATCGAGGCTGAGGCCCGTGGGCAGGGTGGGGCTCACCGCATAGGAATCGATGGCGCCGCCCGTGTGGCTTGGGCTGTTGGAAGCAATGGCCTGGGCCAGATAGTAGGTGGCGGGGTTGGTGCCGTAAGTGAGGGCCGTCGGCGCCTCGACCAAATCCTTGCAACCCAGACCCAGCAACGCCAGGCCAAGGACCAGCAGCGACAACCCACGAACCAGCACCCGCATGAACACCTCAAGCCGTGTAGGAATAATCCAAAGATGAAGGATAGTGTAATCGCTCCTGCGATGGGGCTCGTCGGGCAACATGCCACGCCTCGGCCACTGAGTTCGGGGTGGCCCCTGGCATGAGACTTCTTTCCCTGAAATCCCGGAAGATCCAAAAAAAAGACGGCCCGCCGAAGCGGGCCGTCTTGGTGGGTGCTGCGTGGTTCAAGTTCCCCGGGTGGATCGCTCCACCCGGGGTGGGGGTGGTTACTGGCCGACGAAGGCCAGGCCGGTCTGGTTGGTGATGACCGAGGTGTAGACAGCCTGCTTGGTGTTGAGGGCCACCGAACCGATGTACCAGTTGGTGAACCCGCCGCCTGCTGCGGTGACGGTACCAGCCCAGCCCGTGGGGACGGTGAGGGTGAAGGCGCCCGCGGCGGAAGTGGCCGTGGTGCTGCTAAAGCCCGTGGCGCCGGTGGCAGTGATGACGACGCCGTTCACATTGTTGTTGTTGCTGGCCCGCTTGGTGGTGCCGGCAATGGTCTGCATGGTGATGAAGTTCTTGCCGGTGAGGTTGGCGCCGCTGACAGTGACACCGGTGAGGGGGGCACTGAAGATGGAGCCAGCCTTGGTGGCGGTGATGGTGCCCGTCCAGCCCTGGTTGACGAGGGCCGTGTAGGTGCCGTTGACGCCGGTGGTGATGGCAGTCGTGATGCCGTTGGAGGCGGCGTTACCACTGAAGGTGAGGGTGACACCGGAGACCGGGAGACCCATGGTGGTGACCGTACCGCTGACCGACCAGGCGGCGCGAGCGGCGAAGTTCTTACCGGTCTGGGCATTCCTGACGTTGTTCAGAGCGACGGTGGCGGGGGTGAAGGCATAGCCGTTCGCCGCAGCCGAGATCGTCCCAGTGTAGGCAGAGGGAACGTAGGTGGTGTAGGTGCCGATTTGGGCAGCGGTCCCCGTGCTGGCAGTGGTGAGGGTGTAGCCGTTGGTCAGGGCGATGGTGACGCCCCCGAGGCCAGCGGTGCCGAGGGTGGCACGGCCAGAGACCGCGATGCCGGCGACGGCGCTGAAGTTCTGAGCCGTCTGGTTGGTGGTGGCGGCCGTGAAGGTGCGGGCCGTCTGGTTGGTGGCTGCCGTGATGAAGTAGGCGGCCTTGGTGGCGACGACGGTACCGGTGAAGGGGCTCGGCACCGTGAGGGTGTAGAGGCCGCCGGCATCGGTGGTAGCGGTCTGGCCCGTGCTGGCAGTGACGGTGACGCCGGCCAGATTGGTGACACCGGAGGTGACCTTGCCGGTGACGGTGATCACGGGGATGGCGTTGAAGTTCTGCGCCGTCTGGTTGGCCTGCAGGTTGGTGTAGGTGAAGCTGGCGGGGGTGTACTGGTAGTTGGCCGTGGTGGGGGTGGAGGTGCCGGTGAAGCCCACGGGAACGGTATAGGTGTAGTTGCCGGAAGCATCGGAGACGGTGGTCTGGCCGTTGCTGACGCTGAGGACGATGCCGGCCACAGGGGTGGCGCCGTTGGCAATCGTGCCGGACACGGAGACCGTGGCGACGCCGACGGTGGCGATGTTGCTCAGGGGGGAGTCGCCAGCCTGGTTGTAGGCGGCCACGCGGTAGTCGTACCGGGCGGGGTTGGCGATGCTGTAGTCACTGTAGTTGTTGCTGTTGGGAACGGCGGTGCCGATGGCCACGAAGGGATCCGTGGTGTTGGCAGCCCGACGGTAGACGGTGAAGCCGGTCTCGTCCTTGGCCTGATCGGTCCAGGCGAGGTCCACGCGGCTGGCATTGACGCCGGCAGCGGTGAGGTTGATGGGACGCTTGGGGGTGGTGGTGGCGACGTTCAGCACCAGGGGGCGCATGAAGTCGTTCTCTTCGTGGCCCAGGATGTGGCAGTGCCACGCATACTCCCAGCCGAAGTTCTGGCCAGCGTTGGTGATGTTGATCGGGTTGCCATCCAAGGGGTTGGTGAAGGCGATGGTCTTGGTGGCCGCTTCGGTAACGCTGGGGGAGTGCACGCTGTTGGGGAGGGCGAAGGGCAGCCGGGGGGACAGGGGCCGGAAGGCGACAACGATGTCTTCCAGCGGGTTCATCTTGACGGTTTCCTTCCAACCGAACTCGTTGGCCTCGGGGTAGCGCACAGCGCCATCCCAGCCCACGCGGTTGATGACCTGCACATCAAAGAGGTGGAAGTGCACGGGGTGGGTGTCCACGCCGTTGTGGGTGATCTTCCAGTACTGGGTGGTGCCGTCCGTGAGGATCTCAGTGGCGGGATCCACATAGCCGAGGGGAATGGTGGTCTGGATGTTGAAGTTGGTGAAGGGCAGCTCGACGCCGAGGGTGGCGTTCATGCGGCCGTAGTCCAGCTCGAAGAGCTCCTGGATGGCCTTGGGCTCCAGGTTGGCCACCACCGCGGTGCCGTTCTCGGTGGCGGTGTGGCTGACGGTGGTGTCCTGGATGCGGACATAGGTGTCAGGCATGACCGTGTTCAGGGCGCTGTTGTAGGCGGACTGGGGCACGATGGGAGGGTGCTGGGAAGCCGCGAAGGCGCTCTGGCTGGTGCCGGTGGACGTGAAGGCCGTGTTCAGGGCCGTTGTGTCGTAGGCAGGAGCGGCGGTTGCGGCTGTACCAGCCACTTCAACGAGCATCATGGTGCGGGTGTTGGGGCCAAAGCCAGCCAGGGTGGGCGCTGCGCCGCCGGAGGTGGTCTGGTCGTCGGACCCGGTGTAGTAGTCAAGCCGGGGATCGAAGGCGGGCACGGGGGCCGGGGAGTCGTTGTAGAGAATAAGCTTCTGGCCCGCGTAGGCAGAGAAGTCAACGATGACGTCAGCCCGCTCGGCGGGGCCGAGGAAGAGGCCCTTGTCAGCCACGTTCAGCACGACGATGTCACGCCGGTTGTAGTTGTAGTTCACGGGCTGGGGAACGATCTCCACCGGGGTGGGCAGGAAGCCGCTCTCGTTGCCGATCTGGATGAAGGAGGGACCGGCCGCCAAGGGATCGGGCACGCCACCGGCGCGACCATCCGTGGGCCAGCTGGCGGGGAAGTTGGCCGAGCCAGGGGCGGCGGGGACCATGGCCACTTCGGTGCCAGTGCTATCAGCCTTGAACCAGCTCAGGTTCCAGAAGCGGTCATTGGCCGCATTGAGGATCCGGAAGCGGTAGGCCTGGGGCTGCACCACCATCTTGGGGTAGGCGGTGCCGTTGATGACGGGGGTGTCCATGAAGGCTTCGGGCACCAGCGAGGGGTTGGGCGTGCCAGGGATTTCGGTGCCGTTAGGATCGCCCACGACAGGCTCGGCGCCATTGACCAGGCCAGCGGCCGCAGTCAGCGGGGGCCAGAACCACGGACCGTAGTCCCAGCGACCCATGGCATTGGCCCCACTGATGTCGGCGGGGTTCTGGTTGGGCATGTAGACGTGGGGGTACCAAAGGGCCCCATCGCTGCCGTACTTGCCGGTGTCCCACGTGGGATCGGTGCCACCAGCGACACCAACGGTGCCGAGGGTGGTGGTGTCCACGAAGGTCTTGTCCTGGAGGATGAGGGGAATGCCGTAGTTATTAACGCCGCCGCCGTTGTTGGGCAGGATGCCGGTGTTGATGAGCTTGTCTTCCACGGCATCGGTGAGCAGGTAGCCCGCCGCCATGCCCGCGTACACGTTCAGTCGGGTGAGGCCGAAGCTGTGGTCGTGGTACCACATGAAGCGGCCGCTCTGCTGGTTGGTGTAGTAGTAGGTGGCGATGCCATCACCGGCGGTGCCGGCGCCCATGTCGGGGACATTCTGGAAAGTGACGCCCTTGAGGTAGGGGGTGGTGGTCTCACCAGCGGGAGTGACCCACTGGTGGGGCGTGCCGTCGCTGATCCAGGGGTTGATGCCACCGTGGAGGTGGAACAAGGCCCGGTTCTGGCTGTAGAGGCCGCTGCCGTTGGTGGGGCCCTTGCCAGCGCCCATCATGGTGGTATCCACGGGGAGGAAGAGGTCGCCGGCGGCGCCGGTGGGCAGCAGGTTCCGCATCTTCACGCGGACCGGCCGATCCTTCTTGGCGATGATGAGGGGTCCGAGGTAGTTGGACGCCCCGCCACTGACGGTGTTCGTGGCCGCCACGTTGTGCTGGACAAAGCCACGCAGCTTGGTGGGGTTCAGCTCGCTGTGCAGCTGCTGGGTGTACTCGACGACGTCGATCTCGTAGTAATCGGAGCCGGGGTAGGTCGTGGTGTTGGGCACGCCAACGGGAATGTAGTTGCCCAGGTTATTGGCGTTGGACGCCCCCAGCCCAGGCAGGCCATCGATGAACTTGTGGATGGGCTTGGTGTTGTGCCAGTTGCTGGCGGTGCCGAACATGTAGTCCGGCTGCTGGAGCTGGAACCCGGGGCCGGGGACGGCCACGCCAGCCACACCCTTGACGCCGGGCAGGGCAGCGCCCTTGACGGCAGCGATGGAAGCTGCGGCGCCGGACTTGGGAGCGGGGTTCACGCCGAAGACCTTGGGATCGACCTTGCCCCCCTTGGCCTTCAGTGTCTCCCTCGCGCGAACAGCAGCGGCTTCCCGGGCCTGGTTCAGCCGGGCGCGGCGGGTGGCCCGCTCGACGATGGCATTGTGATCGCCACCGGGGGTGGGCGCTGCGGTGCGGCTGGTGCCCTCGGGCATTTCGGCCTGAAGGCCCATCCCAGCGAGGAGCGCCGCCACGAGCGCCAGGTTGCGGTTGAACTTGTGATTCATTTGATTTCTCCGAGAAAGGAGGTGGGTGGAATGGGGGTAGAAGGTCTGGTGTCCACAAAGGGTCCGGTTGGGCCGGGATTCCGCATGGCACCCAGGGGCGGATAGAGCTCAGTGCAGGTTTAATTTTGGTTGAGAATGAGTCGCAGAACATGGGTAGTCCTCCCCATTGCGATGGGGGAAAACACCCATTGAAACTCAAAAATGCACTTATTGAGACTCGGACGCAACGGTCACATGCCTCATTTTTCCTGTTTATCCACAGCTATTTCCGAAAATTCTGATCAATAAATCTGCGAAGTCCCCCGCATCAATGCGTGCGATTTATGCCGTTTTTTTCTTATAGTATTTTGAAAATTTATTCTCTCGCCCAAAGTTCCTATTCATAGACGCAGTACCAGCCTGGAATTCTCTGTGAAAAAAGATAGATCTAATTATTCGACGAGACCCAAAGCCGGCCCAGGGTTAAGGGGCGGCCGTCCAACAACAAGGCCCCAGTGTTGTCCCCGAACACGCAGGAACGGAGCGCTAGAAGTAGAGCTCGGCCGAGGTGTAGGAGGTCCCAATGCCGCCGGCCAGCAGGACCTTGCCGCTCACCAGGGTGGCCGTATGGTAGTAGCGCCCCTGCACCAGGCTGCCTGCGGAGGTAAACAGCCCGGTGGTTGGGTTGAAGGTCTCGGCCGTGGCCAGCAGGGCCCCGCTGGCATTGGGGTCCGAGGACTTCCCGCCCGCCAGGAGAACGGAGCCATCGGCCAGCAGGGTGGCCGTGTGGCTGAAGCGGGCGCCGGACAGGCTGCCGGTGGTGGTGAAGGTGCCCGCGGTGGGATCGTAGAGCTCCGCCGAGAGGCTGCTGCTGCCTCCAGCCACCAGCACCTTGCCGGTACCCAGGACCACGGCGCTATGCCAGTAGCGCCCAATAGTCATGGAGCCCGTGGCGGCGAAGGTGCCCGTGGCTGGATCGTAGAGTTCGGCGGAGGCCAGGGTATTGGCCCCGTAGCCCCCCGCAAGGAGCACCTTGCCATTGGCCAGGCGGCTGGCGGTGTGGCTGAAGCGGAAGGCGAGGGGAGCGCCGGTGGTGGCCGTGAAGGTGCCGGTCACCGGGTCGTAGATTTCGGCTGTCTGATGAATGGCCAAGGAGTCCCGGCCCGCCACGATCAGGACCGTACCGTTCACCAGCAGGGTGGCGGTGTGGTGGGCCCGGGCCTTGGTAAGGGTGCCGGCGGAGGTCAGGGTGCCCGCCACGGGGTCATAGAGTTCAGCAGTGGTGGTGGGGGCCCCGAAGGTATACCCCCCCGCGAGAAGCACCTTGCCGCTGGGCAGGAGGGTGGCGGTGTGGCCATAGCGGGCTGTCACCAGATTTCCGGCTGAGGAGAAGGTCCCGGCGGCCACATCGAACAGCTCGAGGCTCTGCAAGGGGCCGGCGAGATAGCCTCCGGCCACCAGCACCTTCCCCGTGTTGAGGAGCGTGGCGGTGTGGAGGTTGCGGCCATTGGCCATGCTCCCGGTGGAAATGAAGACCCCGGTGCTCACAGAGGCCCGTACGGTGAGGGTGGCGCTGGTGCTGGTAACGCTGCCACCAAAGGCGTCGGAGACCGTCACCGTATAGACGCCGCCACTGTCGGCCAGGGCGACTGCAGGCGTGGTGTGGTCGGCGGTGGTGGCCCCTGTGATGGCGGTGCCATTCAGGGACCACTGGTAGGTCAGCGTGCCGGTACCCGAGGCCACCACGGTGAAGGTGGCTGTGGCGCCCACCAGGATGGTCTGGCTGGACGGCTGGGAGGTGATGCTGAGCGGGGGGCCCTCCACCGTGATGCTGAGGCTGGCAGTGGTGCTGCCGGCACTGTTGGTGGCGGTGACGGTGTAGGTGGCCAGGGCCGTGGCCGTGGTGGGGGTGCCCGAGATGATGCCGGTTTTGGCCGCCAGACTAAGGCCAGTCGGCAGGGTTGGGCTGACGGCATAGGAATCAATGTCCCCCCCGGTGTGGGCGGGGACATTCGAGGTGATCGCCGTGCCGGCCTGGTAGACGGCGGGGTTGGTGGCATAGGTGAGGGCCGCGGGCGCCTCGACGATGTCCTTGCAGCCAAGTCCTACCAGAGCCAGGAGCAGCAGGGCCGCCCCGAGCAGCACCCGCGACCAGCCCGTCCGCATCAGACCCATGTGCACCTCAACCTGTTCAAGCCATCCCTGCAACTAGTGAATGACCCACTCGCTCTTGCGGAGCAGCACCGGTACTTGCACGGGTTTAACCG
>Ga0194037_1001515_pt1 | contig 16655 bp, 9 predicted proteins | sample JunL306m_MetaG_FD_148653 | JGI IMG/M metagenome (GOLD analysis project Ga0194037, IMG submission 148653) | Anoxic zone freshwater microbial communities from boreal shield lake in IISD Experimental Lakes Area, Ontario, Canada - Jun2016-L304-6m | ecosystem: Environmental > Aquatic > Freshwater >...
GATCCGGGTTTCCAGGCAGTCGGGGCCAGCGCATTTGGCAGCGAACTCGTCGCGGGTGAGCGGGCCGAAGGTCGCCTCCGAGCCGTCGCTGAGGAACCCGCGCGCCGACACCAGGTGGTCGCGGGTGCTGCCGTAGACGATCGAGTTGGAGCCGCAGGAATTGTTGCCGACCATGCCGCCCATCATCGCGCGGTTGGCGGTGGAGGTTTCGGGGCCGAAGAACAACCCGTCGCCGGCGATCGCGTGGTTGAGTTCATTGCGCACCACCCCGGGTTGGACCCGGACGCGGCGCGTCACGCGGTCTACTGATAGGATGCGGGTGAAGCCGGCGGAGATGTCGACGACCAGGCCGTTGCCGACGCATTGGCCGGCGAGCGAGGTGCCGGCGGCGCGCGGGATCAGCCCGAGGGCGTTGCGGTTGGCGAAGCGGATGATCTCGCGCAGGTCGGCCTCGTTTGCCGGAAAAACCACGCCCGCGGGCAGTTGCTGGTATTCGGAGGCATCGGTGGCATAGAGTCGGCGCAGGGTGCTGCCGGTATGCAATTGTCCGGAGATGCGCGAGGCGAGTTGGCCGAAGGGAACCGTGGTCATTTCATTCAGCGGTAGCTCATCTTGTTGGTGGTGAGCAGCAGGTCCTGCTGAAGCGCGCGCTGCGGCTTGATGCCGGTGTGCTGCAGCACCGCGTGATAGGCTTTGACCGCCTCGACCGGCGAGATTTCGCCATCCACCACCCGGCGCAGGAACTCGATGAAGGCCAGCGGGCTTTCGGAGAGGTTGATCTTGCGCCCGAAGAGCGCCACCCGCGCGCCGTGCTGTTGGGCGTCGTGGATCAACTGGAAGGCGTCGAGGGTGGTGCCGGCGCTGCCGCCGAGGATGCCGACGATCATGCGCGGGTCATAGGCGACCAGCTCCTCTAGCGGGCCGGGGCCGTTGTAGGGGATTTTGAGGAACACCGGCCGGCCGGAGGCGGTCACGCCCGCCAGCGTGCGGATGATGTGGTCGTTGAGGAACGCCGCGACCTTCTTGTCGGGGATGCCGGGGTTGACGTTGGGGTTGAAGACTTCGAGGAAATACCGGAAACCCTTGCGTTCGGCCTCGATGCGGAAGTCCTGGAAATCCTGCAGCGCCTTGTAATCCCAATCGATGTTGTTGGTGAAGGTGATCGAATACAAGCCGAGGTCCGCGCCGGTGAACGGCCGGCTGTGGTCGTCGGTGAGGCGGCCGTATTTGATGTGGTCGAGTGACGCCGAGCGGAACGAGCGCGACGGGTGTTCGGTCGGGTATTTGCCGCCGCGCACCGCCCACACGTCCGACGTGTCATTGGCACGGGCGGCCGGGGTGATCGCCGAATGTTCGAAGAGCTTTTCGTGGATGGCGAGTTGTTCGACGTTGGACGCGGAGAGCAGCATGATGTCGACGATGTCCTGGGCGATGACGGCGCGGATCTGCTCGCGATATTGGGTTAGGGTTTTCCAACAGCCTTCCGATTCGTTGTAGCCGTGGCGGCAGGAGCCGGTTTGCGGGCCGGGGGCGGTGATCCCGAAGGCCATGTCGGCGTCCTTGGCGTCGGCGATGATGAAGTCCGCGGGGGCGGTGGAACCGTTAAGGATGCGGTCGAGTTTGCGGTCGAGTCGTTTCATGTGGGTTGGCTGACAGGGTTTTTGGCAGGCTGGGCGAGTTGTGCTAAAAAAGCCACCGCTAAGACCGCCGCCATGAAAAATGCGCGCCTCCTAGAAAGATTCTTGGCGTGTCGGAGGTATGGCATTTGCCATTTTGGCCGTGCGCCGCCCAAGATTGGCAGATTAAGAATTGTGAACCGCAGATGGACGCAGATTAAATCACTTGAATGCGCCCGCTCAGGTGCCCCTGCCAGCCAATTGATCCATTTTATGAAAGACCCAAAACCCATCGCCACCCGCCAGGAGTCCGCCAGCACCGCCAGGCCGGCCACCCTCAAACCCACCGTCTCCTGCGGCACCCGTGCCGCCAAGACCGCGCCGAAAGGCGGCGGGCAGAATGCCCGCGCCACCGTGGCCCGGGCATTCTGCCCGGAGCCCTGCCCGGAGCCCTGCCCGGAGCCCTGCCCGGAGCCATCCCATACCCATGCCGTGGCCCGGGCATTGCCGTTGGCTATCTACGCTTCGCTTCGGTTCTGCCCGGAGCCATCCCAGGCCAATTTCCGGCTGCAACCCGGCGTCTTGAGCCTGCTGGCCCTTGCCGCCATCGGCTTGGCCGCCAGCACGGCCGCGGCCCTCGAGAAAGCGCCCGCATTGGCCAAGACCGGCGAGGTGCTGGTGCGCCAGGGGACGCGCTTGGTCATGGATCTCAACGGCACCTGGGAGGGCCGCCAGGCGGTCTATCCGCTTGCCTGGCCCCCGCCCGCCGACGGTTGGAAGCCGCAGGAGGTTCCATTTCAGGACACGCCACTGCTAGGCAGTGACGACATCGGCCCCTATTACCCGGCCATCGCCAAGGTGGTGGATGCGCAGGGCCATCCGGTCAAGCCGGAGACCGCCGCCGCGTGGTTCCGCCGTCACTTCACGCTGGCTGCGGTGCCCGTTGGCATGCGCGCGTTGCTGCGCTGCGACGGCGTGGCCTGGCGCAGCGATGTGTTTGTGAATGGCAAGCCGGCCGGCTCGTCGTTGTTAGGGCTGGTGGCCAACGTCTATGATGTCACCGCCGCACTGCGCAAGGGCGACAACGACCTGACCCTCGGCGTGACCGGCCGCGCGGCGCTGTGGAATCAGGAGCAAAAGTGCTTTGTGGCACCCATCGCCGGGGTGATGCCCGGCATTTACGACCGGGTGCGGCTGGAGTTCGTGCCGGAAACCTACATCGACGATGTGTTTGTGCGCACTTCGGTGACCAAGCGGCGGCTTGAAATCGATGTCGAGTTGGTCAACGTCGGCCGGCAGGCCCGCTCGGTGACGCCGCGCGCCACGATCATCGATCCGATGGGCACCGCCCAGCTCGACTGCATCGGCCCGGCCACCCTGGTGCCCGCCGGCGGGCGCGCCAAGGCGACGCTTGGCGCCGACTGGCTGGCGGCCAACCTGTGGAGCCCGGGCACGCCCAACCTGCATGTCGCGCGCGTCAACCTGATCAGCGGCACGGCGATTTGCGATGCGCTCGATCAAACGTTCGGCTATCGCGAGTTCACCGCCCAGGGCCGCGATTTCGTGCTCAACGGCCAGCGCCAGGTGCTGCTGCGCAACAGTTGGCTGAGCCACGCCGGCGGGCCGCGCCCGAAGATGTTAGCCCAAGTCATGGCCGAGACCGGCAATTACAATTCGCTGCGGATGCACCTCGGGTTCATCAATCCGCACGTCCTCCAGCAGGCGGACAGCACCGGCATGATGATCATCCCCGAGTTCTGGGGCTGGTATGACAACGGCGACCTGCGCTTCCCCATTGCCAAGGCCAAGGAATGGGCACCCAACGCCGCCGAAACGATGCGCCGCGTTGTGCGCCGCCACCGCAACCACCCGTCCGTCATCATGTGGAGCCTGTCCAACGAAACCATGTGGGACAGCACCACCCCGGAGCGCATGGCGGTGTGCGAACACCTGGTCAAAACCGTGCGGGCCGCCGACCCCACCCGCCTGCTGCAAGGCGACGCCGAGATCACCTGGGACGGCCGCCTCGACGTCACCGGAATCCATTACCCCGAAGGCGACGTCACCACCGAGTTCGCCACCCGCTACAAGAACGGCGGCTGGATTGTCCCTAACGAACTCGACTGGCTGAAAAAAGACGGCCCCAACCACTCGTGGCGCGCCGACTTCAAATGGGACCGGCCGCTGGTGATGGGCGAGTTTTACTGCATGGATGGCGACGAGCGGGAACGCTACACGTCCTATGCGGGCGATGCCGCGTATGACCGCACCCAGTGGCGCTGGCAGGACTTCGGTGGCCGCGACTCGCTGATGCCCAAGGGCAGCCCGTGGATCGACATGGTCAAGATGAGTTGCGACCACTACCGCGCCGCCGGCGTGGCCGGCCTCAATCCCTGGACCGGCATCGGCTGGCAGCTGCTGCCGCCCTATCTGGTCGCGCCGCTCGACCATTTTCCTAACGCTTTTGGCGGCGAGCCCTGCCCGCGCACCTTCGTGGCCATCAACGACCACTACACCACCTACAATGACGTCCATCTCCAGGCCGGGCTGCTCATCGACGGCCGCGAGGTCTGGTCGGAACGCCACATCCCGGCCAATATCCAGCCCGGCGAAAGCAAGCAAGTCGTCATCAACGTCCAGCCACCGCGCGTCACCCAACAGCAGCAGGCCCGCCTGATCGTGCGCCTCTGCTGGATGCGCGGACCCGAACCCTACGAACTGGCGCGCCACGAGGAAGACCTCTGGATCATGCCGCGCGCGTCGCTCGCCGACGTCGACCCCAAGGCGGTCGCCTTGATCGACCGCGCCGACGGCGCCACCGCCAAGGCCCTGGCCACCCTCGGCCTCAAAGTCAGGGCGGGCCTCGGCGACGACGGCGCGCTGGCCGGCCGGCGGCTGTTAGTCGTCGGCGAGGGTGCGGCTGGCCAGGCCGATCTCACCGCGGCGGCGCGCTTCGCCGAGAATGGCGGGCAGGTGCTGGTGCTCCATCAGACCGAGCTGCCGGCATTCGTGCCGTTCCAGCCGGAAATCGACATCCACCACGCGGCCTCGATGAGTTGGCGGCAGGCGACCCATCCGGCGCTCGCCGGGCTGGAGGACAAGCAGTTGCGTTTCTGGCGGCCTAACCATCTGGTGGCGAGCGAAACGTTCGTGCGCCCGGCAGTCGGCGCAGCCGCCTCGGTGACCGCGTGCGGCGGGATCTACGGCATGCACTGGTCGCCTCTCGTCGACCTGCATCACGGCAAGGGCGCGCTGACATTTTGCCAATACCCGCTGGTGGAGCGCATCGCCGTGGAACCGGCCGCCGGCACGATTTTCGCCCAGGCGGTGCGCGCCGCCCTGGCCGCCAAACCCGCGAAACCCTCCTTGACGTTGCGCATCGCCCCGGGCGTCGGCAAGGAAACCCGCGCCGTGCTGGCCGCCTCGCTGGTGCACACCAGCGACGGTTGGACCGGCACCGGCCCGATAGTGTTAGATGCCCGTGCCCTGCCCAATGCCCAATCCCTCGCCCGCATCCGTTCCGAAATCGAGGCCGGCGGCCGGCTGTGGCTGCGCGGGTTGGATCGCGAGAGCGCGCGCAGCGTCGCGGCGCTGCTGCCATGGCTGCCCACCTTCACCGAACTGCCCCAGAATGTGTTCGGCCTGGTCCGGCGCGACTCCACGACCGCGGCGCTGGCAGGCATCGGCAGCGGCGACCTGTATTGGGCGCGCGGCGGTGGCAACACGACCAAGGCCACCACTCCCCTTGGAGGTCCGGTGGTGGTGCCGCCCTCGCTGGACGCGGCGGTGCAGCTCACCGAACCGTCGCTGTTGTTGCAGGTGCCCGTCGGCAAGGGCTGGGTCCTGATTGACCAGATGGCCTGGGACATGGCGCTGGCCGCCGAAACCGAGCGCTGCACCCGCCTGGTCAGCGCGCTGGCCCGCAACCTGGGGGTGGGCTTTAACTCGCCCGCCGACGCCACCCAGCGCTACCGCTTCACCGGCCTCGACCTCAGCCCGCATGTCAACCGCAGCTACCTGGACAAGGTGGCCAACGACGGCCAGGGCGGCTGGATCGACAAGGGCGACTACGACATGCGCTATTTCCTCATCAACCACACCGGCGAGGTCGGCGGCATGGCCGTGGCGGTGTCGCCCTTCCCCACCGAGGTGGCGTTCCAGGGCGTCACCTATCGGTTAGTCGACCCCAAGCCCGCCGGCTCCAGCGCCTATGACGGCAAGGCGGTCGTCGTGCTGCGCGGCGGCACCAACGACGCGAAATGCCCCGCCGAGGTGCGCGGCATCCGGGTCGGTGCCACCGCCAGCCGGATCTGGTTTTTGCACACCGCGGTGGGCGGCATGGAGAGCCCCGAGGGCACGGCCGTCGCCCGCTATGAAGTCGTCTATGGCGATGGCACCCGCGCGCTGGTGCCGGTGCGCCTCGGCCAGGAAATCGGCGACTGGTGCAAACCCAAACCGCTGCCCGGCGCGCAAGTCGCCTGGACCGGCAGCAATGCCAAGGTCTCGCTGGTCGGCATCTTCAGCATGCCGTGGGACAATCCCTCGCCCGACAAGCCCATCGCCAGCATCGACGTGGTGGGCAACCTCACCCCGACCCAGCTGGTGCTGATGGGCATCACCCTGGCCAGCGAGGCGGGCTCTAACGGACGGAGCGTCGCCGCCTGGGATTGCGGGCGCTTCGCGGAGGGCAAGGTGCCCGCCAGCGTCGGTGCCGGCGGCCTCACCGGCACCGGCACCCCCACCGTCATCGGCAACCGCGCCGCGCTGCGCCTGACCGGCGGCCAGAAACTCTCCGGCCGCCTGGATGCCGGCCCGTTGGCGGAAGGCAAGCCGTTTGCCATCGAGCTCGAGGTTTCGCTCGACGGCCCGCCCGGCGGCTATTGCGGCGGCCTGATCGAAATCGGCCAGTATCTGGAGGCGGGCCTGCGCATCACGGTGGGATCTAACATGATCGTGGGCGTGGAAAATTTCGGCGGCACCGGCGGTGCCAATGCCACCCACCTGAAGTCCCGCAACCCGCTGCCCGTCGGGCGCCTGACCACGGTGCGCTACGAGCACACCGGCAAGGAGGCGCGCCTGCTCATCGACGGCCAGCTGCAGGAAGTGAAACCCTGTGCGCCGCCCAAGCCCTACCGGGGCGACTTCTGCCTCGGGGTGGCCGCCGGCAAGGACTATTTCCTCAACGGCGTGCTCGCCGGCCTCCGCATCATGGCGCTGGGCGATGGCACCACCGCGCCATGATGCCGCCACCCCAACCAACCGTCGCATACGCAACAACCCACATAGATGAGAACCTTGGCCCAGTGGCTGGCCCTGATCGGGTTGGCGTGCGCATGGCCGTGTCCCTCGGCGGCCAGAGACGGACCGGACCCGACAAGGCCAAGGTGGCGGAGTGCGCCAAGGCGGTCCTGAGCCGGGGGTTCAGGTTGATCGGCTGCCCGGCTGCCCGGCCGCCAGCTGGTGCGGCTGGGGGACGATTTACCAGACGCTCTACGAGGCGGCGCCGCAGGCGGGCTGTGGCAAGGCGGACGTCATGGACAAGGATTTCCTGTGTTCGTTTGGACTTGCCGGTGCCTATGCTCAACATCTGGCGGACCACCCGGCGGAATTCCGCGCGCTGCCGGGCGACCGGAAAAAGTGAGGCGGCGCACCTCTGCGGTTGAGTTTTGGCGGAGGCCTGCTTGACTGCCGGTCCTGGCGCCGCGCCGGGTCACCAAACCAGCACCGAACCATGGGAAGAGCCTTTGAATGCCGCCGCCGCGCCAAGGAATCGCGCTGGGCCACCATGTCCAAGGTGTTTCCGAAGCTGGCCAAGTCGATCACGCTGGCGGCCAAGAACGGCGGGCCGGAGCCGGAATCCAACGCGCCGCTGCGCGTGGCAATCAACAACGCCAAGGCTCAAAACCTGTCGCGCGAAAACATCGAGGCCGCCATCAAGCGCGCCGCCGGCAAGGATGCCGCCGACATCACCGAGGTCACCTACGAGGGCAAGGGTCCGCACGGCTCGTTGTTTTTCATCGAGGTGGCCACCGACAACTCAAACCGCTCGGTCACCAACCTCAAAACGATTTTCAACAAGAACGGCGGCCAGTTGGTCAACTCGGGCGCGCTGGATTTCATGTTCTCGCGCAAGTCGGTGATCGAATTCCCGGTGCCCGCTGGCAAGGACCTGGAGGACATCGAACTGGAGCTCATCGACGCCGGCCTGGAAGAACTGCAAGTGGAGGACGGCGTGGTTTCGGTGATCGGCGATTACACCGCGTTTGCCCAACTCACCCAAGCCGTCGAGGCTCTGGGCATCACCGCCACCCAATCCAGTCTCCAGCGGCTGCCCAACCAACCCATTGAGCTAACCGAAGATCAAATGGTCGAGGTGGAGGTCATCGTCGACAAACTGGAAGACGATGACGACGTGCAGGTGGTGTTCACCAACCTGGCATAATCGGCAGGGATGGCCGCCACGCCCAACCGGGCCTGCCCCGCCGAGGCCGCCCCCTCACTCGACGAACACCGGGGTGCCTTTGACAACGTTTTCAAAGAACTTCTCGGACATCTGGTGCGGCATGCGGATGCAGCCATGCGAGGCCGCATAGCCCGGCAGGTAGCCGGTGTGCATGCCGATCCCATCGGCAAAACGCATGAAATTGGGCATCGGAGCCGCGTAGTAAATCGCTCCCGGCGGCACCTTGTCGACCCGGATGTCGACATTGTCATTGAGCATTTGGCCGGTGGCCTTGTCCTTGAAACAGCCGTAAACCGTCGATTTGTGATCCTTGTCCTTTTCGATGATTTTATATTTGCCCGGCGGGGTCGCGTGATCTTCCTTGCCGCTGGAAATCTTCGACACGCCCACCAGCATGCCGCCTTTGTAGAAAAACGCTTTTTGCTGGCTGCGGTTGATTTTGATCAAGGGGCTGCCGGTGGTGCCCTCTCCATCCCAATACGAAATGTCATCAGGGATGGCTGGCGGCGGATGGCTGGGACCGTTGGTCGCCTGCTGCTGGATCGGCCCGCCGATTCCTGCCATGTAACCCGATCGCTCCGGCCCGCCGGGTCCACAGGCATTCAAGGCGAGCACTCCAGCGAGCAAACAGCTCACGCGGGTGATGGACAATTGCTGAAGCTTCATGGGCGGCGCAAACTGCACCGGATCGCCACGCCGGTCAAGAGCACAGACGGCATCCGCCGCGCTTGACCGCCTCACCCGGCCTGGCGTGGGGCCGCTACGCCTTGGTCTGGCCGCTGCCGCGGACCCGGTATTGATAGCTGGTGAGTTCGCGCAGGCCCATCGGGCCGCGAGCATGCAGTTTGTCGGTGGAGATGCCGATTTCCGCGCCGAACCCGAACTCGCCGCCATCGGCGAAGCGGTTGGACACGTTGTGGAACACGCAGGCGGAATCGACCTCGCGCAGGAAGCGTTCCGCGGTGGCCTCGTCGGCGGTGACGATGGTGTCGGTGTGGTGAGAGCCGTAGGTGTTGATGTGGGTGACGGCTTCGTCGAGCGAGCCGACCACCTTGATCGACAGGATCAGGTCGAGATACTCGGTGCTCCAGTCCTGCTCGGTGGCGGGGACCGAGTCGGTTAGAATGGCGCAAGTTTCCTCGCAGCCTCGGAGTTCGACCTGTTTGGCGCGCAGCGCGGCGGCCACCTGCGGCAGGAACCCGGGCGCGGCCTTGCGGTGCACCAGCAAGGTTTCCAGCGCGTTGCAGACCCCGCATTTCTGGGTCTTGGCATCGACCGTTAGGGCGACCGCCATGGCGAGGTCGGCCGCCTGATCGACGAACAAGTGACAGATTCCATCGTAGTGCTTGATGACGGGCATGCGGGCCAGCGCCACCACGGCTTCGATGAGGCCCTTGCCGCCGCGCGGAATGATCAGGTCGAGCCACTGGTCCATCTGCGCCAGCGCCGCCACGCTCTCGCGGTCGGTGAACGGGATGAGCTGGATGGCAAACTCGGGCGCGCCGGCGGTGCCCAGCGCCGCGGCGATGGCGCGGTTCGAGTGGATCGCCTCGCTGCCGCCGCGCAGGATGGTCGCGTTGCCGGTCTTGAAACACAGCACCGCCGCATCCGCCGTGACGTTCGGCCGGCTTTCGTAAATGATGCCGATGGTGCCGATGGGCACCCGCACCTGCTCGATCTTCATCCCGTTAGGGCGCTCCCACGCCTCCATCACCTGGCCGACCGGATCGGGCAGCGTCGCGACCTGGTCGATCCCCGCGGCCATCGCCTCGATGCGCGTGGCGTCCAGCCGCAGGCGGTCGAGCATCGCGGCGGACAGGCCTTTGGCCGCGCCGGCGGCCAAGTCCAGGTCATTGGCCTCCAGCAACTCCGGCGCGTGCGCGCGGATGGACGCCGCCATCGCGCGCAAAATCGCGTTTTTGTCCGCGGCGCTGAGCTTGGCGAGCTGATAGGCGGCGGCCCGCGCCTGGCGGCCCATTTGGTGGACGGTTTCTTGGATGGTGGACATTAGGTGGCGGGATACTAGCCCGCGGCCCCCCGGACTCAAGGTGGAATTGCCGACTGGACCGCGAGTCTCCAGACTCGCCTCGCAAGAGCGAGGTCAATGAGAGCGAGGTCAATGAGAGCGAGGTCAATGAGAGCGAGGTCAATGAGAGCGAGGTCAATGAGAGCGAGGTCAATGAGAGCGAGTCTGGAGACTCGCGGTCCGGGGCGGCCTCAGGGACGGGCCGCATGAAAGCGGGTGGAGATCCCCTTTCCGGCGACGATGCCGGCGAGGCGTTCCGGGTGGCGGCCGTGGGCGATGTGGGTCTCGATGCCGGCGTCCACCGCGAACTTCACTGCGGCGAGTTTGGAGGCCATGCCGCCCATCGAGAAGCGGCCCTTGTCATCGCGGACGTGGCGGAAGACCTGGTCAATGTCGGTGACTTCCGGAATCAGCTCGTTGGTCTCCGGATCGAGCAGGCCGTCCACGCTGGTGAGCAAAATCACGCGCTTGGCCCCGGCAAGTTGCGCCACCAGCACCGAGAGCATGTCGTTGTCGCCGAATTTCAGTTCCTGGATGGCGACCGAGTCGTTCTCGTTGAGGATCGGCAGGATCCGCGGCTCGGCGAGCAGGCGGCTGAGCGTGTCCGAGACATAGCCGGCGCGCTCCGGCGTGCCCAGGTCGGCGGCGGTGAGCAGGACCTGGGCGATGGTGACCTCGAAGTTGGAAAACAAGCTGCTGTAGGTCTGCATCAGCCGCGCCTGGCCGACGGCCGCGCAGGCCTGGCGGGTGGCGATGTCCTGGGGATACTCGGCCAGCCCGAAGGCGGAAACGCCGGAGCCAACCGCGCCGGAGGAGACGAACAAACAGCGGTGGCCGGCATCGATCAGCCCCGCGATGGCCGCCACCAGATGTGCCAGCGCCGCCCGGTCGAGCGAGCCATCGACGGATTTGGTCAGCACCCCGGTGCCGGCCTTAATGACAGTTAGATCGGAAGTCATGGGAGAATTGCGCCGTGCGGCGTGCCCGGACATAGCGGGGTTTTGCCGGCTGTGCCAGTGCAAGCTGGCGCCAATCCCGATTTTGCCGGGACCGGCGTGGAGGGCCCTGAATTTCGTTTGACGGCGTCGGCGTGCGGGATCCACACTTTTTGCTAGCAAGTCATTGCGCGAGGGTGTCCGCCCGAGTTGCGCAGCGTTTGTCAAACCCCACCATGAAATCCCTGACTTATTGGCTGATCGCGTGCGTCTTCACCTCGCCATTGTGGGCCGAGCCCGCCCTCAAGCAGGCCGCCAGCAAACCCCTCTACCTCAACGCGTTCACGACCGATTTGCCCAAGGATCTGGTCGATGGCGATGTCACGATCCAAAACGCCCCCGCCGGCGAGGGCAAATTCCTGCGGCTGGCGGCAGCCGATGGCTCCACCACCAGCTTCGCCGTCAACCGCCTCCCGCTCGTCCGGCTCACTGAACTGGAGGTGCGCTTCAAGTACCGGTCGACCTCGGCCACCGCCTCGCGCGACCGGGGCAGCTGGGTGCATGTCGGATTTGGCAAGAGCGATGGCTCCGCGGCAGGAACCGCCGCCATCATCTGTCAGCCCACGACCCAGTGGAAGGATTTCTCACAGATCGTGCCGGTTCCGGACGGGGCCGTCCAGTGCGGCCTGTCGTTCCGCATGCAGCAGCTCAGCGGCCAATTCGACATCGCAAAATTATATATCGGCGAGCCGCTTAAAGGGCCTGCCGCGGTGAACACCGAGGAGATCGACTACGCCAAAGCCTGCCGGGCGAAGGCCAATCTGATCTACAAAAAGACCGCCGCCGCCGCGACTCTCGCCGGCCAGGGGCTCACCCTCAAACCGCTCGACCTAACCGAGCCCTACGGCTTCGTGCTGCCCGATGACCTGTGTGACAACCCCGAGCTGACCTACGAGGTGGAATGCACCTTCAAACCGAAGTGGAGCTCCAAGGAAACCTCCAAAGCCAACATGCTGTTCGCCTTGGGCAAGAACATCCAGGGCGGCGACCCGGACTCCTTCAACCTGACTTTTTGGGGCGGCACCAGCCTGATCGCGCGGATCAAAGCCTCCGATGCCGCGGTGGGCACCCAGGTCAACACCCCGGTCAGCGTCACCGCCGGCCAACGGTTCCTCGTCAAGGCGCGCTGGTCGTCTAACGAATGCACCCTATGGCTCAACGGCCAGGCCGTGGACCGCGCGGTCATGCCCAAGCCGTTCGTGTGGCACAAGGGGCGGACCTTCTATATCCTGGGCGAGGGCCCGGGCAGCGGCCTGCTCAATGCCGAGATCGAACAGTTCGCGCTGCGGGTCTATGAGCCCAAGGTCAAGGCGGCGTTTCAAGGCAGCCCGTGCGACCTGGGCTACTTTACCGGCGCGGGTCCCTTTGCCACGGCGTTGTTTTTCCCGGCCAAAAACGCCAAAACCTTTGCCAGCACCATCGCGGTGGTTGACCTCCAGGGCAAGAAGATCGCCGCGATCCGGCCGAGCGCGGTGACGGCGGAAACCCATAACTACCAGCTGCCGCCGCTGCCGTTCGGATGGTATAAGCTGGAAGCCACCATCACCGGCTCCGGCGCTGAAAAAAAACTCCAGCTGCCCATCAGCATCACCGCCGCCGCCGCCACCCGCGAACCCGCCGCCGCCTCGCTCTACGGCATCACCGAGGAATGGGGCTTCGGCCGCGACAGTTTCGATGCCGCCTCGGCCGATGCCTTGCTCTATCGCCTGTCCCAAATGGGGATCCGATGGTTCCGGGTCTGGGTCAATTGGGACTACATCGAGGAAACCCCCGGCGCCTACTACTGGGATGGCCTGGACCAATGCCTCGCCATCGCCGAAAAGCACGGCATCACGCTCTACCCGTGCATCATGGGCGGCACCAAACCGTTCATGGTCACCCCGCCGGCCCAGCGCACGCACCGGTTCGAGGTCTCCGCCGGCTTCTGCCTGCCGCCCGACATGGCGCTCTGGAACAACTATGTGAAGGCCTTCGCCACCCGCTATCAGGGGCGGATCCCGTTCTATCAGATATGGAACGAGGCGGACACCCGCCAGTTTCTCTATCCGTTCAAAACCGAGGCCTACGCCGCGCTGCTGAAACAAACCGCCGCGATCATCCGCGCCGCCGACCCCAAGGCCAAGATCTGCCTGGGCGGGTTTTGCGCCGCCTACACCAACTTCACCAGCACCCGCCACACCGACCAGGATAACGCCTACGGCCTGCCCGAGTGGTATGCCCAGCAACCCCAGTCCGATTACGACGTGATCGACTTGCACCTCTACAGCGCCGGCGGCCCGGCGCAATCGTGGGACGCCACCGTGCCGATGATGGGCCCGCTGCGGCAATTCTTCGCCGCCAACGGCGACGGCAACAAGCCGGTCTGGAACAGCGAAACAAGCTTCCAGTCCACCGACAATCCGAAATTGGTGGGGGTGGCCGGCGGCATCTTCAACGTGCCGCTGCTCAGCCAGGAGATGCATGCCGCGCGCGTCGTCCAGTGGCACGTGCAGTCGAAGGCGCTGGATATCAAGCACAACTTCAATTACTCGGTGCGCGGCGGCGGCGGCCCGCTCAACAGCGACTTCTCTCCCAAGCCCGCCTACGTGGCGCATCTCGCGCTGGCCAGCACCCTGGCCGGGCTCAAATACCAGCGCACGCTGCCATTGAACCGCAACATCCGCGCCTATCAGTTTGGCGACGCCACCCGCTGCGTCACCGTGCTGTGGACGTTGTACGGGTCCGAACTGGTGGTCGCCAAATGCGCCGCCACCGACAGCCCGCTCACCCGGCTCGACCTCTATGGCAACCGCGCGGATGGCGCCGGGGTGCTGGTTCTCGGTGAAGTGCCGGTTTATTTGGAGTCCCGCCACCCGCCGGTGCTGCAGGAACTCCTCGGGCTGCGCCTGCCCGAGTTGCTGCTGGCCGGGCGTCCCTATCAGGCGCAACTGACGGTGCGCAATCCGTTCGCCAGCGACCTGCTGTGCGCATTCGAGGCGCGGGCGGCCGGCAAGTCGGAAGCCCGCAAATCCCTCACCATTGCCGCGGGCAAGGAGCTCACCGAGACCATCGACCTATCAGGCACCGGCTCGCCGCTGACCATCGAGGGCGCGTTCTCCGGCGCGGTGGCGCGCGAGTTCGCCTTGGAAGTGCCGGTCCCGTCCAAGAAGGCCCTGGAGGTGAGCGGCGCCATCCCCGCCCGCTTCGAGCTGGCCGAGGCCGCGCTGGTGCGCGTCGGCGGGCAGGTCATCGACGGCCAGAACCGGGTCATGTCCGGCGGCAACTGGAAAGGCAAAGCCGACTTGAGCGCCACCGGCACGGTGACCTTGCGCGAGCGCGCGGTGACCGTGGTCGTGCAGGTGACCGACGACGCCTACTTCCCCGAGGCCACCGGCAAAACCCCCTGGGCCGGCGATGGCGTGGAATTTTTCTTTGATCTGCGCACCGACGCGGACAAAATCGCCAACTCGCTGGACGGGGTGGTTCATCTCAGCGCGGGTGCCACCGGCAGGTCTGTCATTGCCCGCAAGCAGGTGCTCAAGGATCTGCGGGTGCTGGCGCACAAAACCAGCGACGGCTACACCCTGACGGTGAACTTCACACTGCCGGCCCATATCAGCGGTCAATTCGGGTTCGACGTGGCGCTCGACGACGCCGATTCCCCGACGGCGGGCCGCAAGGTCCAGATGGTGTGGAACGGCACCGCCAACAACAATGCCAACGCCGAGTCCTACGGCGTGATCCTCATCAAATAAGGCCCCGGCCCACGTGCGAATCCCGGCTTTCCCTCCGGCATTCGCGTGCTAGGTTCCACGCGAATGAACGCCACCACCGATACCGCCGACGCCGCCCTGCTGGGAGTTTTGCAGGAAGCCATGCCCTTCACCCGGCGACCGTTCGCCAATCTCGGCGCGCGCTGCGGACTCACCGAAGCCGCCACCCTGGCGCGCGTCACCGCCTTGAAGCAGGCCAAGGTCATCCGCCAGATCGGCGCAATCTTTGACACCCGCAGCCTCGGCTATGCCTCGAGCCTGGTTGCGGCCAAGATCGCCCCGGAACTGTTGGATGCCGCCGTGGCCGCGATCAACTCCCACCCCGGCGTGAGCCACAACTACCTGCGCAACCACGAGTTCAACCTCTGGTATACCATCGCCGTGCCGCCAACCAGCCGCCTCGGCCTGCAGGGCACCGTCGACCTGCTGCACCGCCTGTCCGGCGCGCAATCCACCCGCCTGCTGCCGACCCTGCGGCTGTTCAAGATCGGCGTTCGCTTTGATGTCGAGGGCGACGCCAAGCCGAGCGACCAGGCGGCCCCCGCCTACACCGAAGCCAACCGCCAGGATGCCGGACCGCTAAGCGACCAGGAAATCGCCTTCGTGCGGGTGATGCAGCGCGACCTCGCGCTGGTGGCCGAACCGTTCGTGGCGGTGGCCGCGGAGCTTGGCCTGCCGTTTGAGGAAGCGGCGGACATGCACCAGCGGTTTCTAACCACCGGGCGGATGCGGCGCTTCGCCGCGGTGCTCCACCACCGCAAGGCGGGCTTCGGCGCCAATGCCATGGGCGTGTGGGCCGGGCCGGAGAACGATCCGGCCGCCTTGCAGCGCCTCGGGGAAACGATGGCGGGCTTCCGCGCGGTCAGCCATTGCTATCAGCGCCCGAGCTATCCGGAGTGGCCGTACAATCTCTTCACCATGGTCCACGGCAAGAGCGAGGCCGAATGCGAGCAAACCATGGCCGCCATCGCCGAGGCCACCGGCCTCGCCGGTCACCACTCGCTGTATTCCACCCAGGAGTTCAAAAAAGTCCGGGTGCGCTACTTCACCGACGAAGAGGCGCGCTGGGAGGCCGCGCAGTAGGCGCTTGGGTCACAACGCGTTGTTCTGCATGGGCCTCCGCGCAGTCACCCGTGCCGCCTACACGTCACGGCGCGGCGGCTTAGGCCAGAGCCTGCCGGGAGAGGGATCTTCTCAAGGAGCGGCGGAATCTGTCCGCCGATGCCAATGGAGGGACAACGAGACGAGCGGTAGCGCGATGTGTCGGCTTCTCATTGGCGTGGGCGATCTGATATCGCCCCTCCTTGTGTTACCCGTACTGTCACCCGTGCCGCCTACAAGTCACGGCGCGGCAGTCACGGCGCGGCGGCTTAGGCCAGAGCATGCCGGGAGAGGGATCTTCTCAAGGAGCGGCGGAATCTGTCCGCCGATGCCAATGGAGGGACAACGAGACGAGCGGTAGCGCGATGTGTCGGTTTCTCATTGGCGTGGGCGATCTGATATCGCCCCTCCTTGTGTTACCCGTACTGTCACCCGTGCCGCCTACACGTCACGGCGCGGCAGTCACGGCGCGGCGGCTTAGCCCAGAGCATGCCGGGAGAGGGATCTTCTCAAGGAGCGGCGGAATCTGTCCGCCGATGCCAATGGAGGGACAACGAGACGAGCGGTAGCGCGATGTGTCGGCTTCTCATCGGCGTGGGCGATCTGATATCGCCCCTCCTTGTGTTACCCGCGCAGTCACCCGTGCCGCCTACAAGTCACGGCGCGGCAGTCACGGCGCGGCGGCTTAGGCCAGAGCATGCC
>Ga0194037_1001519_pt1 | contig 16611 bp, 12 predicted proteins | sample JunL306m_MetaG_FD_148653 | JGI IMG/M metagenome (GOLD analysis project Ga0194037, IMG submission 148653) | Anoxic zone freshwater microbial communities from boreal shield lake in IISD Experimental Lakes Area, Ontario, Canada - Jun2016-L304-6m | ecosystem: Environmental > Aquatic > Freshwater >...
CTATGCAAGCAATATACAACTTATCTTGTTTATAAAAAAAGAGTTAAGCGGCAATTTGCACATATTTTTCTTGTGGGAAAGTCCGACAAACTGCTAGGCGCAATAATGAACTTGATGATATGGCAAATGAAATTTATCGTTGCCAGCGTATTGCGGAACTTCATCGCAATGAACCAGACCAAGAGGTCAAGGATTACTGTACAGGTCAGGTTGATCGTGCGACCAAACTTGCCAGTCAGCTAAAAAGCAAGATCAAGCAGACGTTACAGGCAGGCTCTTTTGTTTTCAGAGGGCAGGCTACAGCAATAGCCGCTTTGGATGGTGATTTGCTTGAAGCGCATAAAAAGCTACTCATGGATGTTGCCGGTCAGGTTTTTGATCGCTACGCTGAAGCCCCGGTTCGAGCTGGCACTGATACGGCCGAAAAATTATTGAAAGTAGCGAACCCTGCTGCTATCGGTAGCAGCCTCGATCCACTCGGACTGGTGCAGACGATTGCCGGAAGGGCTTCCTTTACTACTGATCATAAAGCGATGATCAGTATTCGTGATTACATCGACAAACACGGAACTGTTGATGGAAAAAGGCTTATAGATGACTTCAGTAATGATCCGTTTGGTTGGTCGCCGGACACTACACGCTACATTATCGCAGCCATGTTGATGGCAGGTGAAATCAAACTCAAAGTTTCAGGAAGAGAGGTCACCGTTGCTGGCCAGCAAGCAATTGATGCCCTGAAAACCAATAATTCATTCAAGCCGATTGGTGTTGCCTTACGCGATGAGCGCCCCTCAATAGAAACGCTCAGCCGGGCAGCAGAGCGGCTTACAGAGTTAATCGGGGATACCGTATTTCCGCTTGAACAGGATATCGGTAAAGCAGCATTAAAGAATTTTCCGCGTTTTCAGCATGACTATGGCTCTCTTGCGGAGAAGCTCAGCGGCCTTGGGTTGGCAGGCAGTGATCGAGTTTGCACCCTGAACCAAGATATTGCCGATCTCTTGTTTACCGATGCTTCGGATGCGCCGCAGCGATTGGGGGCCGAAACCTCCGCTATCTTCGACAATCTCAAGTGGGCCCACGACGTGAAGCGGGTGCTTGACAACGGGCTTGACGATACGTTACGTAATCTCCAGGCTCATCGTAGCGATATTGATGTACTGCCCGATACTGGCGTGCCTAGTGAATTGCGCCATGAGTCAAGCGAAGAGTTGACACTTTTGGTGGATCGTTTAGGACGAGAAGATTTTTATACATACAGTGCCGACTTTCAGTCACAGCTTACACGTATAAAAAGTCTTGTAACCGATGCGGTCACTAAATTAGCCAACCAGCAAACACAACGGTTGACGGCTTGCATTGAAGACTTGCAGCGCCTTCCTGAATGGAAGGAACTCACTCAAGAAGAACAAGGGATCGCTGTAACTCGGATAGATGACTTGATGCTCGAAGTCAAACCAGACTTGGCTGGACTCAAGAAGCTACTGGCCCGGGATTTCGATATCAATAGCACTATGGAAGAGCTTAAGCGATCTATTCAGCGTCAGGGTCGTGAGCGTCTTCGTCAAAAAGTGGATGAAGAGCGTGCCAAGAAAAGCACTAAAGAAGCGGCAAAGCTATCGAGGTCCATCGCGGTACCAGTAAAAATTCAGACGGTCTCTGATATCGACTTAATCATCCAGCAACTTAACGAGATTAAGGCAGAGTTCGCTCTCTATGCAGAGCTTGAGATTACCTTTGCATTTATTACTGAAGCGCCTCAATGAGTTTTGAAGAGTAACTGTTCGATAAGTGTCCGATACTTCAGCTCCATCCATGTCGAGATGACAATAAAATGAGTCAAAATGGCCTTTGATCAATCAACAAGAAATCGACTTCAACGTTTTGTCAACGATGCACGTAAAGTGCTGCAAGAGGAGTTTATCCGGCAACTCCAGAACGACTATGGATTAGACCCGATCTCAGGATCTATAACTGGGCTTGAGAACTTGCGGCATCTTAATGATGCACAGCGTGAAACCGCCCGCATCTTGCGCGACACCTTATCGCACTACTGCGCAAGTGGGGATATGGATGGAAAACAAGCTCTTGATCGAATTGTCCGTGAACAGGCCTTCACCGTCCTCAATCGTTTAGCCGCTCTACGGATGGCCGAAGCTCGCGGACTCCTTGTCGAGTCGGTTGGCAGTGGCTTTCAGGCCAAGGGGTTTCAGTTGTATGGCCGGTTATCGGGCACTGGCCTTGGTGAAACAGCCGAAGCTTACCGCATCTACCTATTCAGCGTTTTCGACGAACTGGCTCAAGAGCTTCCGGGACTCTTTTACCGATTTTCACCCCAAGGTCGCTTGTTTCCGCGTGAGTCGGCGCTTTTGCCATTGCTCAACCTGATTAACAGTGCTGATATCGAGCCACTATGGAGTGAAGATGAAACCATTGGCTGGATCTATCAATATTTCAACTCAAAAGAAGAGCGTAAATCTATGCGGGATGCCTCGCCGGCACCTCGCAATAGCCGCGAATTGGCCGTGCGGAACCAGTTTTTTACCCCACGCTATGTCGTAGAGTTTTTGGTGGATAATACCTTGGGCAGGTTGTGGTTCAACGCGACGGGAGGAAAAACGACGTTGCGTGATCGTTGCCAATATCTGCTTGTGAAACCTGACGAAACACCCGTGGTAGGGACCAAACTTCGCGATCCACGCACGCTGAAATTACTTGATCCTGCATGTGGTTCCATGCACTTTGGTCTTTATGCGTTTGACCTCTTTATCGAGATATACCGAGAAGCTTGGATCTGGGAACAGCAATATGGCCCAGGCGCATTGGATTTATCTACTTCGCCACAGGCAGGCTTTCAACCTCTGAGCCTAACCTACACTGACGAGGGTGAATACCTCCGTGACGTACCCCGTTTGATTATCGAACACAATATTTATGGGGTGGATATCGATCCCCGTGCCGTGCAGATTGCCTCTTTGGCACTTTGGTTGCGGGCACAGCGAGCCTGGCACGACACAGGGGTGAAAGCCAAAGATCGGCCATTGATTGGTGTGGGGCATGTGGTTGCTGCTGTAGCCCCTCCCGCTGAATTGGAACTCCGTCAGCAACTCACAGCATCTATGGATAAACGTGATGCCGTGCTGTTTGAAAAGACGCTGCAACTGTTGAAAGGATTGCCGGAATTGGGTGTGCTGCTCCAGGTGGAGCGAGAGTTGCCAAAGTTAATTCGTGAGGTTTATGGAGGAGGTAAAGAGGAAGACCTCTTCACTGCGCAAGACAAGGGTATATGGGAAAAAGCAGAAATTCGGTTGCGTGAAGCTTTAACAGATTTTGCTACCGCAGCAAAATCAACATATCAAGGACGCCTGTTTGCGCAAGACGCTTTGCAAGGATTGCGACTTATTGACCTATGCAGCGAGGTATTTGATGTCGTGGTGATGAATCCGCCTTTTGGGGACACATCTTCCAGCACGGTAGATTATCTGGATTACGCAACACCTGATTGGTGCAAGAACCTTGCTGCAGCATTCATTGTCAGAATGAAGATGCTTTTGCGCAGCGGGGCATGCATTGGTTGTGTGACCGACAAAACAATCCTGATTAAATCCAGCTATGAATCATTCCGTCAAAGCTGTGCCTTGGGGGAGGCGACGATTGGACCGCTCGCAGATTTAGGATGGGGCGTTCTTGATGCCGCCAATGTCGAGGTCACTGCCGCAGTCTTTTCTTGTGATGGAGATATTGACTCAACACAGGGATTTATTGACTGCCGCAATGACAACAACAAGGATGTCCGACTTATTGGAGCAATCCGGCACCAGGTAGACATTCGCTGGCTGGCCCCTGCAATATTCAACAGAATCCCTCATGCTTCAATAGCATATGACATACCAAACTTTGTGCTTAATTTCTTTTCGTCCCTTCCACCATTGCAAGCTTCAGGTGCGCGCGCCCTTCAGGGGCATGCAATCAAAATGGACTGGTATGGTAGGCTTTGGTGGGAAGTTGACCCGCATTCAATTGATGTAAATGGTCGTTGGACGCGCATGTATAATGGTGGGCCCTTTTCAAGATTCGGAATGCCTTCAGTGGAAATTGCTCGGTGGAATGAAGATGGCCTATTCCTTAAACACCACCCATCTACACGTTGGAGCAATTCTGAATATCAGCATCTTCCGGGAATCGGATACGGCAAACGAGGGGAGGTTTTGGATGCTCACGTAGTTCCAGTTGGCCATGTTTTCACCGTTGAGGGTCTTTTTGTACTTCCAGAATCATTTGACGACATCTGGTACTACCTTGGTGTCCTCAATGCGCCATTGACTTCCGTAATACTAAATCTGTATTGCGGTCAGCATAAGCATGCAGGGTACGTGAACCTGTTACCCATTCCAGCTCCATTACCAAATTTGCCTACTCATGTTACAGTTGCAAATATCTCAAGGGCAGGATTTCAACTGCGATTGAAAATTGAGCATTTGAATGAGTTGTCTGGATACTTTTCTGGCTTGTTAGCTTCTGCTGTTGAGGCGGGAGCAAAATATTTTGATGTTCGCTTAGCTTTTACTCAACAGATAGGTTTTCAGATTAAAGCATTAGAGCGCGATCTCGCTGTCGCTGTAGAAGCTCTATACGGGATCAGCAAAATAGATCGAGATTGTATATCGCATCAGCTTGACAAATATCTCGGTGGCGGAGAGCTTAATGAACAGTATGGCTTTCTGCAACAGGTGGGAGGGGGTAGAGAAGCCGCTGCGGAACTTTTTAGCTACCTGGTTGGAGCTACTTTTCTGCGATGGAGTATTAATGCAACGTTTAGTGGCCAGCCAGTCGAAGCATCATTTGATCCGAGATTGCCAATTCCAAGCCAGTCCCCAGCAATGTCGAGGGTGACTCACGAGAATACAGTTTCCTTTCTCTCCGAGGTTGATCTTGAAAGTCGTATACAGAGCTGTATGTCGAGTATTTTTGGACACAATTCAGAAGGCGTAGAGGTTCAAATGTTATCGCTTTTGGGCGTAGGAAGTGAAATCGAATACTTGCGCAATCACGTTGGGTTCTTTTCGGATCACTTAGCCAAATATTCAAAAGGTCGCAAGCAAGCACCTATTTACTGGCCATTTGGTACGACCTCAGGTCTTTACACGCTGTGGGTCTATTACCCCAGCCTCACTAGCCAGACGCTATATACTGCCACCAACGACTTTGTTGAGCCCAAGCTGAAGCAAGTCGGTGATGATGTGACGGCGTTACGCAACAAAGGCTCTGCTCGCACGAGCAAAGACGAAAAGCAATTCGAATCATTGCAAGCCTTCGAACTCGAGTTGATTGAACTGCGTGACACACTCCTCAAACTCGCCCCCACCTACAAACCCAACCTTGATGACGGTGTGCAAATTAGTGCAGCACCTCTATGGCCTTTGTTTAGGCACAAGCCCTGGCAGAAGGTACTGAAAGAGACCTGGGAAAAGTTGGAAAAGGGTGATTACGACTGGGCTCATTTGGCAATAAACTACTGGCCGGAACGCGTGCGCCTGAAATGCAAGACCGACAAATCCCTTGCCATAGCTCATGGTTTGGAAGAACTTTATATCGAACCTGTGGGTAAAGTGAAAAAAGTGCGCAATAAAAAAAATGCTGGAGTAGATAAATGAGCATTGCTGAATTTATCCGAGAGAGTGTCCTGCGACCGCGCTTGAAACAGGCAGGCTGTTTGGTTGTGTACGACGCTGAAAAACGTTATCGCCAGCAATGCTTCGACCTGGCCAGCGAAAAGGTTTGCGTCATTGATGCAGGTGAAAGCAGTATCGAAAGCCGGGAGGCCGCGTTGTTTGCACTCAGGGATGTTGGCCAGTCGAATTCACAAGTCGAAGCATTATTGATCTATGTGCCAGCTAAACGTTCAGAAACGGATGAGCAGAAACAGGTAGACCCTTTTGCACTCTATGCAGGGTGTGGCGCTCTCTTTCCTCAAGATGATGGTGACGAATACCTCAGCTTATGCTTACGTGCCAGGCCTGATCACGCCACGGAGATTCGGCAGTTGTTTGCTCGAACGGCTATGGAGCCTTCGTTTGCCGTGATTGATGCTATTGGTGGTGGTGTGAGTTGGCCGCAACTGCGTGCAACATTGAAAGTTGAGTCGGGCCGAGAAATACTTGTGGCATTGATGGCGCCTACCTCACTCCAGATAGAGGCACTGAAAGCTCAAGAAGGTTGGGTGCAAGAAGCCCGAGATTTTTTGCAGAAGACTCTATCCTTGCACTTGAAAACACGCGGTAAAACGTGGTCAACGGTTGCTGATGAGCTTTGGCGCTATGTGTTGTTCAGTGAATTTGTTTTTGATCTACCGGGAGCATTGCCTAACCCGCTGAAGGGAGTGCCTCATGCCCCGATAGAAGCACGACCAATTATAGATGACGTTTGTGACAGATTACGCAGTGACCAGAAGTTGCGTATTACGTTTATTGAGCGGGCTGAGACGATTGAAGCCGAACTGAATATGGCGGAGCTGTGCGCTGATATCGACGACTTGGGCGTCAGGGATACCTTTCCATTTGAAGAGCGTACCTTTTTGCGAAACGCCATTAAAGGCATAACATCCAATGATACTGATACGACGCGAACTCTTTTGACTCGCTATAAGAGTTCTGTCTGGCTCGGCAAAGGAGAGAGTGTAGCGCAGTGGGAGTTGGTTCGTTCCGGGCTCAGTTTAGTGGAAGCTTGTGATGATTACGATCGTCAACTTCCAGATCATGCCCGTTCACAGGCTGATCTGCTTGACTTTTATCTTGGAAGTTTACGGGAGGTAGACCGTCTTCAAAGGGAGTTCGAACAAGCTGTTGGTGATTTTCCTGAACAACATGACTTCATGCAAGAAGTTATTAATCAGGCCCGAGGCCGTTATCGTCGACTTGCAGAAAAAGTACAGGGTGTTTTTATAAAACATATAGAGAGTTCAGGTTGGCCACCGACCGGACGCATGGCTAATGCCGATGTGTTTGATAGTTTGGTTGCAAGTCGGCTCAAGGAACGTGGAGGTAAGGTCGCTTACCTGATGGTTGATGCGTTACGGTACGAGCTGGGTGTTGCACTCGAAAAACTACTTGCCGAAGATGGTCCTGTGGAATTGCACGCTGCCTATGCTCAATTGCCTACCATCACCCCGGTAGGGATGGCAAGCCTCTTGCCTGGAGCGAGTCATAATTTAACCTTTTCATTGGTAGACAATTCCCTGGTTCCGAAGTTGGCCGGTATGCCAGTGAACAATGTTAATCAACGGATGGAGGTTTTGAAAAAGCACCTCGGTGACCGTTTTGAGTCGATGGCGCTGAATGATTTTGTGCGTGGTAAGCAAAAAATTGCTGAAACTATCGATCTTTTGGTTTTGCGTTCAACAGAAATCGACAGCCAACTGGAGAGTAATCCAGAAACAACCATAGGCCTTATCCCCGGTACGCTCAAACTGATTCGTAGGGCTCTTCACAAGTTGAGTAGTATGAAATTCAAGGAAGCTGTGATTGTGACTGACCATGGTTTTTTTCTTAACGCTCATGCAGAAGCGGGTGATGTGTGTGTTAAGCCGCAAGGTAACTGGCCAGTCAATGCGCATGATCGCATGATGCTCGGAAGTGGTACTGGAGACAGCCATAGTATCGTCATTAGTGCAGAAAAAGTTGGTATACGAGGGGATTTTGCACAGGTAGCACTCCCTCGCAGCATGGCACCTTACCGATCAGGTCATTTGTACTTTCATGGAGGAGCGTCACTCGCTGAAGCAGTGGTGCCCGTATTGGTGGCGAGGCTTGATACAGTGGTTCATGCAGAGGTTCGAAAGCTAAATGTTGAACTTTTTTATAAGAATGGGGCAAAGCGTATCACAACAAGAATTCCTGTTATTGATGTGGAATTAACTTCTGGCGGCCTCAATACCTTGAACTTATTTGAAGTTCCTGGTATTGAGGTGTTGATTGAGGCTCAGGATAGCAAGGGGAATGTCGTCGGGGAACCCCGACCTTGTGGTGAAGTGAATCCTGCAACACGCACAGTGATGTTGGTCCATGGTCAGCGGAAGCAAATCGCACTAAGAATGGATCCGGATTTTGAGGGCAAGTTTACGGTTAAGGTACTTAATCCTACAACACTGGCAAGTTATGGTTGTATTAACCTGGAAACGGATTATACAGTATGAATGAGATCAATGAGCTGGACAATAAACTGATTGCGGCCTTTGATGGTAAGGTGTTAAGAAAAGATCTGCTTCACCGTATCAAAAAGGGCACAAACATTCCAACGTTTGTACTTGAGTTTCTCCTTGCACGATTTTGTGCAAGTGATGATCCTGCAGAGATGGACGCGGGCATGGAGGCTGTACTGGCAACGCTTCAGGAAAATTATGTTCGTCCAGATGAAGCAAATGCTGCACAGTCGAAGGTTGCCACCAAAGGGAAGCATCGTTTTATCGACAAAGTTCATGTCCGATACGTTGAGAAAGAAAAGCGTCACTGGGCTTCACTGGAAAATTTCAATTCGCAGCGCATTGCAATTGGCGAGAAGTTTTACCGCGATAACGATCGCCTTCTTGAGGGGGGCATCTGGGCTGAAGTGACGCTTTCGCACAATGACATTGAGGAAGATGATTATGCGTTTTATATAGAAGATATGCGCCCAATCCAGTTGTCGCGCTTTGATTTCGAGCGCTACGCAAATGGCCGCGCTGATTTTACTCGGGATGAATGGATTGATGTTATTATCCGCTCCGTTGGGTTAGAACCCTCAAAGCTTTCACAAAGGGTGAAGATGCACTTCATTGCACGGCTTGCAGCCCTGGTAGAGCCTAATTACAATTACATAGAGCTTGGGCCACGTGGGACAGGTAAGTCCTATTTTTTCAGCGAGTTTTCTCCCTATGCAACATTGGTTTCAGGTGGTCAAGCAACTAAGGCAACTCTGTTTTACAACAATCAGCGTAGGAAGGTGGGGCTTGTTGGTTTTTGGGATACCGTCGCTTTCGATGAAGTTGGAGGCATCAAGGTACGCGATCCTGATACTATGCAGATCATGAAAGATTTTATGGCTAACGGCCGTTTTTCACGTGGTGTCGAAGTCATTGCCGATGCAAGCCTCAGTTTTGTCGGAAATTTTAATGAATCGGTGCAGCAGGTGGTCAATTCAACCGAGCATGATCTTTTTTTACCGCTGCCCAGTGAATTTGATCTTGCCATATTGGATCGAATAGCAGCCTATATCCCAGGTTGGGAAATGCCCAAAAATAGTAGTGATTTTTTGACGAACAGCTATGGGTTCATCACAGATTATTTGGCTGAAGCATTTCACTACCAGTTCAAACACACGAACAGGTACGAGGAAGTTAACAAACGTGTCCGTCTTGGTAAATCAATCGAAGGACGCGACGAAAAGGGCATCAAGAAAACAATTTGTGCTTTTTTGAAAATCCTGCACCCGTCAGGGACACCGACGGATGATGAATTTGAAGAGTACGTCGCTTATGCCACAGAATGCCGGCGCCGTGTTAAGGAACAGATGAATAAACGAAAGCCGGATGATGAGTTCGCTCTTATTAACCTCTCTTTTTTCAAGAATAATGGTGAGGAAATAATTGTTTACTGTCCGGAATCGAAGAATGCCAACGCTACACAACAACCAGTCCGACGCCGATTAAGTAAATCGGATGATCAGTCTGGTTCAGTTATCGACCCAAAACCAGCCAAACAACCAGCTCTTATTGTAGTAGAGGTAGAGCCTTTACCGAAAACGACATCGATTGCACCTCCTGTTCCTGCCGTGATTGTCCCAAATCCGGTGGAGCTTAGTGAGCAGCACTTTACAATCCTTTATGGAGATACTGGTTACAGTTATGAGACAATTATTGGCACCTATTTACTTGGCGCAAAGGCTATCGTTATCGAAGATCCCTACATGCGCTTGCCGCATCAGATACAGAACTTCGTAAGGTTTTGCGAAACTGTCGTGAAATCAAATACGGTAAAAAAGATCACCCTCATCACGGGATATGACGACAATACACCGTTAGCTGAAATTTCAGAAAAGCTGGATGAACTCAAGCAGAGTCTGCTTGAATTGGATGTTGAGCTTGATGTTCAACTTAACGTCAAGATGCATGATCGTGAAATCAGAATCGATAACGGCTGGGTCATAAAGATTGGGCGAGGTCTCGATTTTTATCAAAAGCCAGGTGGCTGGTATGAGGTGGGCGCCAACGACCTCAGTTTGAGGAAGTGCCTTGAAACAAAGGTTGATATTTTTCGTGCATAGTATATAAGGGAATGATGAACGATAATTACAATTTTAAACTGCGAAAAATAATTGCCGATGAACATTTTTATAGTTGTTTGTTTAAAACGATGCTCATTTTCTGAGTAAAAAATAAGTGATGTCTGAATCACATTGAATTCAAGAAGAGGGGGGCACGTCCCATACAGTTGATAATATACAATTTACACTTCGGCGCCTTATTGCAGCTTTATAATAAATACTAACACCATGCAATCAAACGCACTTTATTACCCTCATATTGGCCTACATAATTCATCTTGGATTAAGGCGATGGCTTTGTTTTATGATAATATTTATCGCATAGTGCCGGACAACGTAATACCAGATGATTCTGAAGACTTAGCTCCTCTGCTGGAAGAAGGGTCTATCGGAAGAATGATTGATCCAGCGAATTATTCAAAGAAAGCGTCAGAAGACTTTCTTTCGAAAGATTGGAATGCAGCTGCTCTTATGTACAGAGAAGATGGTGAAGAAATGATTATGAAGCTACACAGCAATAAAATAGATGAACGTGTTAGGGAGTTGTTCCTCGAAGCAGGATATCCAACGGATAACAATTGGATATATGTTCCGACTGCTATAGCATCTCAATTTATGCTCTACATGGCAACTGAGATAGCAAAAAAAAATAAGTTATCCCTCATCACCAGCGATTGGAGTGCTTGGACCGGAACAAATTACTTTTCCATAGACGGTGATGTAGATGAGTTTATTATGTGTATTGGAGACGATAAGTTTGCAGATGAAAATGCAGAGAGCTTCGGGCTATTCGGTTTGATTGTTAGCGAATTAGTACCCTTAAATATTTCTGAAATCCCGGCCGAAAAAATCCTTAAATTTCGTGAAAAAAGAAGGGAAGAAATTTCACAATTCCGTTCATGTATGCATGATCTTAGAACTGAGCTTATTCAGTTAGAATCATATGATATAAAAATCGAGACCTTGATGGATAAAGTTAAAGAGCTTATTAAAGCTCAAGAACAGTATAAGAAAAGTGCCGATATAATAAATGTAAAGGGATGGTTTGGAGTCTCTTTGACGGCTTTTCCAGCGCCAATGTTCTTTAGTAAACTGCTTTCTATTCCTATAGATCAAGCTTTACCTTTTGGTGCGGCTTGGCTCGCTATTGGAGGCATGTTCAATATTTTAAGCACTAAAGAAGATGTCAGGAAACTGAGAGAGAAGAATCCAGCGTCGTTTCTTGTCGAGATGCGTAAGTCGTTCAAAGCATATACAAGTGCAAGAGGTGGTGGAGATATCAACTATCATGCTTACAATTGCATGGAAGAATATGTTAATGACTAACTTAAGTTCACTTCATTAACTGGCTACCAATAATCATTAAAATACCCACTAATCATCCCCGACGGGCTATAGCCAGAATAATTGTATCACTTAGGGGTGGGACAAATGATTTAGTTTGCGATGCCGAACACGGTTTTACTATCTCAAAAAACGGTCGTTTGATGAGACGCTGAAAAGGGGAGCGAAACACCCCTCTTTTCGGGCCCTTTTTGTCTTATAAAACCATATCGTATTTCTATATTTCAGTAATCCGTTAAAATGGGTGCTTTTTAAGATTAAAAAGGGAATTTATGGAAGGACGACTGATCGGATATGCCCGTGTCTCAACATCAGCCCAGGAACTGAACCTGCAGCTTGATGCGCTCAAACAGGCAGGCTGCAAAAAGCAGCATATCTTTACCGACCAGATAAGTGGGTCGAAAGCTGAACGGCCGGGGCTTGCCGAATGCCTGAAAGAACTGAAAAAAGGCGACACCCTCATCATCTGGCGTCTTGACCGGCTCGGTCGCTCACTCAGGAACCTTATCGATATTGTTGAACAGTTACAGAAAAGGGGAGTAGGCTTCCGTTCAATCAATGATGGAGGCATTGATACCACTACTGCATCCGGTGAACTGATATTCAATATCTTCGGCACTCTTGCTCAATTTGAGCGCCGCCTGATTCAGGAACGTACCCAGGCGGGCCTGACAGCAGCAAGGGCGAGAGGGAAAAAAGGTGGCAGACCGAAAATTTCCAATGATGATCCGAAAGTGCAGATGGCCAAAAAGATGAGTAAAAACTTGAATATCAGCATTGGCGAGATCTGTGCAACACTGAAGATTTCTCGGGCGAGTTATTACAGATATCTTGGGATTGATGTGTAACTTTTAAATATGATAGAGAGGCCGGAAATAAAATCGATCAAATAGGTTAAATAGTGCACTATATAAGAGATTAGCTGTGTTTAAAACCTTGAGCATATAGTGTTATATAAAGGTTATAATTCAAAAATCTGCGGATTAGGCGGATCCATCTAATTAATTGTTAGGCGATCAACAAATACCGATTGGAAAAGGAGTTAGATTTTGAGCATTGAATTCTTGGAGAATGATTTCGATAGGGTAAGCTATCTGGTAAACCTATTGACTTCGAGGGCAACGGGGCTTGCCGCTGATTCGGGGGAGTTTGAAATGTTGCGAGAAAAATTATTAAGAAATTCAAGTATTTCTCCAATATTACCGCAATGGTTAAAACGACATAGCAACCTCGATACATTCTGGGGATTCATCAAACAACAATTCGCAACATATGCCGAGCGACGCACCTGGATATCAGAAGAGTTTACTCCAGTCCTTGATGCTCTTGAGAATGGGTGGGCGATTCAACAGCCTACGCCGAACAATAAATTCTCAAATATTGCTCTGAGCCCAACAACGGTTGTCGCCAGAAAAAAACGAAAAGTATTTATCGTACATGGGCGTGACAACGAGGCAAAGGCAAGAGGTCAGTCGCTATATTGAAAAACTCGGTTTAGAAGCAATTATTTTGCACGAACAAGCTAGTGCAGGTATGACCATAATTGAAAAAATAGAACACTATTCAAATGATGCAGATTTTGCACTTGTACTCTATACGGCTTGTGATTACGGGTGCGGAGTTGACGAGTTTGATATGCCTCCCAAGAATAGAGCACGTCAAAATGTGGTGTTTGAGCATGGCTATCTCATGGCGAAGCTAGGCAGAGAAAACGTATGCTCGCTGGTAAAAGGCGACATTGAAACCCCCAATGATATCAGCGGTGTTGTTTATGTTTCACTAGATCCATTCGGGGCATGGAAGAATGAAGTCGCCAAAGAACTAATGGCTTGTGGGTATGCAATCAATAGCATCTAATCGGCAACAAAAGCCTAACAAGTGGGTCAACCAGACGGCGGCGAGCAGCTTTGCAATAATCGAGTCAAGTTCAGCGGCCGTCGCTGGTTACCCTTAATGTTAGAACGAGATGACTATGAATACAAAGGTCGTTAAAAGGGTCATCGCAAGAGAAGGTCTGATCATTCTCGCTTTGATGGTCGCATTGACTGCCACACTCCTTCTTGGGTGCTGGGAAACGGACAAACAACGTATTTTTGAGAAAAACGCAAGCGTGGCAGAAGTCGTCGAACCAGTTTCGAAACTTCCGGGAGAACCACCAAAGACTGTAGGGACTGTTACCGGGTTCTACATAATGATACAAAAGCCAGTAGACCTCATCCGCTTGCAAAAAGTCCTAAGAAGGGATTTTCCAGACATCAAAGATCCTCAGTGCATAGAGTGGGATGACCAAGACAAGACCGTGCCTGTCAAATACCATTATGATTCGAACGGATCACGAATATCGTTTGTTGACTATCGGGTTGTGTTTATGGCGCTTGTTCTCATGTATCCAGTATATTGGCTCGTGCGATTTGTGATTTGGTCGATACGAACTCTAAGACAATGACTTGTTCTAACCCGGCAATGCTTCGAGTTCGCCTGCAGGACATCACCGACAATATAGATATGGATACACACGTAGCGCAGATTGAATTGGCTCGTCAAACTTACTCGCATACGATTGAGATACTTCCCGGAGCGAACGATAATCGTCGCTACAACTGCGTCATGTTTGCCCTTGGCATCGAAACGGACCGAGTGTATTACGATATGGCACGACGCTGTCCCGATGAAGTACATGCGGATACCAACTTTGTTCAGTTTCTCGTGGATCGAGGCTTCCTTGTTGAACAGCCTTCACCCAAGCCAGGGTTACTTATCGCTTACCTTTCAGAAGGTCGCTTCAGACACATCGGAAAACTGACTGATCGTTGTCGCATTCAATCCAAGTGGGGTATTGGCAACCTTTACGAACACGCCACCTTTGAGGTACCCATCTCCTATGGCGATGCCATTCAGTTCTTCCTCCCAATTGAACATGACCCAGTCTTGAACGCCTTTATAGAGTTCGCGAAGCTTCGTGGCGTCTCATTCGGAGGCACCGATGGCTAACTTCTCATTCCACCTTGCCTGCGCGAAAAGACGCGCAGTCCTGTAAATTCAAGCGTTAGGCGCTCACAAACAGCGAGTTCAGAGTGAATATTATTACAATACCAATAGTTGATCAAAAAAGTAAAACACTTCGAACCGATTGCAGAGTTGAGTTTGAGGGTGAAATCTGTCCTTATGTTTCAGTCGAAAATAGAATTGGTAAAAGACTCGTAGGGTACGAAATAATTAAAAGAGATCTAAAATGCTGTTTGCAAATTCTTGAAGCGTTAGAAAGCAAGATCATAGATGAACCTATGTTGCTTAATGCGTTATGGGAGTCATTCATAACTAAATATGGAAGGTGTTTTGCTGATGCGAACCGAGGGCGAGGCATAAAACTTGAAGGCAAAGACATCTTTGAAAACGACATGGATAACTTTAAAGAACATCACGAATACTTGATATGTGAGCGAAACAACTTTTCTGCACACGCTGGAGATTCTGATAGCGACCTATATGAAGTAAGGTTAGCATTGAAGCCCGCAGCTAAAGGCAAGGAAAGATATGGCTTTTACATTTCGAGAGATATCGCTATTTCAGCAACGTTGGAAGCTCTGTCGGAGCACAAAAATTTAGTAGAGCATATTGTCATTTTTGTAGATAACAAGCTTGATGAAATATACAATCGGATAAAGGAAGAATACGAGAAGGTCGATATTGATGAACTTTATAAAAATTCAAAAATAATTATCACCTAACAATGCGCTTATTCGGACGCAAACTAAGCTGTGCTTCGTTTACCGCACAGCTTAGTCGTTATGCGGCATTACAGCGGTACTCGCGGGGAATGTGAATCATGGGCAATAGTCAGATGAAAGCACTTGCGGAGTTGGTCTTTATCAGTGAGATCGTTTTGCAGTCAAAGATTGCAGAACGGGCTGCTGAACGCCTTGTGACTTGCGAAGATCACTTTGACCCGATTGAGACCTGGAGTGCGATCCAATCGATCCTCGTCGCCGCCGCAAACGTCTCGAAGATTCTCGGGCCCCAGCGAAAGACGTGTGAGGCACGAGGCAAAATCTTGCGGATGCTACTCAATGTCGATGACCGCAATCTGCTTTCTGATCGCAAAATAAGAAATCATTTTGAGCACTACGACGAGCGAATCGAAAAGTGGTTCGAGAAAAATTGTTCAGCGGTATATGTGGATACGAGAATCGATCCATTCGAATCCATCTGGGGACACAACCCAGCCAATCTTCATCGTGGTTATAATCCTATGACGCAAACTCTTTCATTTCGCGGCGAATCGGTGGATTTGGCAGCGATACTGAAAGCGCTCGAAGAGATTCGACATAAGTGTCGCCACCTCGCACTGCCTTAGACAGAGACATTGCATAACATGAAATTCCCGGACCGAAAGTGTCGGTTTTCCGAGGATCGGTCAGGTAACGGTTATGGTCCCTTGAACATCGGCTTGCTTTACTCGTATTTAGTTATGATAAAATACATTATCAATATTAAAATTGAAAAGGAAGAATTAACAGAGAGTCTCTCTTGTCGCTTTAGGATGATCGTTTTATTTGGCTATTTATACGCAGAAACACTGAAAAATGCATGTGATTAGCTACATTTATAGAGTAAAAAAAATGAGCCATACAGGTTTGTCTGAATCAGGCAGATCAGTATAGACAATTAGATGCAAGCAAGTGCGTTAGACCTACCAAACTAACTTCAGTACAATGATGCAATCCCCAACACCGACTCCAGCGTCTTTCGAGCGTTTGATAGCCTTCCTCAAAGCGAAGCGACCTGTCGCGGTGATGCTCATATTGACTTCTATCGTGGGAGGATTGGTTACGTGGTCAGACGGTCTAGCAGCCTGTCGGAATTGATGGTTTATCCAAAAAAGCAATGATATCGTCCATAAGATGCAAGTCACATTATTTTTTGATCTTGGTCATTAATGGCCGTACTTGCCTCCGCTAAAGAGACCAAAAC
>Ga0194037_1001522_pt1 | contig 16590 bp, 13 predicted proteins | sample JunL306m_MetaG_FD_148653 | JGI IMG/M metagenome (GOLD analysis project Ga0194037, IMG submission 148653) | Anoxic zone freshwater microbial communities from boreal shield lake in IISD Experimental Lakes Area, Ontario, Canada - Jun2016-L304-6m | ecosystem: Environmental > Aquatic > Freshwater >...
ATGCCGTAGAGGTCGGCGGCCGGGTTGGATCGGGTAAAGGTGACCCAGAGAAAGTTGTTGAGAGTCCGGGCCGTAAAGTCGCTGTCATCCACGACCACGATGAGAGGAAAGGTGAGGAGCGGGCTGCTCCCCGGGACGGACCGGCAGAACCGTTCCAGGTCCCGATCCTCGCCGGGTCGGTACACCACGCAGGGGGGGCCGGTAATGGCCACGATCCCCGGCAGAGAGAGCCGGGGGGCGCTGAAGCTGTCGGGGAGATGAAGGTCCGATGGGATGTCTGTCGGCAGATCCCAGAGGGGGGGACCGCAGGCGGCGACCACCACCTTGGAGCCCCGGTTGAGACCGTCCCCTGAATAGTCCAGGGTGTCGATGGTGGTTCGTGTCTGAAAGTGGAGGTCCCGCCGCCACTCCACCCGCTCCAGAAGATGCCGGAAAAAGGCCGGGATGTCGTGTATATCCAGCTCCGGAGCATCCTCGTGGGCAACGATGAAGAGGTATTTGGCCAGAGAAAGCTGCCCCTGACCCAGCACCGCGTTGGCGATGGTGAGGATCTCCTGGGGAGTGCGGCGCTGCTCATAGGGGGTGTAGCGTTCGCTCCCCATCGCCAGGAGGAGGGGGTGAACCCCGGCGGCGTCCACGGCATGCACCGCCTTGAGGCCGGGGATTACCGTCGGAATCAGGTCGCCGGTCAGCTCGTGGATAAAGGCGCCGAAGGAGGTATCCTCCTGTGGGGGACGTCCCACGGTGGTAAAGGGCCAGATGGCGCCGGGACGATGAAAAACCTCTTCCACTTTGAGCGCCGGGAAATCGTGGCTGAGACTGTAGTAGCCGAGATGGTCGCCGAAAGGTCCCTCCGGCAGGGTCCCGGCAGGGTCAACGCTCCCGGTGATGCAGAAGTCGGCCTCCGCCGGCAGGGGGAGAGCTCCTTTACGAATCACCATCGCCTGCCGGTGTCCGGCCAGGAGTCCGGCGAAGGAGAGTTCCGGCAGCCCTTCGGGGAGAGGCATCACCGCCGCCACGGTCATGGCCGGCGGACCACCCACAAAAACGCTGACCCGGAACGGCTCTCCCCGCTCCAGGGCCTCGGCGTGATGTACTCCGATCCCCCGGTGCAGTTGGTAGTGGAGTCCCACCTCCTCATTCAGGCGATATTCATTGCCCGATAGCTGCACCCGGTACATCCCCAGGTTGGAATGCCGGAAACCGGGAGAGGCAATACTTTCCGAATAGACCTGAGGCAGGGTGATGAACGGTTCGCCGTCACGTGGCCAGGAGACGAGCTTCGGCAGATCGTCGATCATGATCCGCTGCTGCATGATCGGCCCGGAACCGACGCGCCTGGGGAGAAGATGCAGCGCCGCCGGGAGCGCCTTCAGGAGCCCCGTTGGTCGGCGGAGCAGGTCGCTTGGATCGATCTTGAGTCGGACAAGGAGTTCGATATCCCCCAGGGTATCTCGAAAAATGAACCGGATCCGTTCCATCGTGCCGAACAGATTGCCGAGCAGCGGGAAGCGGCACCCCTTGGGCCGAGTGAAAAGAAGCGCCGGACCGCCGGCCGCGTAGACCCGTCGCTGCACCGCGCCGATCTCCAGGTAGGGATCAAGCTCCGTCTCGATCCGGATCAACCGCCGATGCTGTTCCAAATCGGCCACGCAGGCCGCCAGGGTTCGATATCCCATGAATGAATCCGGTTAAAATTCCGCGTGACGCGGGGTGCGGGGAAAGGGGATGACGTCGCGGATATTTTCCATTCCAGTAAGGTACATAATTAATCGCTCAAAACCTAAACCAAAACCGGCATGTGGACAGGAACCCCACCGGCGGGAGTCCAGATACCACCAGAGCCCCGCAGCGGGAATTCCCATCTCGGCCATCCGTCCTTCCAGGCGGTCCAGTCGTTCTTCCCTCTGGCTGCCGCCGATGATTTCTCCCACCTTGGGCACAAGGAGGTCCATGGCCGCCACGGTGCGGCCGTCGTCATTCCGGCGCATATAAAATGCTTTGATATCCTTCGGGTAGTTGAGAACAAACAGGGGCCCGCCGACAATCTGTTCTGTAAGATATCTCTCGTGTTCCGTCTGCAGGTCAAGGCCCCAAGACACTGGGTAGTTGAAACCAACAGGAGCCTTTTCCAATCGAGCAATAGCCTCGGTGTAATCAATGCGCGCAAAATCCGACTCGGCAAGCTTGCGCACTCGCTCCATGAGTCCCGGCTCTATCTGCTTGTCGAAAAACATCATGTCATCGATACACTCCTCTAAAGCAAAATGACACAAATATCTGATAAACGCCTCGGCCAAGTCCGCGTCATCAGCCAAATCCGCGAAAGCCATCTCAGGCTCAATCATCCAGAACTCAGCGGCGTGACGGGCTGTATTGGAATTTTCAGCTCGAAAAGTTGGTCCAAAGGTATAGACCGATGAAAGTCCCAGAGCCAAGAGCTCTCCTTCCAACTGCCCGCTTACAGTAAGTCCGGTCGCTTGGCCGAAAAAGTCATTGCTGTAGTCAATTTTGCCATCGATTCTTGGCGGGTTCGAGATATCGAAAGATGTTACCTTGAACAACTCTCCAGCCCCTTCACAATCATTAGCTGTGATTATCGGAGTATGAACATAGAAAAAACCACGATCTCTAAAAAAATTATGGATCGCGCATGAGATTGCTGATCTCATGCGAAAAACAGCCCCAAAGGTGTTTGTACGTGGGCGGAGATGCGCAATGTTCCTCAAAAACTCGAAGCCATGGCGCTTCTTCTGAAGTGGATAGCTTTCGTCGGCGCCACCATGAACCACTATTTTTTTTGCTTTTAATTCTACCATTTGCCCTGCTGAAGGAGAATTGACGAGCATTCCATCTATTGATAATGCACTGCCTGTTCCAAGCCGGCATATCATTTCAAAGTCAGGCATGTCTGAATCAATAATAACCTGTAAATTGCCAACACATGATCCATCATTAAGCGAGATAAAGGCAATTTCTTTGCCAATCCTTATTGACCTTATCCATCCCTTGGCGGTTAATTCTGCTCCTGCCTCAGGGAATTTAAGTATTGAATTGATTCTATGATAATTTCTCAAATTTATCTCCTTGAGAGTAACGTCACGTTATCAAGTTGATGAACGACTCTCTGTGCAAGAAGTTGATACGCTTGGCCGATTTTCCACGGTGACAGTCGGTCGAATCAACTGTATCATGCGGGCAAGCTCAACTTCAAGTTGCATATGCCCGCTACTCACGTAAACACCGATTTTCGCGGAGTCTTATAACCGTCAGCGGAGCGTGATCCGCGATTCGTGGACCAAGGGGTTGGGGTACGTGCGTTTGTCATGGGGAATGGTGATCCGCTCCCACGGAGTATTGGTCATAAACTCAGTGTTATCTGATTTGTCGTTGTGAAAATCGGTGTTTATGGATTGCCCGCCATGAAGCGGATTAAGGCGAGGATGTAATGATATCAGCCGAGCAAAAACCGATGTACCGTTTTCTTGCCGTCATGACCGCGTCCTCCATGGTCGGGCTGCAGGGGTATTCAATTCTCTTCAACAACTTTGCGGTGGAGGTCGTCGGCCTTGACGGAAGCGGGGTTGGAGTCATCCAGTCGGTGCGGGAAGTTCCGGGGCTGCTTTCTCTTCTGGCTGTCTTCCTGCTACTGATACTGAAGGAGCACCGCCTCTCGGCGCTCTCGATCACGCTACTGGGTCTCGGCACGGCGGCTACGGGGGTGTTCCCGACCTATGTCGGTCTGGCCGTGACCACGCTGATCATGAGTTTCGGATTTCACTATTTCGAGACAACCAACCAGTCTCTGACCCTTCAGTATTTCGCCTCCGGCGTGTCACCGCTGGTATTCGGGCGGTTGCGGAGCCTGGCTGCTCTCTCCAGCATTGCTTCAGGTATCCTGATCTGGCTGCTGGGGCTGTTCCTCGATTACAGGGGGACTTTTCTGGTGATCGGCGGCTTGGTTTTTATTGCCGGGCTCTGGGCGCTCTGTCAGGACCCCACCCATGCCGACATCCCTGTCCAGCGGCAGAAGATGCTGCTTCGTGGAAAATATTCGCTCTTCTATTTTCTGACCTTCATGTCGGGAGCGAGGCGTCAGATATTCGTTGTGTTCTCCATTTTCCTCTTGGTGAAGATGTTTCACTTCTCGGTGAGGGAGATGACACTCCTGTTCATCATCAACAATATCGTTGCCTATCTCATGAACCCTCTGATCGGCCGGGCAATCGTCAGATTCGGCGAACGTCGGATCTGTTCCGTTGAGTATGCCGGGGTTATCATGATTTTTTTGGTGTATGCCGGCGCCACGTCCAAGCCGCTGGTCTCCTGCATGTACATCCTCGACGGGCTCCTCTTTAATTTTTCCGTGGCGATCCGCACCTACTTCCAGAAAATCGCAGATCCGGCGGATACCGCCTCCTCCATGGCGATGGGGGTCACCATCAATCATATTGCCGCGGTATTTCTCCCGGCCTTGGGGGGCTATCTCTGGATGATTGACTACCGCATTCCGTTCGTGACCGGCGCACTGCTCGGGGCGGTCTCTCTCGTGGCAGCCCAATTCATCCGTATTCCCGTCACTGTCGAGGTCAAACCGACGCCGGTGCTCCTGAACGCTGTCGAGGCCGACAGGTTGACAAAAGTATAGCGCTACACCGGCCACCTATGCTTCGTCATGACTGATTTCATGGAGGGGCCGGCAGAGCCAGATGAGGTTGTCCTTTGTTATCATATTTTTTGTATAGCTCGATTCGGTTCAACCAAAATTCCAATAACGCACCGTCATTCCAAAGATTTCCTGAATCTCACCACGCTCACCGTCAGCATGGTCGCCCCAATTATCCCCATCGCCGTCATCTGGGGCCAGAGCAGATCAAGCCCAACCCCTTTGAGATAGACACTTCTGAGAACTGTCTGATAATACCTCATCGGATTCAGATACGTCAGGTACTGAAAAAACTCCGGCATGCCGCTGATCGGCGAACCGAAGCCTGAGAAAATGACCGCCGGCATGATGAAGAAAAAGCTGGTCATCATGGCTTGCTGCTGGGTTAACGATACCGTGGAGATGAAAAGGCCGATTCCGAGTACGCATAACAGAAATAATACCGTGCCGAGGGTCAATACGCCGATACTCCCCCGTAACGGAATCTTAAACATGAGAATCCCCATGGTCGAGATGAGCGCCGCGTCAAACAGGCCGATAAGGAAAAACGGTATAGTTTTGCCCAGAATAAATTCCGCACGGCGAATCGGCGTGACCATGATCTGTTCCAGCGTACCGATTTCACGTTCCCGTACCACGGCAAAGGCAGTCAACGTGACCACGATCACCAGCAGCAGATTCCCGATAACCCCCGGCACGAAGAACCACTGACTCGACAGGTCCGTGTTGTACCAAGGACGTTTATCCAGCACAATTTTCGGCGCCCGCGTTACGGCGAAGGGGAAGGTTCGCTCCAAGGATTCCTTCAGGTACTCTCCGGCAAAGTTCGAGGTTATCTCGTTGACATAGCCAAGCCCCACCAGCGCCGTATTCGAATTGGTGCTATCGACCAACACCTGAACATGCGCTGTTTGTCCCTTGCGAATATCCTTGGCAAAACCGGCGTTGATCCGGATTGCCATGGTTACGTCTCCCTTGTCGATCAGCTCCTTTACATGCCTTGAGTCGGTAAGTCGCTTGCGGACATCGAAGTAACGGCCGGCCTCGAAGCGGGCAATCAAATCCCTGCTGACGTGGCTGTTGTCGTAATCAACGATGACCATCGGGACATGCTTGATTTCCAGAGTCGCCGCATAGCCGAACACCATCATCTGGATAAGCGGTGGACCAAACAGGAGCGTCCGGGCGCGTTTGTCGCGAAAAAGCTGGATAAACTCCTTGATCAGCATCTGTCGTAACCGACCGAACATCCCGTTCTCCTCAATCGAGCCGTTTTTTGAAGACCAGTGACGCCACGATCGCCAGAAACAGCGCAAACAGTGTCAAACCAAGGAAATCCCGCCACATGGAGATGAGGGAGGTTCCTTTCAGAAATACATTCCTGAGAATCGCCATATAGTAGCGCGCCGGAATGAGATGCGTAATGACTTGAATGATAGCCGGCATCTGATCAATCGGATACATGAACCCGGAAAGCAGAAAGGAGGGCAGAAACGTAGCAATGAGTGAAATCTGGCTTGCCGCCAGTTGGGACTTGGCAATAACCGAGATGAAATATCCCATGGAGAGCACCACTGTCAGGAACAGGACGGAACTGAGTACAAACACCCCGACGTAGCCTCTGAACGCCACCCCGAACCACCACACACCCATGGCGGCGCAAATACAGGTATCGAACAGGCCGATCACCAGGTAGGGTGTCAGTTTGCCGAGCATGATTTCCATCGACGTTACCGGGGTGGAGATGAGCTGCTCCATGGTCCCCCGCTCCCACTCACGGGCAATGGTCATGGACGTCAGAAATGTTCCCACGACCGCCATGACCAGGGCAACCACACCCGGCACAATGGTTGCCATGCTTTCAAGGCTTTCGTTGAACCAGGTCCGTGAATCGACGCTTATGACCGGTGGAACCGTGCCCTGCCCCTGTCGTTGCCGCCATTGCACCTGAACCTGCCGGAGGTAGGATTGGACGACTGCCTGGCTGTAGTACATGCCGAGGGTGGCGCTGTTGCTGTCGGTACCGTCGGCAAGCGCCTGGATGCTTACCGTTTCACCGGATTGCAGCTTGAGGGAAAAATCGGGCGGTATAACGATGCCAATCTGACATTGTCCGCCATCGATGGCGTACACCAGCTCCCTGTAGGTGCCGACAGTTCTGACTATCCGGAAATACCGCGACGCCTGAAACCGTTTCAGGAAATCCTGGCTTTGCCGGCTTCCTTCCATATCAAAAATATACACCGGAATATGCTTGGTATCGAAACTCACGCCATAACCGAACGCCAGCATCATGATCAACGGCATGGCAACGACAATCGCTATACTACGGGTATCCCGTTTTATCTGAATAATTTCTTTACCGGCAAGTGCCAGCATGCGGTTCAGGTTCATGACGTACCGTTCCCCGGTTGCGCCGTTCGCGCGGTGGTCAGCGCAACAAACACGTCTTCAAGGCTGGGGCGAATCGCCTCGATCTTTGACACCGTAATGCCATGGTGAAAAAGAAAACGAGTTATCTCGCCGCCGGCCTCTGACGCCTTGGCCACAACCAGATGCAGGGCGTTGCCGAAAATGGCCGCATCGTCAACCCCCGGAGCGCTCTGAAGCAGTTCAAGCGCCGCGCCGATCTTGTCGCACTCGACCAGCAACAACTCACCGACCATATAGTTTCGTTTCAACTCCAGCGGCGAACCGGACGCCACGATCCGGCCCCGAGACATCAGCGCCAAACGGTTGCAGTATTCGGCTTCATCCATGTAGTGGGTGGTCACAAAAACCGTCACACCTTCGGAGGCCATCAGGTGAATCATCTCCCAGAACCGCCGCCGCGATAGCGGGTCGACTCCCGACGTCGGTTCGTCCAGAAACAGTATCGGCGGGCGGTGCAGGACCGCGCACCCCAAGGCAAGACGCTGCTTCCACCCCGCGGCCAGGGTGCCGGTGAGCGTATTTTCCCGACCACGCAATCCGGCCATGTCGATAGCCCAGCCGAGACGTTCCTTGAGGTCTGACTTGTGTACGCTGTACATTCCGGCAAAGAAGTTCAGGTTTTCCCGTACGGTGAGGTCGTTGTAGAGAGAAAATTTCTGGGACATGTAACCGATGTTCCGGCGGACCTGTTCCGCTTGTGTCGCCACATCGAGACCGGCGACCAGCGCCGTGCCGGAAGTCGGTTGCAACAATCCGCAGAGCATCCGGATGGTGGTGGATTTGCCCGCGCCATTTGCGCCAAGAAAGCCGAAGATCTCCCCTTGACGGGTTTCAAGGGTGATGGTGTCAACGGCTCTGAAGTCGCCAAAACTCTTGACCAAATCCGTGACGACCACCGTGGGGTAGTTTGCGTCCATCACTCCCTGCTCCCCGATGTTCTTGTGACCGCTGCAATAAACAGGTCTTCCACCGTTGGCGTCACCTGTTCAACAGCGTCATAATGGAACCCGGCGGCGGTTATGATTCCCCGCAGCGCGGGAATCATCAGCGTGGCGTCCTTGACCACCAGATGCAAGCCATCGCCAACGACCATGACGCTTGAAATCCCCTCATGGCCGGCCAGCAGTGCGGTGATCTCCCGTGGCTGGATAGTTATAACGGAAAGGATTGCTCCCGGTAGATTCGCCTTCAAGCGGGCCGGAGTGTCGCAAAAAAGCATCCGTCCTTCATGCAACAGGGCAATCCGGCGACACCGTTCCGCTTCGTCAAGGTAGGCGGTCGTGACCAGTATGGTTACCCCCCGTCCAAGCAACGAGTAGAGAATGCGCCAGAAATCCCGTCGCGAGACCGGGTCGACACCGTTCGTCGGTTCGTCAAGAAGAAGGACTTCCGGGGTATGGATAAGGGCGCAGATCAACCCCAGCTTCTGCTTCATGCCGCCGGACAGTTTTCCCGCCCGCCGGTCCCTGAATTCGCTCAGCTCCGCCGCCGCCAATAAGCGCACGGCATTTTCATCCCGTTCACCCGGTTTAACGCCAAAGAGTTTCGCGTAGAAACGGATATTTTCGTCAACGGTCAGTTCTTCATACAGACCGAAGCGCTGCGGCATGTAGCTCAACCTCTGCTTGGCTGCTTCCGCCGAACTCCTGATATCGAATCCCGCAACCGTCGCATGGCCGGAATCGGGGGTCATAACCCCGGCGAGCATCCTCATGGTTGTGGTCTTACCGGCGCCGTCAGGACCAACCAGGCCAAAGATTTCTCCCTGCGTCACGGAAAAACTGAGATGGTCGACAGCGAGTACGCCGGGGAATGATTTGGTCAGCTCGTGGACTTCTATGGCATGAGACAGCTCGTTCATGTTATTTCGCCGGTACCGTCTCGATATACGCATCGGCAGGCATGCCGGGCTTCAGTTCGTGGGTCGAGTTGTTCAGGTCTATTTTCACGCGGTAGACCAGCGTAACCCGTTCCTTATGCGTCTCAACACTCTTCGGTGTAAATTCAGCCTGTGATGAAATGAACGAAATCCTGCCGTTATATGACCTGCCGGGAAACGTGTCGCTCCTGATTGCCGCGGGTTGCCCCAGTTTGACCTTACCGATATCGGTCTCGCTGATGTATCCCCTCAGCCAAAGGTGGTCTAAATCAGCGATAGTGACCACCGGGGCGCCCGCCGTCATGATTTCACCGATTTCAGTGTGCCGCACCAGGGCAACGCCGGTCGTCGGCGCCAAGAGCGTTGTGTACTCCAGCTTGATCTTGGACATGCCAAGCGCTTGTCGCGCCGCGTGGGCCCCTGCCTGATGAATGGCGATCTGTTCCTTCCGTACCCCTTCGTGTACCATGTCGAGGTTCTGCCTGGCCCGTTCGTATGAAGCCTGGGCGCGTTTCAGGTTTGTCGCGTAAGTGTCCCTGACTTGGGCGGAAACCTCGTCTTTCTCATAAAGAGCCTGATAGCGCCGGGCGTCGGACTGACACAACTCAAGAGCGGCCTGAGCATCCATTACAGACTGCTCCGCGGACTTTTTCTCCTGGATACGGCTGCCGGATAGGGCGAGATTAAGTTCGGCTTCCCGACTCCTTACCATCGCTTCGTCAATAGCCACCTGCTGCCGGTAGTCGGTCTGGTCGAGCCTTGCCAGCAAGTCTCCCGCCTTGACCGGTTGACCCTCTTCAATGGGCAATTCAACCACTCTCCCTTGCACCTTGAAGCCGACCACGCTCTCGTGCGCCTCGATGTTGCCGGATATTTTCAAGGTGGCGTCCGACGTATGGTTATTCTTGTGTACGAAGTAATACCCCGACGCGCCGGCAACCGCCGCAACCAGCAGAACAAGCCGAATTATTTTTTTCTTCATGGCTGCAAACCTCTCTCGTGAGCTTCCTGGATGCCCAGAAAAAGCCGGTATGTTTTGTCGGTATTCCCCAGCGCCTTGGCGAGTGCAATCTTGGCTTCCGCGTGTTGCGCCAGGGCGTTGAGGTTATTGTCGTGCGTCCGCGCCAGGGAATCCTGTGCCTTGACGACCTCGATATTGTTAACCACGCCGTTCTTGAATCGGTCACGTGCGTAGTGGAGTTCCTTTTCGGCAAGCTCAAGACCGCTCTTGGCGACCCCTACCTGCTCTTCAATTGATCTGCTCATCAAGAGCATCCTTCTGGGCAAAGAGGGAACGGTAATCCGGGCGGCTTGCCAACGCCGCCGTGACTGCCTCCTCGATGCGCGGGGACTCCTGCTTCCGGAAGGTCAGCTTGTCGGTAAGAACCAGCGGTGTCCCCATATCCATGCCGATGCTACGAGCGAGCGTCAGCAGACTTTGCTGATATGAATTTTTCGCTACGAGCAGATTTTGCCGATCATTGGCAACCTGCACCTGAGCGCGCAACACGTCCAAACCATCGGCAACACCGGCGCGTTTCTGGTTCACGGCAAGTTCTTCCAGCGCTTGGGAGGTCTTGAGGCGGGACTCCGCTGTCTCTACACGAGCCGCCGCATATTCGGCGACCAGGTAGTTGACGGCAACCCGCCGAATAATTTGACTCTGTACATCTTCAAAGTCATTGGTTCGGGCGTTCTTCTCTTTCTCGCCGGCCTTGATGCCGTGGTAACTTTGGAGGTCAAAAAGGGTCTGGTCGCTATAAATCCTGAAGTCAAAACTTGAGAAGGGGCCGACAACCGAAGGTATGTTCGGGAAATCCATCCCTTGCGTTTTGAGATTCCGGGGCTGGTAGGCAAGCGGAGTCTCAATGCGCACATGGGGGAGGTAGGCGGACTCTCTCCGTTCAAGGGCGCCACGCGCTTCTTCCACCCGCGCCCCGGCAAGCGCGAGGTTGACGTTAGCCTGCAACCCTCTGGTAATCGCCTCGTCCAGGGACAGTTTCTGGACTGGCGGAGAGGCCGCGAATGTGTTCGCGCTGCCCGGGAACATCGCCGTTACTGTCAGACACTTCATAAATTGTCGTATCATATCAATCATCCCGTTACCAATTTATACAGCCTGAATGCCGCTCACGAAGGCGCTCGCGATATTCCCAACGTGTTCTTTCATGATGCTGTCCGGAGTCAAAGAGCAGAGCATCATGGTGCCCAATATGTTCACCTGGAACAAACGCGCAATTTCCATAGCCGGCAAGTCGGATCGGATCTCTCCGGATTGCTGACGCTTTTCAATAAATGTGGCCAGCAGCTCTCGCCCCCGATGGATGTTTTCCGCCATTTTCAGACGGATAGTTTCGTTCGAAAAAATAGCCGTGAAGAGGCTTTGGGATAGCGCGGGGCTTTTCTGCTGTTCAGCGGTTATGGTCGCCGCCAACGTGTGGATCAGTGAACGTAACGATTCATCAGAGTTGAGTGATTCAGCCACGAACATCCCGACTTTCATAAGTTGCATTTCCCCATACTGGAGCAGGATGCTTTCCTTATTCTCGAAGTAATTGAAAAAGGTTCCCTTGCCGATATCAGCGCCTTCAGCGATTGCTTCGACAGTTGTGCCGCTGAAGCCACGCTCGGCAAACAAATCCAGCGCAATGCGGTAGATCTTCTCGCGGGTCTCGATAGAGCGGCGTTCGCGTCTGCCAATAGGCTCATATTCATGAGCAGGTGCTTTTTTGTTAATTCCGCTCTTCATGCCTGGCTCCGCATAATATGACTGCTAGTCTTATATGACCATAGGTCATATTTTTCGACATGTCAAGCCAATCGTACAAAATATATGGAGAAGTGGATACTTCAGAAAGCAGTGGGTGTGACCGCGCACCGGATGGTTTTCGGCAATCAAGAAGGTAAAATCGGTTTTGAGCGGGAGGGAGATAGCAAGGGGTGAAGGGGGTGCGTATGCTGTGTATGCTCCCCGGAACTCCCGGTCGGTGTACAAGGGTCTGGCTACAGAATTACTCTCACAGGGTAATTTTTGGAGTAACAACGATTCGCCTCTGTAACGCTAAGAATGGTCTCTTTCGATTTACTTACTGCTACAAACATAAGCGAGTGCCAGTAAATCGCGGTTGCATGGCAGTCGCCAAGACGCTGCTTGATTCTATTGAAGTCGGTTATGAAGGGAATGCGGCGAAAATGGTGAAACACCGAAATAACCGCGTCATTCGGCAACTGGCAAAGAAGATTATATATGTCCCGGTATGCAATGTGCTTATCTCCGCATGATTTTTCAGGTTCAAAACCGTTGTTCGGGTCCAGAAAAAGCAATTTTCCTGCGTTGCAAGGGACGGCTCCGAAATACACTTTTCTGTTTTGGTGGGTGAAATGTTCTTTATTTCTATGGATGTTTACCTGATACTTCGCTATCCTTCGAGTCTCCGAGGTATTGTAGTTTCATTGTCCTGTTTGGTTCCGACTGGTCCGGCTTCGGAACAGAGGACCTTGCGGAAATCGGCCGTCAGCGGCATCGCGTAAATCTGTTTAGGGCTGCTCGAATAACTTTTTCCTTTTCGGGGGAGCCCGGTCCCGGAGGTATCCCCCAGATATATCCAGTTTGCCGCACGGTAACAGGTTGCCGCGAAATGCTCCGGATCGACGAATGTTTCAACCACTACCGGCCGATACCCCCAACGCTGCCGCCAGTCATCACCGAGACGCCTGATAACTTGCCCCAAGGCATGGCTTGCCAGGTTCTTCACTCTCACCCAGGGAAACAGCAGAAAGCGGCTGTTGTTAATTACATAACCGAGGTTGCGCTGCCGCTGCTCCCTGGTCCAGCGAAGCCAGCTATCCCGCTCCCACAACGCTCTCGCCGCCCCTGAGAAGAGTAGGCACCCCAGATGGCCCTGCTCGCAGGTTATGAAATAACGGAGAACGCAGCCGAAAGGCTGCTGATACCCCAGGTAGTGGTAGCGGTCCATATATTCATTCCAGAGCGTTGTCTCGTCCGGATCCGCCACCGGCGTCACCCGAACGGCGCCGAGAGCGCCAACGCTCCCTTCAATTGGCGCAGCGACCGCCGTGCGTTCCGTCTTCGACGGCGGCTTCCGTTCCTTCCTTGACGTAACCTGCTTCGCCGGCAGACGCAGGAGCCCACTCTCTTCCAGTCTTTCCAGAAGCGTGGCACAGGCGTCCAGCTTCAGAGAGCCGCTGGCGCTTTGCCACTCCAGATGCTCGGAAATTGTAAAAGCCAGTTCAGTCCGGCTCAAGCCGTCACAGATGGCAACCGTTTCCCGGATATCGGCCAGCTCTTCGACTGTGATAACACGTCCGCAATGAATTATCTGTTCCTTAATCTCCCGTACCATGAAGCTGCTCCTTCTCCCAAGTAGCGGTAATGCATGACGCGGAGTCTACACTATTCGGCCATACGCCGCAATGTGTTGAATATGGCATTGCTCGTGTTATAGCAGCCGGTATCCCCCGCCATGTGACGCGGTGTGGATTTTTTTGGTGGAGGGTGGTAGGATGAGCGTGAATTCAAGGCAAGGTGGAATGTATCATGGCTACATATATCATGAAAGGAGCGTCATATGCCAGAAGGTCCTGAAATTGAACTGGAAAAGCTGCACGAGGTTATCAAGGAGGAGCTGGAGCATGAAGGGGGAGCCTTTCTCAAGCAGATATCCATCTCCACGGCAATCCTCGCTGTGCTCGCCGCGATCGCCTCATTACAGGCCGGCGCCACCGTAAACATCGCCCTGGTGCTGAAAACGGAAGCAGCCCGCCTGCAATCCGAGGCATCCGACCAATGGGCCTATTTCCAGGCCAAGGGGGTCAAGGCCGCTATACAGGAGACGTCGCGTTCCGCCTGGCTGGCCGTCGACAAGACCCCTCCTCCCGCGTTTGAAGAAAAAATCAAGAGATACGGCGAAGAGCAGAAAGAGATACGAAAAGCGGCTCAGGAGAAGGAAAAGGAGCGGGATGAAAAACTCAAGGAATCGGACCACCTCTTTCACAGACATCACGGCTTTGCCAATTCAGTTGCTCTTTTTCAGGTCTCCATCGCTCTGGGAGCGGTGGCGGCGCTGACCCGCCACCGACTGGTCTGGTTCGGCTCGCTGCTCACCGGAACGGGAGGCATCCTGCTCTTCGCTTGGACTCTGCTGCACTAGCCGCCGCCGGAGGAATGCCGCCGTGACATCCGATTCCGTCCGATATGCCGAATCTTCCGGCAAAACGGAGATACTCCGACTTGTCGCGGGAGGGTCGGAAGCGGCCTTTCCCCTTCATGACGTCATCTTGACGGCGACCGCCTCACTACCGTCCCCCCTTCCACTGGCAGCGCCCCCTCTGGAGGGGATGGTCGCTATTGACGGCAATCCGGTCATCCGGATTGACCTGGCCCAGCTTCTGACCGGGCAACCCGGAGCCGGACGCACGGTCGCGGTTGTCCGCCTGGAGGGGAGGACCGTGGCGTTGCGGGTTGATCATATTACCCTGGAGAAGGGAGTCCCCTCACTCCCCCATGAACTCACTGCGCTTCTAAGAACCTTCACGCCGTCATCCGTTGCAAGCGGCGCAAAGGGAGCGGCAAGCCCGCGGATCGTTCCCGTACAGCTCATGCTGCTCCGAGATCGCGGCGTGACCATCGGGGTGCCGGCGGCCGCCATCGAACGGATTGACCGGATTACAGCCCGACACGACCTGCTCACGGAGAGCGGTAATCCCCTGACACTGGTACGGGTGAACGAGGAACTTTTTCCGGCGTACCCGCTCCCGTCACGCATGGCGGGCGTTATGGAGGGGACAAGCTCCTGGGGGCTCATCGTCACGCCCGGTAGCGCACGGGTTGTCTGGACGGCGGCGGAGGTACTCGGTCTGCATGCCGCGGTTCCCGAGAGAATACGCTCTCTGGCCATTCCGGATGAGCAGCCGCTTCTTTGGTATGAGACCGAGAGCGGCGACATCGTGGAGATTATCGATCCCGACGGGCGCATGGACGTCCGCTCTACACCTCCTCCGTCCGTGCGGAAGTCAGTCGCTGAGCGCCGGGGCGACCTGTATCTCCGTTGCGGTCCCTTTTGCTGTCTCCTCTCCCTCGGCATGGTCGGGTTCGTTCCGGAGACAATGACCGGCCTGACAGCGAAGCCCTCGGCCTCCGGGGATCTGCCGGTGATTGATCTCGCCCGTCTCCTGGGATTCACCGGGGAGAGATCGCCCTGTCGGGGTGTTCTGCTCATAGGGGGAACAGGTGCGCGACAGGTAGTGGCGGTGGATGAGATCAGGGACGCGGCATTGATGCGGGTAGGCAACCTGTTGCCGCTGCCGGCCGTGCCGGCGGCGGTCGCCCGGCTCTGTGACGGTGTCGTGCTGGACGAGAAAACGGGCGAATGGGTCTATAGCCTGCACGGCCTCCTCGACGGGCCCGCAATTGAGAGCGCACTCATGGGATGGCTCCCCGTCGTGGAAATCGAAGGGACGACCCCCGCTCTGCCGTCCTGAACGATGCCCCAACCCCGATTGATGTTCGCCTGAACAGCGCCGTCCGTCAACACCGACCCTACCCGCGCCAAGGAGGAGTGACCATGTTCCGGAACCTTAAATTGAAATACAAGCTGATCTCCAGCTACGGGGTCATTGCCCTGATTGTGCTGATCGTCGCTCTCCTCGGCTATAAGAGCGCCGAGTCCATGCACGATGACATGGTCGAACTCTATCAGGAGGATCTCGTCCCCATCGAGTGTCTGATGAAAATTCGCGTCAATCTTGACCGGATCTGGGCTGATACGCACCGCTACGCTCTGGTTCCCCACGAACAGCGGAAGCTCAGAGAAGAGGTCGCACGGGCGGGTGAGGAAATCAGCGCACAGATGAAGCTCATCCTTGAGAACGATCCGGACCGGGAGGAAAAGGAGTGGCTGGAGAAGCTGGAGGGGGGGATGGCCGTCTACCGGAAAGCGGTAGACGATACCTTGGCACTGATCGACAGCGGCGACGATAAGGATGCCGTCCTGAGACTCCAGGAGGGGCACGCTGCACGCAATGCCCGTAACGGGGCCCGAGGCCCTCTCGAAAAGCTTACCGAACTCCAGATGAAGAGCGCGGAAAAGCTTCATGCGCGGAGCGAGCGGCACTTCATCAGGGTCCACTATACGAACATCGGGTCCGGCATTCTGGGCGTCCTCCTGGCGGTCATCCTGGGATTCGCCGTGGCAAGGGCGATCACCAAGCCACTGGGAAAGGTTGTGTCGACCATCGATGAGATGAGCCGGGGGGAATTGAACGGCGCCCTTGTCGATGACGGGAGCCGCGATGAGATCGGGCAATTGACCCGCGCCGCCGTTGCCATCGCAGCCACCCTGAAGGAGGTCACAGAAGACCTGCAGCGGATGATTTCCGCCGTGGATGCCGGCGCTCTCTCCTACCGGATCGATTCCGACCGCCACCAGGGTGAATACGGCAGTCTGCTCAAGGGGATCAACCAACTGACCGATACGATTACCCGCCCCTTGCTGGAGGTGGCCGAGGTGATGCAGAAGGTGGCCGGCGGGGATACGCAGGGGAGGATGGCGGGGGCCTACGAAGGGGAACTCCGCGCCATGAAGTCCAATGT
>Ga0194037_1001523_pt1 | contig 16588 bp, 17 predicted proteins | sample JunL306m_MetaG_FD_148653 | JGI IMG/M metagenome (GOLD analysis project Ga0194037, IMG submission 148653) | Anoxic zone freshwater microbial communities from boreal shield lake in IISD Experimental Lakes Area, Ontario, Canada - Jun2016-L304-6m | ecosystem: Environmental > Aquatic > Freshwater >...
TGTCACCGGAGTATTGGGTGATGCCGGCGCAACACTGAACTCTGTCAGCAAAACATTTGCTGATGCTGCCACCCAGGTCGTCAACAATGGCGGCCAGGTTCTGGCCTACAACACCAGCGGCCTTGCTCTGACCGGTTCACTTTCTAATGCTGCATTGCTGCCTGCTGCTGACGCAGGCACCTTAACTGCAGCCGATCTGAATAATATCGCCCTCGGCGGTGATATTCAAAGTGCTTTCATTCCTACAACAAAACCGATTGTCAACTTTACGGTGACCAACAAGGCTACTGGCAAAGGTATCAAAGGTCTGCGCACATTTGCTCTGCATGTTGCCAAGCTCGTACCTGAAACAGCCGGCAGCAATTCTTTGTGGCAGAACTACATCAGCAAAGGCCTGCCTCAGACAGCTATGCCTGGTTCTGCCTCTGCGTCAAGCAACCCCTCAACTGACGCTTCTGACCGTTTCAATACAACCACTACAAGTCCAACGTATGGAGCCAAAATTGCTGATGGTTACAAAGTAATCGACCATGGCGACGGTTCTTACACCGTAACTTTCGGCGCTGATATCACCGTGAATACCAACGTTGCCTACGATGCTACCGCTACAACCCGCCTCGGTATTTCTATCCGCAGCGTTGCTGTTCCTGGTGTAGTCGGTGTGACTGCCGGTGCCTACGGCGGACCGATCAATCCGCTCACCAATGCATTACAGGCCACATTCACCAGCCAGAACACAATCAATCTGATTTATGACTTTACCCCTTCTACCGGTGCAGCACTTGTTGATGTTAACGGCGCTAAGACCTTTGCCCGCGATATCGTGACAGCTGCCACCTGTGCACAGTGCCACTACAAAACGGCCTTTGCAGTTCCGAACAATGGCCTCTCCGGCCATACCGGTTCCAGAACAGATACAAAGCTCTGCGTAATGTGCCACACAAACCAGATCGCCAATGGCGAGGGTGAATTCGTAACATTCATTCACCGTATCCATATGGGTGAAGTTCTTAACGAAGGTGGAACCTTCAAACCGGTGACCGGTTCCTTGGTTACCTACAATGAGCAGACCTACCCGCAGGACATCAGAAACTGCACCATGTGTCACCAGGGCAAAGATGTTGATAACTGGAAGAGCAAACCGAGCCGCAAGTCCTGCGGATCTTGCCATAACGCGGTTGATTTCGCTGCCGGCACATTGCACAGCGTGCAGTCTTCAGATGCAAACTGCAATGGTTGCCACGCAGCTGGCGGTGTTTCACTGAATCACCTCCCGATCGGCAAACCTGAGCCGCTGAATTCACTCGTCGTTTATGCAGGCGCACCATACAATGGCGTTTTCGACAGCTATAGTGCCGCTTATCAGGCAGCTGGCCGCGTAGCACCAGGCAGCCCGAACGCTAATACACCGGCATCCTACGTTGCAGCTGCAAGTCTGAGCAGACTGCCGGTCGGTGCCAAAGCAATATCGTATGTTGTCTACAGCTCCAGCAAAACAGCAGCAAGCAACCCATACATCAAGTTCAAGTTCCAGTCACAGACTGCCGATGCAAGCGGTGTTCTGGGTGCTAAAACTGATGTTGTCTTCAACGACCCAGCTGTCAAATCCGACTTGATTGACGGTTTTGCAGGTTCACCAAGCGTCTACTTCGCCTTTGGCGTGCCACAGGACGGCGTTACTGCACCGGTCGATTACAATGCTACGGTCAGCGCTTATATGAAACGTCTCTGGAACAATACCGCCGCCAGCGTTGGTCAGCCAACACAGGCAGGTACCCTTGTCAAAGAAGCCGGCAAGAGTTACTACACATTAACCCTGACAGGTGTCACGATCCCGACTAATGCCGTCATGCTGACAGGCGGTATCGGTTACACCTATGGTATCGGTAACGCAATGACTAAAGTCAGCGGTAAATATATTCCGTTTGCCACTACTACCATGCCGCTTACCCAAACCGATCTGGCAGCCTATCCCTACACGGTTGTCCCAAGCGCCGGTATCGGTTACGGTGGTCTTTCTGTACCGGCTGATAACAAATGGGTTACCGCGAAAAATTACACCGCTCGCCGTGTAATCGTAGACAACGCCAAGTGCAACGCCTGCCACGGTCGCCTGGGTGTCAATCCGACCTTCCATGCCGGTCAGCGTAACGATGCACCTACCTGCGTCTTCTGCCATAACGTCAACCGCGTTAACAACGGTTGGGGCGTTAATACCAAAGAGTTTGTTCACTCGATTCATGCTGCATCAAAACGCGTTAACAAATTCAGCTGGGAAGCCAGTGCCGGTGCGACATACTGGAAAGTTACCTTCCCAGGTTCCAACACGTCGAATCGTGCAACACTTAAAAACTGCGAAATGTGCCATGTTGCCGGTTTCTATGACTTCAGCAGCAGCGTCTACACCGCTAACAACGGCTCAATCTTTGACAACATGTTGTTCACAACAGTTGCTACTACGAGTACTGCAGCACCTACAGTTCCGAGCCCAGTTCCTGTTGTCGTAACGGGCACTGAAACTATCCCTGGCACCTATTGGTCTCCGTTCGTAACAGCTGGAGCAAACTATGGCGCTGGCTTCGTTTACACCGCCTCCGCAACAGCCGGAGTTGCTGCAACTACAGCAGCAGCAGGCACAACTCTCGTATCTTCTCCGATCTCATCAGCCTGCTTCGGCTGCCATGACACCGCTGTTGCAAGAGCACATATGGCACAGAACGGCGGGTCTCTGTATGTGGCTCGCAGTGCAGCTATCGGCACGAAAGAAATGTGCATTATCTGCCACGGAACGGCCGGAAACGTAGCTAATCCTACGGTACCGACCATCAAAGCCGTACATCGTTGGTGGTAAATCGATTTAAGCAGGGATAGTCAGCATCGTCCCTCTTTGATCGTAGCAGTAAGACACCCGGAGCGTGGTTATAACGCTCCGGGTGTAGCATACGGAATAACTGATAATCCGGGGGCAATTAAGCCCTCGGATTATTTTACTTTGACGGCACTACTTGATGCAGGAGAATGTAATGAATAAAAAAGTTTGGTTATGCGGATTGATTGCAGTGAGTTTAGCGGTGTCTGGCTGCCAGGGCAAAGGAGACGGCCAAACGGTTAAATCGGTTCAGAAAACCACCGAAAATGTTGCTAAGAATGCTGGTCTGGCTCTGATGTTCCTGCGCGGAGCACAAGCTAACGACAAAAAAATTATGTACGAAGCAGCTGGTTTGACTACTACAGCTGTTGATGATTGCAGAGAAAAACTTATCCATCCGACAAAATACACGCAGAGTGCTGAACAACGTAAGGCAAGTGAGAACATACTGCGGATATCAGGAGAAATTGATTATTTTATCGGAAAGATTGTGAAGATATTTCCGAAATCAGCCAACTTTCAGGTTACCAAAACGGAAAGTATTGCCGATCCATCAGGCATTCAACGTTTCGATCACACAATAACGATCACCTACAACACTATGGCGGAGGCGATAACAGACAAAACCGGCAAACTGGTGAAGTCAATGGTCGTTCATCTGCTGCAGACATCCGGTTCATTTGAGGGGCAGGTGATACATTCCTTTTCTTTTGATAGCAAAGGTTTTGACCGTTTTGTAGATAAGGATTTTCAGGTCGTGTCATACTTCTGAATTCAATTATGAAATGGGTGCTGCTTTGAACCAAATTAAACGTAAACCGATCAGTTGGCTGCTGATAATCTGCTCTATAATATTAACTTCATTGGTATGTACATCTTCGGTGCAGGCGGTGGTTTATATGTGGATCGATTCGGCCGGTGTTGCTCATTATACAAATAATGCGTATGACATCCCTGATCGCTATAAAATTAAAGCCAAACCGCTCTATCCGGAACCCTCTGATACACGACCGGCTCAACAGACACCTCAGGAACCACAAAAAACAGCAGAAGCGGCAGCAGCACCCGCAACTCAACCGGCGATCCCGCAGCCTGTCGCGACGGCACCAACGCCGCCTAGCGCAAACCCCGTCAGCGCTGCTACACCGGCAGCAAGCAAGCGCAGAGTCCGAAGACCAAGTCAGGTTGAGGAGTAGAGTGGGCTCGATGTTCCATTTGACTTTGTAGCTGCTGATTGTTATGGTTTGGTTCGAAGTGAGGTGAGTTATGTCTACAATTACATTTGATACTTTGAAGTTTGTAGAGAGGCTAGAGAAGGCCGGAGTTTCGCGTGAGCAGGCATCAGCTTTTGCAGACGCTCAGAAAGAGGCTTTTGCTGAAGCCCTTGACACCACTCTTGCTACAAAGAACGATATCGAGACAATCCGTGCCGAATTGGTTCTCGTTAAATGGATGTTAGGCGTAGTTATTGCCATCTCAGTTGCTAACTTTGCGAAACAGTTTTTTTAATTAACGCTCCGCAAAGAATAACATTATCGTTTGGACGTATTCAGACCTCCGAGGTTTTAGAAACCTCGGAGGTCTTGTTGTAACCAGAAACATTCGTGATATAAGGGAGGTGGAAATTTTAAAATTACCTTTTTTGTAGGGGCGATCCCGGCGGGTCGCCCTGTCAGGATCGCCAATATATCGGTAGATTAGCGCATATCGAGACAGGGCGAGCCAACGGCGTCGCCCCTACGTAAAACGGAAAATCAACAACTTCCACATCCCTAAAACCAATGGAGCTGATTTTTCCCTTGATAAAAGTTATAACACCAGAAAGATTTCTTGAGGAGGTCAACCATGGCCGTAGCAATGACAGTACGTCTCCCTGAAGAGAAACATCACCGTCTCAAAGAGCTTGCCGTACGTCGACATACCACACTAAACCGCTTAATTGATGAAATGGCGACCATGCTGCTCGCCGAAAGTGACGCTGAAACAAGATTTATGGTACGAGTTCAGTCTGGTAAGGGCAAGAAAGAGAGGGGACTCGAGTTGCTCGCCAAAGCAATAAAAGAGTAGGTTACGACTCGATGCCTGAAGAGTCCTCAGTGGTTACAAATGACACACGACCGACCCAACAGATATGCGCAGAGTGCGAAGAGCGTGTAATAGGGTGGGCTCGATGTTCCATTTGACTTTATAACTGCTGATTGTTATGGTTTGCTCCGATGTGAGTTATGGTGGAAATAGCGTTTCACAATCATAATTTACGCTAAAGATGAGAGAATCGGGTTTTGGAATAATCGGACCCGGAGGATGAAGTATGAGTACACTAGCTATTGATACATATCGGTTACATAAGCGTCTCAGAGATGCCGGCTTTGATGATCTGCAGGCGGCTGCACAAGTAGAGGTTGTTACTGAAGCTCTTCGCGAGCGTGAAGAACAAACCGGGGCAGTTACTCGTCAGGACTTTAAAGAGTTGGAGTACAAGATTGAGTTGCTTCGTGCCGATTCAAAGCGAGATCTTGCTGAAACAAAAGCTGAACTTGTACGCTGGATCATCGGGGCTGGATTTTTACAGACGGTACTTATTGCAGGTTTGTTATTGAAACTGATTGGCAAATAGGAATCTTCGTGTATAAACGCATTCAGACCTCCGAGGTTTTTAGAAACCTCGGAGGTCTTTTCATTCAAATGGGCAGTTCGTTAAGGTTTACCAGTGCACGGTTGAGCACACTTGGTGCAATGCGAAAATGTATTCGATCCATAATCTGAATAATGAGTGGGCGAACCTCGTCAATGAGGGAGTTCTTCTTGGCGAGCATTAGAATCCCAGTGTTCCAATTACTTGAAGACCAAGTCGATCAGCAGTTTCACGAGCTTGCTTATCGTCAAGAAAAATTCTGCAACATCCCTTATTGAGTGCAAGGACTATGGCCTCGCTCTCTCCCCTATGCAGGCTCATTCTCAAAAAACGATCGGCAGTGTTCGATCCCAAAGATTCAACACAAATGAATCCTGGCAATTAAACATGCTGACCAATTGAAGAACCAAACACTTCGTCGTGTACAGCAGGTGGAATGAAAACAGTCTTAAAAAGTTTTTCAAGAAGATCAATTCGGTCAATACAGAGAAGGGCAATCAAGGGAGATGAGTCGCTTACAACAATTACTGAAATGACTCCAGGGCAGCAAGATCCCTATCGAGTTCTTCATCGTCGTAATTCAGAAACACCTGCTCTTCATGAAGAATGTGCAAAAAATCAACTCGACTCGCTCCACATAATTCGCTAGCTTTACCAAGACCGAGAGCCCCTTTTTCATAAAGCTTCACGGCAAGCAGTTTCATAAGATCATGCCGTACAGTTTTCTCCGGAAGTTTCAAAGAATGCAGCACAGAATCAGGTATGGTAAGTGATAGCATTGCAAAACCTCCTCTTTTCCGTTATTTGATGACGACTATTTATATCACGGGAGCTGTAACTTTCAAGGTAATTGTCTAACGATGGAAGAATCCTCTGTTGCCAGATACATGACTTTTATTTTGAGCCTGATAATCGTACTGATACAAGATCTTTTCGCATCGTAGTATAGTGTATACATCATGCGGACCAGACACACGACAGAAATAGCAGCACTGAAAACGAACATTTTTTCCGTTACGTATTTTACGTAACGCATTTTACGCACTGCCAACTATCTGTAATAATTAAGTGTAATCATATTGACCCATAAATATATACCTGTTATTTTACAGAATGTAATGTGGTACGTCACGAACCACTTCTTGATCCGAAGCCGTTCAAAGGATAAAACCATGAACGATGATACCCTGCAACCATGCACTGAAGCTGCCGGCAATGCTGATGAGCTGATAATATTGGCTACAACGCGTATGCCCTATGGAGTCCACAAAGGAAAACTCCTGATTGACCTACCGGAGCACTATGTCGTGTGGTTGGCCGGAGAAGGCTTTCCAGCGGGAAAACTCGGAGAAATGCTGCGGACAGTCTACGATATCAAGGCCAATGGCTTGGAATATCTCTTTGAACCGTTACGAAAAATTAAACCTTGAAAAAACTGTTGTCCACGAAAAGCGCGAAATACTCGAACAGAATTGGAAAGTCATACCACATCAAGGCTTAACCTTCTAAGTGAATTGCTATTTTACTATAATGGCCTTTTTTCGTGTCTTTTCGTGTTTTTCGTGGACCCAATATTCTTTTTAGGTACATCAGGAGGAAATAACCTGTGATCACCATAGACCTCGACTACCTCCGCACCTGGATTGGAAAAACAAGAAACGACGAAGATCTGATTTCTGTCCGGCATGCGCGCCTGATGTCTGCTACGGTTGATCACTTTGCGCCGGAGAAAATAGGTGACGGTGAAAATCTGCCGCCACTCTGGCACTGGACTTATTTCCTTGAAGCGGCGCCTGAACGAGAACTGGGCTTCGATGGTCATCCGGCACGCGGCGGGTTTATGCCGCCGGTATCGCTGCCCAACCGGATGTGGGCTGGCGGTCGGGTGGTATTCCTGTCACCAGTCAAGATCGGTACGACCGTCCGCAAGGTGTCGCACATTCTGAAGGTGGATCACAAGCAGGGGCGCTCGGGCGATCTGGTCTTCGTTACCGTACTTCATGAGGTAACGTCTCAACAGGGTGACCTGCTTATCCGCGAGGAGCAGGATATCGTCTACAAGGGTTCCGCACCGGCACAACAGACAGCGCAAACAGCGCAGATGCACGCCTCTTCTCAGTTCACACGAACGTATACTCCAAGCTCAACCATGCTGTTTCGCTATTCGGCATTGACGTTTAACGGGCACCGCATTCATTACGATGTGGACTATTGCCGTAATGAAGAGGGGTATCAGAATCTCGTAATTCATGGCCCTCTGAACGCTACCATGCTGGCCGGTTTTGCCGAAGAGATCAGCGGCACTCCCTTACGCACATTCAGCTATCAAGGTCTCTCTCCCGCCCTGCTTGGCACTACGATTACCCTGCACGCCAACGTTCAGAATAAAACCGTCACGCTCAGCGCGACGCTGCAAAATGGAACCGTCTGTATGCAGGCAGAAGCAGGATTGGAAAAATGAGTATAGACAACGAAGTTACCATCGAGAAAGAGCGGGACGATACGTGTGAAGATGGTGTTGATGTGCCACTGGATCGGATCAGCCCTGATATTTTACGAAAATTGGTCGAGGAGTTTGTCAGTCGGGAGTGGAGCGATTTGACCGATTCTGACTGTACGTTTGAAGAAAAGATTGAGCAGGTTATCCTGCAGCTGAAGGATAACAGAATAAAGGTCGTCTTTGATCTGACAAGCGAAACCTGCAACATTGTCTCAGCAGATCGATAGAAAAATGAAAATCCATAAGGAACTACAATGAAAAAATCACTCGGAGCAAAAACCCTTATTTTCCCTAACCCGGTGCTGATGATCGGAACCTATGATCAGGACGGCAAACCGAACCTGATGAACGCAGCCTGGGGCGGCATCTGCTGCTCTGATCCTCCCTGTGTGACCGTCTCTCTGAGAAAAGCGAGATACTCGTATGCCGGCATCATTGAGCGCAAAGCGTTTACCGTCGGAATTGCCTGCGAAAGCAGGATGGCAGAGGCCGATTACGTCGGCATTGCCTCCGGCCGGGACGGTGACAAATTTGCAGCCTGTGGGCTCACTCCCGTTACAAGCGATCTGGTAGATGCACCCTACGCAGCCGAATTTCCGGTCGTACTGGAATGCCGCCTGCTGCATACCCTGGAAATCGGGATTCACACCCAGTTTATCGGTGAGATTATTGATGTAAAAGCTGACGCAGAGATGTTTGGTGATGACGGACTCCTCGACATCTTAATAATAAAGCCACTTGTCTATGACACTTCTCACAAGGGTTATCATGGCGTCGGCCCGCTCTTGGGAAAAGCTTTTTCTGTCGGGAAAGGGGTGGCTCCATCATAAGACAAAAGAACGTCACACCCTTGACCGCTCTTTGCCCCCGGATCGCATAAGGAAATCAGCGATAGTCGCGGTAGCGTGGTGCGTCATATTCACGAGCAGCGTCATAAGCGTGGATATGCCGATAATAGCGGGGTTCTTCACGTATAATAACCTGCTGACGTGGCTCATAGCGAACGGCCTGTTCATAGACAACCGGTTGCGGCTGGGCAATGGTTAGTGCCGCAATGGTCGAAAGGATAGCGACCGGAATCCAGAGTGGATTAATGCCGGTATCACCGCGATGTCCACCGGCATAGCTGCTGTTGACAAACATGGCTGAAATAAAGCCGACTGCAACGATGGTGGAAATTATTTTTTTCATAAAGGTATTCCTCCGGTATGATCTGAGTTTCTGAGAAACAGAAAAGCATCAGACATGCCAACCAACAAAACAAAATAATAGCTCGTAATACCGGCACTATATGTTTTCACTTCGAGCGTTGCAGGCTCATGACATGGCTGTAATAATCCTGTGGGCACCTCATTTGCGTTATAGTTTATGTATGGAACCGGAAAGATCCTCTTTTTTCAGCAGGAAAGGTTGTACGGTGTCTTACACCACTCCCAAAGGAGTTCCATACCAAGATGCCGCATTATATTGAACCGGTTTTCCGTCCTCCCAGTGAGGCTCGCAGCCTTATTTTTCAAATCACGGTGGGCTGTTCCCAGAACTCATGCAGGTTTTGCGGCATGTACAAGGGTAAACGGTTTCATGTGAGACCTGTAGCTGAGATAATCGAGGAAATCTCTGGCATACCGGATCAGTATCGCCGTCAGATCGAACGGGTCTTCCTGGCAGATGGCGATGCCCTCGTGTACCCCTTTGAAGGCCTGACAGCGATTCTTGACGCCCTGTCAGAAGCGTTCCCCCGCCTCACCAGAGTTGGCTCATATGCCTCTCCCAATAGCCTGACCACCAAAAACCATGACCAGCTTGTCGTGCTGCGAGAGAAGAAACTCCGTATGCTCTACCTTGGTCTGGAATCGGGGGATGACGAGACTCTGCTCACGATCGACAAGCGTTTCACATCCGAAGAGATGGCAAAGTTGGCTATAATGGCCCGTGGTGCGGGAATAAAACTCTCGGTAACCGCTATACTTGGACTTGCCGGCCGGAATCGCAGCCTTGTCCATGCCCGCTCCACTGCAGAATGGGTCAACCGGGTCAATCCGGAGTTCTTTTCTCTCCTGACGCTCTTTCACCGCCACAACGAGGATTTCGTACGCACGCTTGATCAATGTACCCGCCGGGAACTGATGCTTGAAGCACGGGAGCTGCTGGTGTATCTTAACCCGGCCCGTACGATACTGCGCTCCAATCATGTCTCCAATTTTCTCAATCTTTCCGGAAACTATCCCAAAGACCGGGAACGATTGATTGCCGACGTAGACAGAACCCTGATTCAAGCCGGCCTGCATTCCGGCTATCTGGATGCTGTGCCGAAGTATACCGAAGAGTATTAATTGATGCGAAGAGCGCGATGCAGAGATAAACGGCTGAACCCGCTTGGAAGATACAAACCACTCCGTGGAGTACTAATTATATGATCTGTCCCTTCTGCAAAGAAACCATTCTTGATGGTGCCATCAAGTGCAAACATTGCGGATCAATGCTCAATCCGGATACGTACACCAGCATGCGTAGCGACAGTATCAACGCTGATGAAATCCGGGCCTTTGTGGGTAGGAATGCATATTACTACATCCGGAATTTTTCAAAATTCACCATTCTGGGGCGGGAGAAGTTTTGCGTCAGCTGGAATTGGAGCTGCTTCGGCTTCACATTCCTCTGGATGCTGTACCGGAAAATGTATGCGCTTTCACTGGTAACCTTCATCGTCTTTTGCATCCCGGGTGTTAATGTGCTGCTGCATATCGGGGCCGGGATGATCGGTAACTATCTGTACTACCAGCAGGTAAAAACACGAATCAATGAAATACGGCCGATTCAGTCACCTCAAAATTTTGTGCCGGTCCTCCAGGAAATGGGGGGAGTAAACAGTTGGGTTATCACAGTGGGCGTTATCATTGGCATTCTTATGGTGACACTGTTTGCGGTGTTCTTTTCCACCATGATTGCCTCCATGGGCCGTTTCATGGAAATGACGATCTGATTATGCGGAACGTTGTGAACAGTAATTGCTGTTAAAGCGTCCGGTTTTGAGTCAATAACCAAACCGTAATTCTTATTTTTCCTTTGCCTCGCCCCTCCGAATACAGGTACTATGTCGGCGTTTATCCATTTCCAAGGAAATCTGAATCAATGAGTGCAGAAGAAGTAAAAAAAGAAAAAATGACCAAAGAGCTGCAGGGTATTGCGCTCGGAACTCTGGGTCTCTTTATCCTGCTGGCGTTTCTAACCTTCAATTCGGCCGATGTTTCCTGGAACAGCTACTCTAATGAGGGTGGTATTCACAATCTAGGGGGTCGCTTTGGTGCACAGCTGGCCGATCTGTTCTTCAACTGTTTCGGCCTGGCCTCCTACCTGATCCCACTGGCTCTGTTTTACATTGCTTACACCCTGTTCCGTTTCAGGGAGATCCGGCTGCGCTCCTACAAGCTGGCAGCGGCCGGTGGACTGCTTTTTTCACTCGCGAGCCTGTTTGCTTTTTTCCGTGAAAAAACAGCTTTTTTGGGGCAACAGGTACCTACCGGTGGTGCGGTCGGGGTAATTACAACCCACTTTCTGAAGGGGACTATCGGTGCCACCGGGGCACTGCTACTGCTTGTTCCACTTTTTGCCTCCTCAATCATGATCCTGTCAAAATTTTCTTTTATTCTGTTTGCCGGGTGGTGGTTTGACGATCTGAAACATAGATGGAGTGGCTGGCAGGATCGCCGCGCTCATGGAGCGGAGGATAAAAAGAAGGAAAAGGCAAAAACCGAAGGGCTGCCTGCGGCAGCGGCTTCAAGCGGACCGATCATAACGCCGCCCGCTGCACCGGCTCCGCGCCCCAACGCTGTCAAGAAGGAAAAGGACAAGAAACGGGAAGACGCCAAAACCGCGCCAATTCAGGAGACTTTCGAGTTTATCAAAGCCGAGGGTGATTTCCGAACGCCACCTTTTTCGCTTCTGGACACGCCAACCGCCAGCGAGAAAACCCTGGACCGTGACTCGCTGACCATGAACGCCCGACTGCTGGAGAAGAAGCTCAAGGATTACAATATTGATGGCGAAGTAGTCGAGATCTGTCCCGGTCCGGTTATTACCATGTATGAATTCTCTCCGGCACCCGGCATCAAGATCAGTCGTATAGCCGGCCTTTCGGATGACCTGACTATGGCGCTGCAGGCCATGTCGATCCGTATCGTCGCCCCGATCCCCGGCAAGGGGGTCGTTGGCGTCGAAGTGCCTAACCGTGATCGCGATATGGTTTTTCTGCGCGAGATATTTAATTGTGAACATTTTTCACACAGCAAGATGAAACTGCCGCTTGCGCTGGGCAAGGATATAGCCGGGCAGCCGGTCGTGACCGATCTGGCCAAGGCACCACATCTGCTGGTAGCCGGCTCCACCGGTTCCGGAAAATCGGTCTCGATCAACACCATGATCCTCTCATTGCTCTACACATCCACACCCAAAGATGTACGTATGATCATGGTAGATCCCAAGATGCTCGAATTTTCGATGTACGAAGGGATTCCGCACCTGCTGCTGCCGGTTGTGACCGAGCCGAAAAAAGCCTCACTAGCCCTGAAATGGGCGGTCAATGAAATGGAGCGCCGCTATCAACTGCTCTCCGACAAGGGCGTCCGTAATATTGATTCCTACAATAAAAAACTGGCCGGTGAGCTGCTGGAACAGGAGGAGCAGAACGCTATTCCCGAGGCAGAGATTATCGAGGAACCGGGTGATATCATCGATGACGACGATGCGAATATTGACCCGATCCCCTTTACTGCGGACGATAGCGACATGCTGGAACACAGTCACCTGCCTTACATTGTCGTAATTGTGGACGAATTGGCTGACCTTATGATGGTCGCAGGACGCGAGGTCGAGGAGCATATCGCACGCCTGGCGCAGAAGGCTCGTGCTTCGGGCATCCATCTGATCCTGGCCACCCAGCGTCCGTCGGTGGATGTCATTACCGGTCTGATCAAGGCCAACCTGCCGTCACGCATCTCATTCCAGGTATCCTCGAAGGTTGATTCGCGCACCATTCTGGACTGCAACGGCGCCGAAAGCCTTCTGGGGGCCGGTGACATGCTCTATCTGCCACCCGGAACCTCACGTCTGCAGCGTATCCACGGCGCCTTTGTTTCTGACGCAGAGGTGCAGCGCGTGGTTGACTTTCTCAAAAAACAGGGTAAACCGGTCTATGAAAAGTCGATTCTGGAGATGAAGGATAACGATGAGAAGAGCAGCAGCGAAGACGAAATACAGGATGAACGCTGGGAGGATGCACTCAGACTGGTGGCGGATACCAAACAGGCCAGCATCTCGATGGTGCAGCGCCGGCTGCGGATCGGCTATAACCGGGCCGCCCGGATTGTTGAAATGATGGAGAGCGAAGGTATGATCGCTGCCAGTGATGGCACCAGCAAGCCGCGTGAAATCTATATGGATGTCATTCATGCCTATCTGAATTCGCAGTTGAGCGGATCGCGCTGAACCGACACCCACTCATGATAAAAAAACAGGTTCGAGTCTATCGGAGGAGTAGCTATGGCTGAAAATACGAAAAACGATCTGAGTGACGCAGAACTTCAGGAGCTTGCCCAAAAACTGGGTCCTAAGGAAGCCGCTAAAAAGCTGGCGCAACAGGTTACTCTCAAGCAACTTGAACAGAAAAAGTCCATCGACCTGGAATTGGAATATACCTGTTTGAAAATACTCTATGTCATTCTTGAGACGGATGAATTCAAGAATATTGATTTTGAGAGTATTTCGTATCTGGATGATACCAATGATAACGAACTGGTCGTCATAAGCGACAAGTACGACACACATAAAATTATCAGAAAATCAGAGTTCCGTACTAATTTCAGCTATAGTCCGGGCGCGTTTATTCACTACTTGCACACGAATGGAGCTGTAAACGAGCGTACCGTCAAAAAGAAGCCGGCAGGTTACGCGGAGCCGAACGGCAAACAGACCCCCATTCCCAAAGTCGGTGACTTTTTTTTAGATCAACTCACGGGATTCTGGAAAAAAGCCACAGTTCAGGACACGGAGCGTTTTGAAAAAGAGCGTAAAGAATCGTTATATATGAGGTTTGTACAGATGGATTCATCCGAAGACGATGCAGCTGACGAGTAACCGTAAGGAGATTTCGATGTCGATCAATGTCGCCGCTATTCAGTTTAATGTCAAGCAGGGTGATGTGGATGCCAATCTGGCCTACGCTCGCGAGGCTCTGGTCCGTGTCGCCGCCGCCGGAGCCAATCTGGCAGTCTTGCCGGAGATGTGGTCTTCCGGTTTTGCCTACAAAAATCTGAATGAGCTGGCAAAGCGAACTGCAGGGATCGTTGAAGAGCTTCTGGTGCTGTCTCGGGAGTTAAAGCTGGTAATTGTCGGCAGCCTGCCGGAACCGAATGGTGAAAAGGTATTTAACACTATTTTTCTGGTGGATAATGGGCATCTGGCGGGTGTGTACCGCAAGCTGCATCTCTTTTCGCTGCTGGGAGAGGATCGGGCTTTTGATAGCGGCGATTCCTGGCTGCTTGCTGACACCTCTCTTGGAAAAATCGGCGTACTGATCTGCTATGATCTGCGCTTTCCCGAGCTTTCCCGCCGACTGGCGCTTGAAGGCGCCCGGGCCATCTGCGTGCCGGCCCAGTGGCCCAAACCGCGCCAGGAGCATTGGCGAACTTTGCTGCGAGCGCGAGCCATTGAAAATCAGCTTTTTGTCGTCGCCTGCAACGCCTGTGGCATTATCGGCAAACTTGATTTCTTCGGCATGAGCATGATCATCGACCCCAAAGGGGAACTGCTGGCCGAGGCGGGAGAAAGTGAAACGGAGATCCACGCTGCGCTCGACATGCAGAGTATGGACACCTGGCGGAAACAAATCCCCTGTTTTGATGACCGTAGACCGGAATGTTATTGAGTCTATTAGCAATATGTTCAGCCATTGTACAAATCCTTGAGCAAGGCCGGTTCGTGCAGCGATTTCCGCAATGTGCCGCGCAACGCTTCAACCTGATTAAATCCTTCCGTCTTGGTCATCTGCCCGTTTTTGTAGAGTAAACGCAGGTTCTTCCGCAGGGCGTCCGCTGCAGCCAGGGCTTTCTCTCCGGTCGGGTCTGCGTGGAGAAGATCTGAATCTTCCGGATGCTGCAAAAACGAAAGCACCGCTTCCTGCGCCAGCTGCAGGTATTCATCGCGATCCTCCTCCGATAACTGGTAGCGGGAATTGTTGGAAAGCGTCTGCATGACCTTTTGCCATTTCTCCAGCCGTGACATCAGCATGATCGAGTTAAAGATGCGCTTGTTGGTGCCAAAAGAGAATATCGTCGGTGCCAGAACGCTGCGCAAGAGTTTGTCGTTTGCCTGCTGGTCGGCTCTGCAGACCTCATTCGCCAGTTCCCAGATCTGCTTGTCAACAAAGGTCTCGAACCGCATCTCCCAATAGGCATGTTTCATCGTTACCGTCGCAAAAGAACGGATGATTTTGTAGGGAACGTAGTAATTATGGGCTACCGTATCTGCAGCCAAGTGGCAGAGATAACCGTAGGCACAGGCTCTTTGACCATCGGTGGAGGCCTTTTTCAGTATTTTCAAACCGATGCCCCAGCGATGGCAGTTCAGCAGATAGTGGGTAAATTTTTTGCCGAGTGTGATGTCGGCTGCAATGCAACCGTACAGAAAATCACGCGGGTAGGCAGATACCAGGGCCGCCAGAGAGGTTGGCAAGACGGACGGGTTCGCAAGTATACCGGCCCCCAGCATCAGGTGGATACCGCCACCCCAGGCCAGGGCTTCGCTTGGAAGCAGAATTACAGAAAGAGCAGACAGGATAAAAATCATGGAAATCTTTCGTTTTGACAGACGGAAGTGCTTACTGATAGATTGCATCCGCACTTTACGCTATTGAGAATATGATTGCATACAAATTTAATGAAGTAGAGGTACGCGCCGTGACGACACATTTCGCTCAATCGCAGCTATGGGCATCGCTTGGTGTCTATCTGCAGGGGCTTCAGGAAAGCGGCCTGGACGGTCTTCCGGGAGAAATAGCTACTATCACGGAAACGCCGGCACAGGCTACTACGTCACGAGGAACGGGACCGCACATGAATCAGCCGCACCAGGCAGCAGAATCGACAGAAACCCTAGACTTTATTAGAAAAAGCCTGGGAGATTGTAAACGCTGCAAGCTGAGCAGCAGCAGAAAACAGATCGTATTCGGAGTAGGCAATCCGCAGGCCAGGCTGGTGTTTGTCGGTGAGGGGCCGGGTGCCGATGAGGACGCCAAAGGCGAGCCGTTTGTCGGAGATGCCGGCAGGATGCTGAACCGGATCATCACTGCCATGGGTCTTCAGCGGGAGGAGGTCTATATCTGCAACGTGGTCAAGTGCCGCCCACCTCAGAATCGCAACCCGGAGAACGACGAAATCAGCGCCTGCTCACCGTTCCTTTTGCGTCAGCTGCTTTCGGTCAAGCCCGAAGTAATTGTGGCGCTCGGCACGTTTGCATCTCAGACCGTTTTGCAGACCAAAGAGCCTATCTCAAAACTGCGCGGCAAGTTTCTAGACTTCCACGGCATTCC
>Ga0194037_1001524_pt1 | contig 16586 bp, 14 predicted proteins | sample JunL306m_MetaG_FD_148653 | JGI IMG/M metagenome (GOLD analysis project Ga0194037, IMG submission 148653) | Anoxic zone freshwater microbial communities from boreal shield lake in IISD Experimental Lakes Area, Ontario, Canada - Jun2016-L304-6m | ecosystem: Environmental > Aquatic > Freshwater >...
CGATCCAGCGCTTGACGACAGCCGGACCGAAACCCTCCGATGGGCTGCAAGGTTCTTTCAGGCAACTCTGCAAAGCACAGCTGGAAAACAAGGCTACGACTATCTTGCAACAAAACGAGGACTTTCAGAAAAGACCCTTAAAACCTTTGGTCTGGGATATGCATCAGACTCATGGGACACTCTCTTCACTGAAGCTAAGCGAGCAGGCATACCACTAGAGCACCTCTCCGACCTCGGCCTTGCAACACAGAATAAGCAGAAAAACTCATGGTATGACACCTTCCGCAACAGAGTCATTTTTCCAATTTTTTCAGTAGGTGGACAGGTTTGCGGCTTTGGAGGACGAACCCTCGTTGACGACCCTCAAACACCAAAATATCTGAATTCACCCGAAAGTCAGTTTTTTGAAAAGTCAAAACTCCTGTATGGGCTGTACTCAGCAAAAAACGAAATCCGGCGGTCTGAAACCGCAATACTCGTTGAAGGATACATGGATGTACTCGCCCTTCACCAAGCAGGTATAACCAATACCGTAGCATCATGCGGCACATCGTTGACCCGTTATCAGGCAAAAATTCTGAAGCGTCACACCAAACGTGTACTCTTCATGTATGACGCTGATTCTGCAGGTCAAAAATCAATGATGTCCGGTCTCGACACACTTCTTTCTGAAGGAATTACCCCCTTCATCGTCATGCTTCCAAAGGGTGACGATCCCGACAGCTTTGTTCGACGTGAAGGTCGGGAGAAATTTCTGCAGTTCGCCGAAACAAACATGCTCCCCTTTCAGGACTTTCAAATCCGATTTTATAAGGAAACAGAAAACTTTTCACAGCCCGAGGTCAAGTCAAAAGCCATTAAGGAAATGGCACACACGATTGCGCTCATCCCCGATCGGATAAGGCAGGAGATTTATTTACAGGAATTATCAGACAAACTCTCTATCAGCCAGTCTGCACTGCACGAACTTCTCGGCAGAGAACAGATTGTACAGGAAAAAAAAGCATTCTCATCAGAAAACCGCACCGCTGTTCAGCCATCACGGCCTCAGGCAGCAAAAATCTCAGTACTGGAAAAAACCTTTTTAAAAGCCCTGCTTGAAAGCACAACGTATGGCAATGTTGTACTCGAATTTGCCGCCTCGCATGAAGAAATGCTGGAGTTACCACACCCGGAAGCCCAGGAAATTTTTACCCACATGATCCACCGCTACCATGACATTGAAGGTAGTCCGCAAAAGCGTATCGACATTACAACCGAAATAAGTCTGTTCACTAACCCTCAATCAAGGGATCTTGCATCAGGCTTACTGATGGACCCTCCCGTCAGTAATAAATGGCTCGAACAAACCGACGTACACGCCGATAATGCAAAACGATGCCTGACAATGTTCCTTGATGCCTTCAAAAACCTTATTCTCGAACCGTTAATCCATCAGAAAAACATACTCACCGAAAATATCCGACTGGAAAGCGACACAAACCGTGAAATCGAACTGTTGAAAGAAAAAATTGTGCTCGACAAAAAAATCCGTAAAACATCGCTTGATCTGGGAAAGATGATCGCCAACATTCTTGAGAATAGCTGAATAAACACAATAAGCTATCACCACGCGTACGTAAGAAAACGTCCAACAATCCAGTCGTTTTTCAATAAACCATCAATAAAGGCGTAAATAGGCATCGACCATCAATGGATACCAAAAAATACGCCATTTTTCTTAATCATATTACATCACAATATCCGGAATTATTTTTAGTTTTGTAGACCCTTTATTCATAGGGGTTAGGGCGGCTTGGAGATATATTTACCTCAAATTCAGATCCAGGAAAACAGGTAATAACACTCAAAACTCTTGCACTTCGAAACCGCCTTCTGTACCAACCCAATTTTAGCCTTGCACTTTCTTGTTTATGTCGCTGATATCAATGACTTGGTCGCTTTAATATCACTGAGTATCAAAAGTTTTTAATCTTTTCAAGTATCACTCATTCTGTCACGAAACATAGCTTCGGGTAGTATATCCCATAGGTATTCACTAAACTCATTGCAATACCTCACAATGCAACCATCATAGTCTATTTCATTTTCTTTAGAAGAAGATTAAGGTTGTTTCTATGTAATACAGTTACATGATGATCCGAGCCCAACGTTTTTTCATCAATCGCCAGAGCACGACGATAAAGGGGTTCAGCTTCTGAGTACCTGTCTTGAATTTCCAATGTTACCGCCAGACCGTTTAAGCTATTAGCCACAGAGGGGTGTTCACTACCTAACTGCTTAACATAGATCGCTAGAGAACGGCGAAATAGCGCCTCAGATTCAGCATAATTACCTTGATTTTTCAGCAGCGAGGCCATATTGTGGAGGATCATTGCCACCTCAATATGATCATGACCCAACTTCTTTTCATTGATCATCAAAGCACGACGGTAAAGCGGTTTGGCTTCTGCGTATTTACCTTGAGCTACAAACAACCCTGCCAGATTATTTAAACCCTTTGCCACTGCGGGATGCTCACTTCCCAACTCCTGTTGCCGTATTGACAAAGAACGGCGATAAAAAAGCTCAGCTTCGGTGAACTTCCCTTGATCTTGCAGCAATGACGCCAGACTGTTCATACTAATAGCCACTGTGTGGTGTTCACTGCCCAACTGCTTAACATAGATCTCAAAAGAACGGCGTAACAGTGGCTCGGCTTCAACATAGTTGCCCCTCAAACGAAGAAAGTTCGCAAGGTTATTTAAACACGCAGCCACTGTGGGATGATCCTTGCCAAATACTTTTTCGTCAATCTTTAACGCACGGCGAAATAGTGGCTCTGCATCTGCATATTTACCTTGCGTTTGAAACAATTCCCCTAAATTTGCCAAGCTCTCAGCCACGTCAGGATGGTCACCGCCCAGCTGCTTTTCCCGAATCTCTAGCGAGCGACGATTGAGAAGTTCAGCTTCTTTATAGTTACCTTGAATTTGCATCAAAGAAGCCAGACAATGAAAACTAATGGCTACAGCAGGAGCATCACTGTCCAATTTCTTTTTACGGATAGCCAATGCTCGCCTTATCAATGGTTCAGCTTCAGCGTACTTACCTTGAGTTAGTAGAGAATAACCAAGATTGTTTAGGCTTGTCGCTACATCAAGATGATCACTGCCTAGTTTCTTTTCGCGGATAGCCAACGCTCGACGGTTCAGAGGCTCTGTTTCAGCATACAACCCCTGCTCTCGTAACACTGAGGCTAAATTATTGAGACACGCAGCTACATCAGGGTCTTCTCTCCCCAATTGCTTTTCTAAGATCCTCAGGGCTCGGCGGTTAAGGCCTTCGGCTTCGATGTACGTCCCTTGTGTTTTTAGTAATAATGCCAAGTTGTTCAGACACGCAGCAACATCTGGATGTTCTTTGCCTAAATCTCTTTCGTCGATCTCCAATACTCTGCGAAATAATTGCGCAGCTTCATCATATTTTCCTTGAGCATAGAGTAATTTAGCCTGATTGTTCAGTTGAGTAGCAAGATCAGATTGTACACGACTTGACTGTTTTGTATTAACAGCTGATTTAGTTTTAGATTTAATGGTAGACGATGATGCGGAAAGGTTACAAGATGGGTCAACAACCGTATTTGTAATAATAAATAGAAATCCCCAATAAAAATTATTTATACTTATTTTCATATTCTTAGATTTGGAGTTTAACACTACTGTCCGGTTATAAGTCAAATAAATTCAACTGGTTACAGGATAGGTATCATGAGTTTTGTAAACGGAATTCATAACTAATTGTTTTATATGGACTTTCTCGAAAACACTGACACTCAAGATTTGTAGAAATGTGTAGAGAGAGATATCCAAATTCATGCGCTTTTTAACCAAAGCTATAAGCACATAAGCTGATATTGCTGTCCAGATTTGTGTTTTGACTGCATTTTCAGAAGTACCATAAAAAGCCTTAATTCGTAAATGCTGTTTAATGCATTTAAAGAAAAGTTCAATCTGCCATCTGCTTTTATAGAGCAGTGCTATGACCTCTGCAGATAACAAAAAGTTATTGGTTAAAAACACAAAAAGTGTTCCTGTTTCTGGATCAGCATACTTGATTCTTCTCATTTTCTCAGGGTATTCTTTTGCGGACTTCTCTCCCGCAAGCATTATGGTCTGATCACTTCGAACGCTTGTAGATTTATCAACTGGATGAGAATATTGCCGGTTAAAACTCAAATTTGATTTCCCTCTGATAACAAAAAATCCTTGTGATTTATGAATATGAAACAGCCGTTCAAAATCGATATAACCACGATCCATAATGTAGAAAGAGCCTGGTTCAATCATAAGCATATCAAGGATATTTACATCATGAACCTTGCCATCGGTAATGGCTATGAATGAGGGAATATTACCTCGTAAGTCTAATAATGTATGCATCTTAACAGCTCCTTTGTTCGTGCGGAATTTTGCCCATGGAAATAATGCAAGACATCAATCAATTGTTGTCGAATCTAAAGCATAAACGGTATTCTCCAGTGTTACACCAAAAGAATCTTTACAGTAAAGTCCTCGTGCATGATGAATTAAAATATGTGCAAAATCTTGATAAATTCGCCAGTCTCGATTTTCGTTGGCATTGGCTAAAGTGCTTCGAGCAATCGTTCCTCGTATGCCCATGTGATAGAGTTTATTTTGCATGCCAAGCAAACAAGTTGTGATATCCCGAAGACTTTCTCTATAAGTCAGTTGAGCAAAGAATAAACAGAGATATTGATCCAGACAGCTAAATGATTGTACCTTATAATTGCCACCATATCGCTTAACACATAGTCTAAATTGATGAAGAGGTAAATGTTCCTGAAGTTGAGCGAAAACCGTTTTTCCTGTGTTCATCAATCATTCCTTTTTGAAAAGTTATGAAATGATGAAAGATAAGAGGTTTTTCAAATCGATTACGGCATAAAATGTATCATAAACTATTGTATTATTGCGCGTTATATAGTGTTAACTTTTTCAACAACCGGACACCAGTGGGAGTTTAATACAAAAAGAAGAAATTTGACAACATATTTATGCCTATTATAAATTGGGGCATTGTGGAATTTACCCTAAGAAATCGTTAAGAAATAAGTGTTGCTAATTCAATTAAGATTCGGATCAATTCTATAGTTCCAGTCACCATGAAAATCATTTCGTGTGATGCGGATTTTCTCAAACTCTGCATCACTGATTTTGATACCTGACGGGTACACGGGATCGTCTAATTCAGCATGTACTCTCAACCCCGTTCGGGTGGTGGTTCCTGCAATGAGATTGATAATCACTTCATGGCTGATCAAAGGTTGCCCACGCCAATTCATGCTGATGAACGAGAAAAGACGGTGCTCAATTTGGTTCCATTTGCTTGTGCCTGGCGGCAAATGTGAAACATGAATTGGGATATTGATTTCATTTGCCAAGTTCTGTAGTTCCAATTTCCAGAGCCTTATCCGACTCCCGTTGCTTCCTCCGCCATCGGCTGTAATCATCAGTTTTGATGCATTCGGGTAGCGCTGCCTGCCCATCGTGTTCCACCAGCGACGAATGGTCTCAACAGCGAAACTTGCTGTATCGTGATCTGTCCCTACACTAACCCACCCTGTGTTGCTCGCAATATCGTAGACACCATAGGGGTTTGCTCGCCCAAGTTCTGTGTCAATGAAGTCATGAACCTTGACTAATTCGGGTTCTCCTTCAGGGCGCCAATTTGTTCCATTATTCTTATAGGCACCAACAAGCTCTTTCTTCTTCGTATCAACTGAAATAACCGGATCACCGACCGCAATACACCGTGTAGCTTCAGCGTTGATAAATTCAAATTGGTTATTACGATCTGGATGGCTCGCCCCTTCCAGCACTTTACGATTTCCCTGTAAACTATAACCCGACTCCCGCAACAAATCGGCTACTTTCGGATAGCTTACAGCAAACCCCTGCTGCTTTAATTCATCAGAGAGTCTACGCAGGCTTTTGCATGTCCAGCGCAGAGGTGATTCAGGATCACCTCGTGTTGTCGACTCTACTAATTTTTCAAGTGCAGAGATAACTCCAGACTCAGTCTCAATAACAGATTTTCTTCCACCGCCTGCTTTCCGTACCCTTTTTTCCTGATTTTCGACAGGCACTTTTTCAGTACGCAACTCTTCAAGTCCAACATGTATGGCTCTTCGTGATACACCTGTAGCAAGAGAAACTTTTGTAACACCTCCACGACCCAACGCAAAAGCCTCTGTCGCTGCAAACAAGCGCCTCATGCGCTCATCCAAAGCCCACGCCAGTTTCTCAAATCTGGTACGGATACGTACAATATCGTCATCAGTTTTCATGACAACAATATATGTATTTTAATCTATATTGTTATAGTTATTTTTTAACGTACCCTAAGTAGTTCTTGAACAGACAGTCACTCTAATAATATAGGCCCAAAAAATTTTATTCCGACTCTCTTGCAGCTTTCCGTAACTCTTCACATGACTCCATTTTTCGATCACACTGATTGAGAGCATTATGGCTGAATATCCTTGGTTGATATTTGTGAACAGGGCGTAGCCATAGCTTTTTCTTTCATAATGCCCCATAACGGATATATTGTTTTACAAATACTAAGCATTAAAGAATTTTACTGATTGTTATCATGAGCAGTACCGTGAGAGATCAATATTTTTTGTGGCAGTTTTCACCGGAAGACGAAGCCGAAATCCGTTATCAGGAGTTCGGACACAATAATCCTGAAAAAACGCCCCTCTTGTTTATTCACGGTTATGGAGGAATGCTTGAACACTGGAACCTGAATATTCCTGAATTTGCTCACGAGCATAAAATCTATGCCATGGACTTGATAGGGTTCGGCAAATCACAGAAACCAAATGTTCGCTATTGTCTGGAGCTGTTCGCCTCACAGATCGAAGCATTTCTTTATCTTAAAAAACTTGATAAAGTCATTATTATCGGCCATTCTATGGGTGCAGCAAGCGGCATCTACTTTGCCCACTATCAGCCGGAAAAAGTGCATGCACTCATCCTTGCAAACCCTTCCGGCTTGTTTGGCGACACCATGGAGGGAATGACAAGCGTATTTTTTGGACTCGTAGGTTCACCCTTGATTGGCGAAGTGCTGTTCTCAGCTTTTGCAAATCCCCTCGGAGTAAGCCAGAGTCTTATGCCAACGTATTTTAACCAGAACAAGGTTGATGCCGACCTCATCAATCAATTTACAAGGCCTCTTCAGGATAAAGGAGCGCAATGGTCTTATCTTTCACCATCAAAAAGACCTCTCGATTTCAGGCTCGATCATCTCCCAAAACCATGCAATTATAGCGGACCAACCTATCTTGTATGGGGCGCTGAAGATACAGCTCTTCCACCTCATAAAATCATCCCTGAATTTCAGAAGTTACTGCCTCAGGCAGGAGCATTTATCATTCCTAAAGCATCACACTGTATTCACCACGATGCACATGAAGAATTTAACAACCGCTTGAAGATTATTCTTGATACCATTCAGTCGACATGCAGTTCCGATGGCAACTCTATTGATAGAATTCAGGAAATTGGTTATGCAACGGTCCCTGATATGGCATGTCCTTAAGCATCTTGCAGGATTGGTACTGAATACGTGCACTATAACTATAGCAACTCTAGATAGGTTTATTGCAGCAATGCCCCGGTGTGCGTTGCTGCAATAAACAATAGTTATGGGGAGGTACGATATAGTCATTAAAAATAACTCTGAGAAAGCTTGTTGATAAATCGGTTCATCATATAATTAGCCAGTCATATCCAGTTCAGCGGTTGACCCTTCATACGCAGCATAATAGCACGACCTTTATAGACCACCTGCTGAAGCTTGACAAAGTTCTCCAACAGCATATCGACTTCATTTTATTCGGCTCAAACAGTCATAACATACTTTGGACGAAAACTGACATTATCGTCCATGAATGAAAAATTGACCTTCTTTATGCCGACCCTCTGCTGATGATAGCGCATTTCATCCAGCACCAGATCAAGCTCGCCGTATCGGTAGCTATTTCCGTAGACAGTCGGAGTTGAGCAAAAGTTGCATCCTGCCGGGCTGGCATACCATGAAATCCGCAATAAGTGTAATAAAAATTACAACATGTAATGAAAAAGGGAGTTGGGTTTTATTGCAAATGTAGAGGCTGATTAACATTGATAATTTTCATGTCAAAATTATTAATGTTTATAATATTTTTTACATTTTGAAATCAATTCCTACATTTCTTATTCTAGGGGTCATTTTCTATCCAACAGGATCCAGAAAGAACACGGCTGTTTTTTTTGAACATTTCAGCAAAACAACCATACGGAGTAATCTTTTTTACCATGCCGGAATTTATTCAAAAAGACTAAAGCATTTTAAAATATGGAGTTTACTCTCTCTGAAAACGAAATCTGCAATCTTACTGGCTATTCGCATCGTCATTTACATGACATGCGCATGGGATGCAGAACGGCTCACAAAGGCTTGATTTCCCGAACGACACCACTATTGAAAAAAGGTAAAGACTGGGAAAAGTACGGGTGGGCAATATTGTATGCAATGCACGTATCTGAAATGCTTTTAACCCGAAAAACTAATACAGATATGGGCCATCATAAAAAAGCAGTAGCACAATAAGACGTTAGCATTGAAAAAGTATGAGGTTTTCTATCACTGAGAACGAGATGTGTAATCTCACCGGGTATACACGAAGGCACTTGCAGAATATGCGCTTGGGAGGGAAGCAGGTTCAACACGGGGTGCTGTACCGATCAAAACCGATATTGAAAAAAGGTAAAGACTGGGAAAAGTATGGGTGGGTGATATTGTATTGCAGGCATGTGCCCGCAATGCTTCAGGCGCGGAAAAATAAACTTATAAACGATACACCACCGCGCGGTGTAAACGTTTCAACATCAAATAATATAAATCAAGGAATCCATGACACACCCGAAGCAAAGTCCTGCAATAGGTCATGATAAAAAAATAGTAGGTCGCTGGTTTTCTATCTTCTTTACTTTGGTCTTTATATGCCTTCTTACATATTACTGGCCAATGTTTAAAATGCTGATCCTCGACAAAATACACTAACTTATTACTATGTTGGATGTTAATGGTTGTCAGAGTGAAGTACAGTTATCCGTACAGTATATTGAGCAGGCCTCCGATATGGTTACTGCACCATGTACCGATCAAAACTGAATTATCTCCACGTATTCCATCATACTGTCCGCATTGATAGCGTTTTTTGGTTTAACGAATATTATGTGATTTTCCGAGCCACATATATGATGTTTCCAAACAAAACCTTACTGGAAATGTGATGAATGGTTTTCACCGGATTATGCAAAACATATCTGCAGTAATATCACCAACAGAAACTGTTCAGTATTCTTTGTTAGGAGCACCCTGCCGGGGGGGGGGCTCGTAGATGAATGAACGACAAGCAAAACGTACTGCCATCATGGTGGTGATGGCTTCGTTTCTCGCGCTTTTTTGTCTCTTCGGATTCCGAGCGACTTTCGCTGTTCTCAAGATCCCCATGTCCAAAGAGATGCATTGGTCAGACGCCAACATCTCAGCCGGTTATTCGCTTATGATGACCATTTACGCCCTAACTGCATTCCTGAGCGGAACGATAATTGACCGCTGGGGAACCAAGCCGGCGTATTTCCTTGCCGCCATTTTTGGTGCAGGCGGCTTCTGGGTCACCTCTGGAATTCATACCCTGCCATCCTACTACGCAGCTTATGGAATTCTTGGCGGCATAGGCACCGGCATGTTATGGGTCTCCTCCACAGTCTCCGTACGCAAGTGGTTTATCGGCAAGGACTACGCTACCATGTGGGGCTTCGCATTCATGGGCGGGCCGATGGCCCAGATCATTCTAAGTCTGATTTCCAAGTCTGTCATCCCAATATACGGTTGGCGCATTGCCTGGCAGATGCTTGGAGGCATCGTGCTTGTGGCCATGTTGCTTGCCACGACCCTGGCAAAAAAAAATCCCGAAGATTATGGTGTGCAGCCCTTCGGCTCAATGCCGGGAACAACCGAAACAGAGTATATATGGGGAGTAGGCGAAGCATTTTCGCGCTATGCAATCTGGGCAGTCATCATCACGTTCCTCGGAAGTCTCATAGCGGAATTTCTTGTATGGTCGCAGGCTGTCAGCTTCTTTGTGCAGGATCTCGGCATGAGCCTCGACAAGGCAGTCAACCTATACTCAACGATTGGTCTGTTCGGTATATTCAGTATGCCGGTCATGGGCATTGTTGCTGACAAAATCGTACAGCGTGTTGGCCACGAAGCCAAGGGCCGCAAGATATCGCTCATCATCGGTCCGGTGGTTGGCGTAGTAGCCTGCGCGATGTTGTTTCAAACCGGAAAGTCCATCGCTTTCGGCGTGCTTTCATGTTTCCTTTTCGCCGTCTACTGGGCAATGATCCCTGGCGGCGTTGTGGGCTATACAGGCGCTATATATGGACGCAAGACACTCGGCAAAATCTGGGGGCTCGCGACTCTCATCAGCGTGGGCGTTGGCCCTGCGACGGGATCGTTTCTGGGCGGATATTTCCGGGATATGACAGGAAGCTATCGCGCGTCCATTTTGTTTGCGCTTGGCTCATTCGTGGTCTCCGCGATTGCAGCGACCAGTCTGCCTCTCGCGGCCACACCGCGAAATGCCCCACTGACTGCGCAATAACTGGATCGTGAGTAATAATAGGGCAAATTCGCCAGAGTGCGGTTCAAGCATAATGCGTTTGCCAATCAAATCACTCAGGCTGTGGATGGTAGATAGTGCGAAGATTTCGTAAGATGATTGCTGCAACATCACCGCCCGTTCTATTACCGATTTCATTGCCGATAGATACACCAGGCATGTCAATGCATAATAAGCTGTCCACTTAAATTCCAGAGAGTTAATTTCCCGCAGCTCTGTTTCGAAGATTCTTTATTAGCTTGTTGATTTTTATTATGAATGATTCTCTATAGATAATAAGCCTTATGCTGAGATAGAAGGGCGTAACCAGATTTATCTCCAATACCATTGCTTATGAAAAATATCCCATCAGATAATAACCGGTCAGACGATACAGTTTTTACAATACTGGAATCCATTCCTGATGAAGCCTTTATCATGGACACAAAAGGCATCATCATCAACGCTAATAGCTTATTTGCACAATATTACGGCAAACAGCCTCATGAGTGTATCGGTATCAATGTCTTTGAATTGATTGTAACTGTATTGAAAAATAAAGAGATAGCTGATCATCGCAAAGAAAAGGTTGCAGAAGTTCTTTTAACTGGAAAACGAACCACTTTTGAAGATGTGAGAAACAATCACATCCGAAGGTTCACGATCAATCCCGTCCGATCCCAGGCAGGTGAGATTACCCGATTATTTATCACCATACAGGATATACCCGAGCCGCCATACATAGAGTTTCAGCGCAATCATTACAAGCCCAGGTTCGACTTCGCTTTGACAGCCGCTAATGCCGGCGTCTGGGAATGGAACCTGAAAACCAATGATCTTTTCTGGTCAGATGAGATATGGTCGTTGTATGGGCTGAAATGGAGTGATGAAAAACCAAGCTTTAAGCTTTGGGAAAGTACCATTTGTCCTGATGACATTGAAACAGCAATCAAGATCGCTTCACAAGCTGTACAGAACTTCGCAGAGTTGAACATAGAATTTCGTGTTACTCACCCCGACGGTTCTCTGCACTGGCTGATGTCCTGCGGTAAACCCTTATATGGCGAAGACGGTCAGACAACCCATTATATCGGAACCGTGATCGATATTACTGAGCGCAAAGAAATGGAACTTGAGCTCATCGAGAGCAAGATAAGGTACGGATATGCTATGGATGCCTCGCAATCGGGAGTCTGGGAATGGAATGTAGCAACAGATGAACTGAGCTGGTCGGAACAGTTATGGGCATTGTACGGATTGAAAGTTAACAGTGTGCCATTGAACAAGCAGCTCTGCGTAGATACCGTTCATCCAGAAGATCGGGAGATGACATCGTGGATTATACAAAACGCTGTCAGCAATGGAACAGCGGCCTCTCTTGAATATCGTGTCTTTCACCCGGACGGCTCCCTTCACTGGCTCACCTCAAGGGGAAAGCCCTTGTATGATGCTGATGGAAAGGTGACCCATTATATCGGAGCGATCATCGACATTACAGAGCGAAAACAAATAGAGCTTGAGCTTATTGCGAGCAGGAAAAGTCTCCACGAGGCATTGGGAGCTGCACGCGCCGGCGTCTGGGAATGGAACTTGAAAACCAATGAATACATTTGGTCAGACGAGATGTGGTTGTTGTACGGTATGGAACGGGATAACAATAAACCCTCTTTCGATCTCTGGGCGAGTACCATTCATCCCGACGACCGCGAGAGCACCATTCTCGCTGTTAACACTGCATCAAAAAGTGCAACGGACCTTAACGTCGAATATCGCATCGTTCACCCTGACGGCTCTCTTCACTGGCTCATGTTCCGCGGCAAACCACAGATTATCAGTAAAGGCGAGCCGGTTTGTTATGTCGGTACGGCAATTGATATCACTGAACGTAAAGAGGCGGAAATAGCGCTCAATGAGAGTGAAAAGAAAATGATTTTTGCCTTGGAAGCCACAAACTCAGGAGTCTGGGAATGGGATGTCAGTACTGATGAAGTTTTCTGGACGGACAATGTCTGGAAGTTATACGGACTGGAACTCAAGAGTAAACAGATGACTCATAAGCTTTGTGAAAGCAACATTTATCCCGACGATCGGGATGTGATGTTTGAGAAAGTCATGGAGTCAGCAAATAAAGGAAAAGAGATAAATGTCGAATACCGCGTAGCCCACAGTGATGGAGTCATTCACTGGTTGCAGTGTCGAGGGGTTCCCTCATATAACACAGATGGCCGGTTGAAATCCTATATCGGAACTGTTACGGATATTACAAACCGTAAAACGTTACTTAACGAACTTATTGACGGTAAGGAAAGGCTTACTCAGGCTTTGGATGCCGCTCATGCCGGAGTCTGGGAATGGTACCTGTACACAGGAGAAAACTTCTGGTCGGATGAGGTATGGTTATTATACGGTTTGGAAAAGGGTAATAGAAAAGCGTCCTTCGAACTCTGGAAGAGTACTATTCATCCAAATGACCGGGAGATGACAATCCAGATCGTTTCCAGTGCTGTTGAAAATGAAATCATTTTTGATATTGAATATCGAACCTTTAATTCTGACGGCTCTTCACGCTGGTTAATGTCCCGGGGTAAACCCAAATACGACTTGCATGGAAGGGTCGATAGGTATATCGGGACAATTATCGATATAACCGAGAGAAAAGAAATAGAAGAAAATTTCAGAAAGAGCCGGGAACGGCTGGATTTCGTTCTTGCCAACACACATGTCGGAATATGGGATTTGAATTTGCACGATGGCTCCACACAGCAAACACTTGAACATGCCCGTATTTTCGGTTACGAGACAATTCCGCCTGTATGGTCGTTTGAGAAGTTTATTAGTCACATAATCCCTGAGGATCGTCCCAGAATAGAGGCACTTATCAGGAGCGCATTAGAACAACAGGGCAAGTATTCTTTCGAGTGTCAAATTCAAAGAGTATCTGGTGAGTTGCGGTGGATTTGGATTGCCGGAGCTTTCAAGACTGGAACAAATGGCGAATCAAGCCATATTGTCGGCGTTATAAGGGATATTACCGAACGTAAAACCGCAGAGCAACAGATTATAGAAGGCAAAGTGAAACTTGATACCGCTTTAGCCAGTATCAGTGATGCAGTATTCATTTCTGATAACGAAGGAAATCTCATGGAGTTTAACGATGCTTATGTAACATTTCACCGATTCAGGGCAAAAAGTGAATGCGCAAAAACGTTAGCAGAATATCCTGAGATAATTGAACTCCTCAATGACAATGGCGAATGTGTTCCCGTTGAATTGTGGCCCGTCCCCAGAGCGCTCCGTGGTGAGAGCTTAACTAATAAAGAATATCTGTTGCATCGAAAAGATACGGGTGAAACCTGGTCAGGAAGCTATAGCTTCGCTCCTGTACGCAACAAATATGGTGAAATTACCGGATCAGTAATCGTAGTGCGTGACATCACAGAACAAAAAATAGCTCAAAAATTACTTCAGGAAAGTGAACTGAAATTCAGAACTATCTTTGATCAATCACCGATTGGTATAGCCATCAGAGATGTTGAAGATGGTAAATTATTCGATGTCAATAATTCATGGGAGCGAATCTTCGGATATAAAAAAGAAGAAGTCATAGGACACTCGATAAAAGACCTCGGTCTGTATTTACAAAACGAAGACTATGAAAGTAATCTTAAGGCTCTCAATGAACATGGGAATATTTCAAACAAACCCATGCGATTCCAAAACAAATCCGGGAACATAGCTTCTGTACTTTATTCTGCTGATTTTATTACTTTTAACGGTAATACCTGTGTTCTTGTGATGATAACGGATATCACCTTACAAGTGATGCAACAGGTAAGCATAGAGCAGTTGGAGCAGGTTGTTGAGGAACGCACAAAAGATCTTAAAGATGAACTGAAGCGCATGAACAGCTTTCTACATATGATTTCGCATGAATACCGTACCCCATTGGCAATTATACGCGGAAACCTTGACCTCATTGAGCTGAAAAATAAGAACTGTAACTGTGTGAATCCAGTTGAAATGAAAAAAATTCGCCGGGCCATCGATCGCCTCGTGGAGGTTATGGAGGACTCCATGCATGAAAGCCGTATTTATGAATCCCGCACGGCGTTATCATTTAAGTCCTTTCAGCTTGTAACCCTCATTGCGTCACAACTGGATTCTTTCCTTGCCTTATGGCCTGAACAGGCTATTCAGTATACTGAGGCCCTTGAAAAGTGTGAAATTATCGGTGATCCCTCACGGCTCAAATTAGTCATTTTCAATCTTCTGGATAATGCTCGCAAATATTCCTCGCCCTACTCGGTCATTGAACTTGACTGTCACCTGGAAGGAGACGAAGCCGTTATAAGCATCCGTAACCAGAGTTTGCCAATTACCAAAGGGGAGGCTGATGTATTATTTGAAAAGTACCGGCGTGGCAGTAATTCCATGAATACTGGGGGAGCAGGGCTCGGTTTGTGGATGGTAAAGAGTATCATCGACCAGCATAAAGGGATGGTCAGTCTTAAAGGCATTGAATCAGGAGTCGAGGTAACAGTTCGCCTGCCAATTTGTCATCAGGCAGGGATATGAGTTGAAATTAGAATAAATTTTTAAGTATACTCGGATAACATCATCTAATTCTATCATTTAGTTTACACATGTCCGAAAAGAGGCGAGTGATCGTTGTCGAAGACGATAGAGATTTCCGTGAAAGTATGGTGGAATACCTTATGCTTTGCGGACTTGAGGTTGTCGGGGTAGAATCGGCACTGGAGTTCTATCAGAGCATATCACAGCAGAAATATGCTCTTGTAATTATCGATATCGGCCTGCCCGACCAGAATGGCATCGTGCTGGCTGAATATGTTCGAAACAATACGGCTATGCGCATTATTATGCTGACAGCGCAGTCATCTCTTGAAAGCAAAGTCCTTGCTTATCAAGCCGGAGCGGATATGTTTCTGGTTAAACCGATAGACTTTTCCGAATTATCGGCATCTATACATAGTATTCTTGGTCGTCTTGATGAAAACCTGTCAATGGGGCAGACACTAAAAAAAGCCGTCCCGACCATGGAGGTGAAGCTAACCGAGTGGGCTCTTCGCAGCGATTGGGTTCTGTCTACACCAAAGGGAGATGAAATAAAACTGACGTCAAAAGAATATGATTTAATTCACAGACTTGCACTATCCCCCGAATCAGTTATAACACGTCAGGATCTTTTGATTGCTCTTGATTATGAAGATAATGAACATGGCAATCGTTCTCTTGATGCTCTGGTTCATCGTTTGCGTCGAAAAAAAATAAGCCTGAAATACAGGATTCCCATTAAAACTGCTCATTCCAAAGGGTACGTGTTTTCAGCTCCAATCCATCTTGTCTGAACTCCTGGAGATTAGTATTTGAGCAATAATCTTCGCATCAATCCAAGGAGTTCATTTTTGTCAATGGGTTTGGATATAAAACCATCAAAACCAGCTTCTTTGGCTATTTCTCTATCTTCTTTCAGCTGTAAAGCAGTCTGAGCAATAACAGGCAAGTCAGGACGAAACTGTTTGATCAGTCGTGTCGCCTCAAACCCATCTATGAGAGGCATTTGTAAGTCCATAAGTACCAGATTGATCTTTGGGTATTGTTTAACCAGTTCAACTGCTTGTTGTCCATTTTCAGCATAATGAATAGTCAGAGTATTGCCCGATAAAATTTTTTTCAGCAGGAAAGTGCTTATCCTGAATTATTCATGAAGCGACAAAAAAAGGGGGCAAAAAATACCGCAAATCGTTATATTACTGGTAGTTAAAGTCAGCTAATAAGACGCGATATTTATGCAACCCCTTCATTCGAATATAGTCACATCAGAGAGTACCCAACAAAC
>Ga0194037_1001525_pt1 | contig 16584 bp, 19 predicted proteins | sample JunL306m_MetaG_FD_148653 | JGI IMG/M metagenome (GOLD analysis project Ga0194037, IMG submission 148653) | Anoxic zone freshwater microbial communities from boreal shield lake in IISD Experimental Lakes Area, Ontario, Canada - Jun2016-L304-6m | ecosystem: Environmental > Aquatic > Freshwater >...
TATCTCTCTAGCCAGAGCGAGCCATAATTGGGGATTACGAAAAAGGCGCATCGCCGTATCATAAGAGATCAAATATGAGTCAGCACGATATTTTAGTTTTGTACTATTCCCGCTACGGTGCCACCCGAGATTTAGCACGCCTGATTGCCGAAGGCATTGAGAGTCTTCCAGGCGCAAACGCCCGTTTGAGAACCGTTCCAGCCATTTCTGCAGTATGTGAGGCTACTGAAGTTTCTGTTCCCAGTGATGGTGCGCCCTACGTTGAGTATTCAGACCTACAAGAATGTATTGGCCTGGCCTTAGGGTCACCCACCCGCTTTGGCAATATGGCAGCTCCCATGAAATACTTTTGGGATGGTAGCTCCTCCGAGTGGCTTGGTGGCGCGCTGATTGGGAAGCCCGCTTGTGTATTCACAAGCACTGGCAGCTTGCATGGAGGGCAAGAAAGCACCCTCCTCACCATGATGATTCCACTGCTGCATCACGGCATGATGATCGTGGGCCTGCCATACAGTGAGCCTGATCTGATGAGTACTGCTACAGGTGGTAGTCCTTATGGCGTGACCCATCTAGCGCATGCAGATGGTCGTGCGCCCATTAGCGCCGAAGAACAAAGGCTCGCCAAAGCACAAGGTAAAAGATTAGCCGAAGCAGCACTCAAATTAATACAGAAATAAATATCAGCCACATGTACAAAAAGATCTTAGAAAAAAATCCCTATCAACTCATCGCCACTGCAGCCTTTGTTGATCTCTTCATTCTGTGTGTTTGCTGGGAATGGTTTATTTCTCCATTGCGTCAAGATGGATCGTGGTTGATATTAAAAGGCCTGCCATTGCTCTTTGCAATCCCAGGCCTATGGAAAGGCAAGATCTACACAATGCAGTGGGCATCGATGCTCATCTTGCTCTACGTCACCGAAGGCTTGGTCCGTATTACTGAGACAGGTGTCAATTTTTGGCTTGCATCATTGGAAACGCTTTTGGCAACCACTGCATTTATCTGTCTGTTGATTTATCTCAAGCCGATTAAAGCGCGGGCAAAAAGTCTTGCGAAGCAACGCACTCAATCTGAGCAATTAAATAAGAATTGATATAACGATGTCGCAAATATTTCTCAATGAACTGGAATCCATCATAGGCAAGAACTATGTCCTAACTTCAGAAGGCGAAACTACGCCTTACCTCACCGATTGGCGTAAGCGCTATACCGGCAAAGCCTTGGCGGTACTATTGCCCAGCAACACACAAGAAGTAGCAGCAATTGTGAAGGCGTGTGCAAAGGCCAATATCGCAATTGTTCCGCAAGGCGGTCATACAGGATTTTGTGGTGGTGCTACGCCCGATGTTAGCGGCAAACAAGTCGTACTGAACTTAAAGCGCATGAATCAAGTGCGCGAGATTGATGCCAGCAATCAAACCATCAGTATGGAGGCTGGCTGTATTTTGCAAGCCGTTCAAGAAAGAGCGGCATCTGAAGGCTTTTTATTTCCATTGAGTTTAGGCGCTGAAGGTAGTTGCATGATTGGTGGAAATCTAGCAACCAACGCAGGCGGCACCAATGTGCTGCGCTATGGCAACACTCGTGATTTGTGTTTAGGTTTAGAAGTAGTCACGGCTCAAGGTGAAATCTGGAATGGCCTCAAAGGCTTACGTAAAGACAATACGGGTTACGACTTACGTGATTTATTTATTGGCTCTGAAGGAACGCTCGGAATCATTACTGCGGCCGTCATGAAGTTATACCCATTGCCAATTTCTCAATGGACCACGCTAGTAGCAACCCAAGATATCAGCTCCACTATTGCACTACTCAATTTATTTCAGAAGCGTGCCACATCATTACTTACCGGTTTTGAAATGATGACGCAAGAGTCTCTCGCTTTAAATGGGAAACACTTTCCGAAGTTGACTAACCCGCTCCAAAACAATCCACCATTCACAGTGTTGATTGAATTGTCAGATCACGAGAGTGAAGAACATGTTCGTCAATTACTGGAATCGATTTTGGAAGAAGCTCTTGAGGGGGGCATGATTAGCGATGCCATCATTGCCGCCAATCTCAGCCAAGCCAATTCTTTTTGGCATATGCGCGAGCATATTACCCTTGCTCAAGCAGCTGAAGGTGCCAACCTCAAACATGACATCACAGTCCCTCTTTCTGCCCTAAAAAGCTTTATTCAAGAAACTGATCGCCTAATCCGGTCCAAATACCCTGGCGTACGTATCATCAATTTTGGTCATCTAGGCGACGGTAATCTTCACTACAACATTGCCCCTCCAGAAGGAGTGGATGCCCAAGCCTTCAATTTAGCCAATGAAAAGCCGGTTCATGAACTAGTTTATGATCAGGTTGAGCGTTGTGGTGGGTCGATTTCTGCAGAACATGGGGTCGGACAGCTCAAACTAGAGGGATTAAGAGCTCACAAAGGAGCAGTTGCTCACGACCTCATGAAGACCCTCAAAAGGGCTTTAGACCCTCAAAATATCCTCAACCCTCATAAGGTGGTGTCGATTTAGGTCAAATTTAGTCATTTTTTGATAAATATTTTGTAATCCTTGTCATCTCACCCTCTTCACCATGCGTTGTATGGCCATGGAGGTGACAAATATGTCAACAAGACTCAAACGTTGGGCCCGCGCAATTCAACAGATCGACTTGTCAAAGAGAACAGATCCTGAAACTGCTATTGGCTATCTAGATAGTAAATACCGCGATATCGCATGGCGTTATATCCGTATTTTGGGCTTTGAACGCACCATTAGCTTCATGGCCAGCAATAACTTCCATCCAGAATAAGCACATCAAATACAGGCCCTAGATAATTGATTTATTTAGGGTTTTTTGGTACTCAAGCAGTCTGATTGGGCGCAATAGCTCTAAAAACCCAAGTAGCCAGCAGTACCAAGGCGCATAGCGCGCATGATCCTGAAAATAGGAATGCATAAGTTGGACTGAAGGATTCATAAATCCAGCCAAAGATAAAAGAGGCTGGGAACAGCATTACTCCAGAAATTAAGTTAAACCACCCAAAGGCAGTGCCAGCCATCCCTGGTGGCGCCAAGTCAGCCACCAGCGCCTTTTCAACCCCCTCTGTCGCCGCCTTAAACAATCCATAGAGCCCAAATAAGCCAAAAATCGACCAAATAGAAATATGGGGCAGACTCATTGCCATGTAAAAGAAGGCAAAAGCTAGCCAGGCAATCAAAATGAAGTACTTACGGCTAAATCGATCTGACAAGGCAGAAAGTGGTGTTCCAAAGATGGTGGTGATTAAAGAAATAGCTGCCCATAGCAAAGGAATTTGGTCCTGTGGCACACCTGCCTCTCTCGCCCTTAATAACAAAAACATGTCGGAAGAATTGCCAAGGGCAAACAAGCCGACAACAAAAATATAGCGTCTTAACTGCGGAGGCAGCCCCTCCATGCTCCATGTGAATTTCTTTGGAATCACAGAAGTTTTTCTTGTCGGCTCTGTTAGGCAAAGGGCTAACAGCACCGTAATGACGCCCGGGATGGCTGCCCAAAGAAAGACGTCCCGCAAAGGAACATTTAAGGATAAAAGCAAAGCGGCAAGCAACGGGCCGACTACGGCACCGGCGTTATCCATAGATCTATGAAGACCAAAGGTAATACCTCTTTGGTGAGCGGGAACACTTTCAGCTAGTAGTACATCGCGTGGTGAGCTTCTTAAACCTTTGCCTAGACGATCTGTAAACCGAATCAAGAGTACCCAAGTCCAGGAGATGGCTAGAGCAATCAGAGGTCGACCAATGCCTGCCAATAAGTAGCCAATCACAATCCATGCCTTGGATCTTTTAGTTCGATCCACGATGACGCCAGAAACCAGCTTGAAGATGCTTGAGGTCGCCTCTGCTACACCCTCAATCAAGCCAAGCGCCTTAGGGCCAGCCATCAAAACCGATGCCAAATACAAAGGCATTAAGGGGTATAGCATTTCACTCGCAGAATCATTCACAAAACTAATCAGACCAATAAGCCAAACTGTTCTAGGAAGTGAGCGCAGGGTTTTCCACATGGCTATCAATGTATCACTAAAAGTAAGCATGAAAAAAACTGATGATTACTGTCATAAACACTTGAAAGTAAAAGAAATAAAACGTAGGATCAAAGAGCTAGTAATGCACATACAAAGATATAACAATTCAACATAGGAATAATCATGAGCCAAAAGAAATTAGTGAAGCAACTGTTAAAAAAGCTCGATAAGTTGGAAGCCGATAGAGAGAAGTTGATCGACAAGTTGGCAAAAGCTTTGGATAAGTTGGATAAGAAAGCAGTTCCCAAAAAGACTCCAGCGAAAAAGGCTCCTGCAAAGAAAGCTCCAGCGAAAAAGGCTCCTGCAAAGAAAGTCTCAGCGAAAAAAGTGGCTGCTAAGAAAGCGCCAGCGAAGAAAGTAGCTGCACCAGCTCCAGCAACCTCAGCTTAAGTAAATCTACCTCATGACTAAATTTATCAAGGCCCTTGAGCCAATAAAAAGTCATGAGGATCATTTGCAACTTCTGCAGATTGAATTGGTAAAGTTGCAAAAAGAAATTATTGAAAAAAGACTGCGCCTCCTAGTGATCTTGGAGGGTCGTGACACTGCCGGTAAAGACGGCGCTATCAAACGCATCACAGAACATTTAAGCCCCAGAGATACTCGTGTAGTAGCGCTGAATAAGCCTTCTCTAAAAGAGGAAGGTGAATGGTATTTTCAGCGTTATGTAGTTGAGCTACCTAGCGCTGGCGAGTTTGTAATTTTTAATCGCAGTTGGTATAACCGGGCTGGTGTTGAAAAAGTAATGGGCTTTTGTACTGATGCTCAGTACAAACAATTTATAGACACCGTGAATGACTTTGAAGCCTTGCTAGTGGGTTCTGGCATCCAAATCCTGAAGTATTACCTAGACATTTCTAAAGATGAACAAGCTGCGCGCTTAAAGAGTCGAGAGGCTGATCCACTCAAACAGTGGAAGACTAGCCCAATAGATCAACAGGCTCAGAAATATTGGAAGGCTTATAGTGCGGCGCGTGATCTGATGCTCAAAAAGACCAATAGTGCAGATGCGCCTTGGACAGTAATTCATGCGAATGATAAAAAACTTGCTCACTTGAATTTGATTCGCGACCTTCTATCGAGAGTGAGCTTCCCCCAAAAAGACAAAAAAATCTTGAGAGTAGATCCTAAGATTGTTAAGTCTTGGCCAGCTAACTCCAGCAAGCTTCCTAAGTTGGCAACTTAAGAAAAGAATGCTTTTGCTTCCGCAATAAGTTGTTCGGGGCACTCTTCCGGAATGTAGTGGCCAGAAGGCACGTGACGACCGGTCACCTCACTGCTTGATACCCTATTCCAGTCTTCAATGGGCGCAAAGCATTTATTCACTAAGCCGTGTTCGCCCCAAAGCACTCTGACGGGCATAGATAATTTTTTACCTACTGCACGATCTGCACGGTCATGCACTAAATCGATTGTGGCAGCAGCGCGATAATCCTCACACATGGCATGCATGCCCTCCGGACTACTTGCGCCGACCAAATAATCAGCCCAACAGCCAGGATCGAAAATACCGGTGCCCGCATGACGACCCATATGATTCTTGAGCCAATACTCTGGATTTGCACCAATCAACGTTTCTGGCACAGGCTCAGGCTGAATCAAGAAGAACCAGTGCCAATAACCTCTAGCGAACTCCATGGTGGTGTTTTCATACATCGTTAAGGTTGGAGAAATATCTAGGACCATCAACTTACGCACACTCTCTGGAAAATCCACTGCCAAGCGATGTGACACTCGGCCACCACGATCATGGCCCAGCAAGAAAAACTCCTCATGGCCCAGTGATTGCATGACAGCATGCTGATCAGCCGCCATAGATCTCTTCGAATAGGTGGAATGATCAAACTTGCCATGCGGCTTGGATGAAGCGCCATAGCCTCTTAAATCCGCAGCGACGACCGAATAGTGTTTAGCCAACTCAGGGGCCACGCGATGCCAAATCGCTTTAGTTTGTGGAAAGCCATGCAGCAATAACAATGCAGGGCCGGAGCCACCAACCTGACAGGAGATATCTATCAGACTCTCTTCTGACTGCACCGTAATAACTTTATTTTGAAACCCTGGAATCTGAAATGTCATCAGTTGCTTTACTTTTGAGAGTTAACCATTTGGACAAGGCATGATGCTGCCCGTTTTGGTATTCATTTGGGGCTTGCAAGGCGGCGCTGTTTGCACTCTTGGCGCTACAGGTGTAACGGGCGCCTGATTCGTTGAGCTGGTAGTTGGAGTGGTCTCATTCAATACCGATGAATCAGGAGCGGGATTGCTTGATGGAGCACTTGCTAGAGAGCGTACCAATAGCTCTGGGCCTGGACAGGGCATGATTGCCCCCGTCTTGGGATTAATCACTTCTTTACATTGAGGGTTCGCTTCTAATCTTGATTCTATTTTTGCCAAACTACAAGCTGATAAGACAAGTGTGGCAACCAGCAATACGCCGAGGTGCTTAGGGGTGTAAATTGTAATCAATTAATGCGCCAATATTTTGGATAAGAAATCTTTCACTCTTGGGGAGCGAGCTTCCGGATTTTCAAAGAACTCATTCTTTAAGCAATCCTCGATAATTCTGCCGTGATCCATAAAAATCACGCGATTGCTTACCTTTCGCGCAAAACCCATCTCATGTGTAACGCAACACATCGTCATGCCTTCATCAGCCAGCTTAACCATCACATCCAGGACCTCACCCACCATCTCTGGATCTAAGGCTGAAGTCGGCTCATCGAACAACATCACAATAGGATCCATGCTTAAAGCACGGGCAATAGCCACACGCTGTTGCTGGCCGCCTGATAATTGACCGGGAAATTTATCCTTTTGCGCTATCAAGCCTACACGTTCTAAGTATTTCAGGCCATGGGTCTTCGCTTCATCGGCCGATCTGCCTAAGACCTTGATTTGTGCCAACGTTAAGTTCTCAGTAATACTGAGGTGTGGAAAAAGCTCGAAGTTTTGAAATACCATCCCTACTCTTGCTCGAAGCTTAGGCAAATTAGTCTTAGGATCGTGCAGACTCACACCATCGACTGCAATCTCGCCAGCCTGAAATGGCTCAAGGGCATTCATCGTTTTAATCAAGGTAGACTTACCTGAACCAGATGGTCCACAAATGACAACAACCTCGCCTTTTTGAATCGAGGCACTACAGTCGGTTAACACCTGAAAGGAGCCGTACCATTTTGAAACGTTTCTAAGTTCAATCATGATGATCTATCTAATGTTGACTATAAGCAATTAACGAATGATGGCCACTTTAGCCTGGATCTTGCGAACCATTTTGGAAAGCGAGAAACAAATCACGAAATACGTAAAAGCAGCCAAAATATACGTTTCCATTGGGCGTCCGTAGTTTTTACCAGCAATCTCAAATCCTTTGAGCAGGTCATAAGCGCCAATGGCATATACCAAGGAAGTATCTTGAAACAAAATAATCGTTTGCGTCATGAACACTGGAATCATATTTCTAAAAGCTTGTGGCAAAACGATAAAGCGCATGTTCTGACCATAGGTCATTCCTAAAGCCTCTGCTGCATAGCCTTGCCCCCTTGGCACCGACTGAATACCAGCACGCACAATCTCTGAGAAGAATGCCGCCTCAAAAGCAATAAAAGTAATCGTTGCAGAAAGGTCAGCCCCAATAGGTTTACCAATCAACATTGGAATCAATAGAAAGAACCAAAGAATAACCATTACTAGCGGAATAGACCGCATGGTGTTCACATAAAAAGTAGATGGATATACCAAAGCTGGTTTATCGGATAAGCGCATTAGTGCTAAAAAAGTACCAAAAACAATACCACCCACGGTGGCAAACACCGTTAACTGAATACTAAATAACAAACCTTTGAGGATGTAGTTAGCAAAGAGCTCCCAGTTATAAAAACTTAGATCTAGACTCAACATATCAATATCCCCTAGTGTGCCAAGCTAGCATCATTGGACACAATAAAACCAGGAATGCGAGTTCTCTTTTCAATTTGCGCCATCACGCGATTGACTGCGAACGCTGAGAGTGCGTACAAGAGAGTAACGGCCAAATAGATTTCTACGCCATGAGAAGTCTCTTCCTGGGCTTGCATCGCAAATAAAGTTAATTCAGGTACCGAAACCGCAAAGGCTACTGAGGAATTTTTAATCAGATTCATGCTCTCTGATGTCAAGGGTGGAATCACAATGCGTAATGCCATAGGCAAAATCACATATCGATAACTTTGGGCTGTAGTGAAACCTAGAGCGGTGGCAGCGGCACGCTGTCCACTAGGCAAAGCCTGAATACCTGCCCTGATCTGCTCAGCAATCCGTGCTGAAGTAAAGAAGCCCAAAGCGATACTGACCAACCAATAGGAAGGCAATGATTTTAAGGGCAAGATGAATGCGGGAATGACGTGGTACCAAATAAACACCTGTACCAAAATTGGAATGTTTCTAAATAACTCTACCCATACAGTAGAAAGACGCACTAGCCAACGACTGAGAGATCCATTATCAGGCAAGGTTCTCAAAGTACCCATGACCGCACCCAGAATTAAAGCAATGGTTAAACCCAGGCCAGCAACAGCTAGAGTCCAACCCCATGCTTTCATTAGCCAGTCGAGATAACTTGGGTCGCTATTTTGAGCGAGTCCAAAAACAGCAGAGAAGCAGTGATCCACCACCTCTCCGTCCAAGGTGTTTTTACAAAAAACACCAAAATCTAAAGCCATAGCTTACTTCTTCTGCTGATAGTCTTCAGCAGGCTTGTCATTTGGGTTAGCCCAAGCATTTTTAGTAGCTGGAGACAATTCAAGTCCGACAACGATATTTTTAGGTGGGATTGGTTTTAAGAACCACTTATCCCATAGTGCAGGCATTTTGCCATTTGCAACAATCTTAGCGATGGCAGCATTCACTGCGGCTTTGAATTCAGGATCATTCTTAGGAACCATAATCGCGATTGGCTCAGTACTGAGAACTTCACCAACGATTTTGAAGTCTTTTGGATTTTTGGCATTGGCGATATTACCCGCCAAGATCGAGCCATCCATCACAAAAGCATCGGCACGACCTGATTCAAGCAACAAGAAGCTATCGGCATGATCCTTGCCGAATACTTCGTCAAAATTAACGCCATTAGCTTTCTCATGTTTGCGCAATAACTGTACTGACGTAGTACCAGTAGTAGTTGCCACTTTTTTGCCGGCCAACTGTGAAATGGAGTTAATGCCTGAGTTTGCTTTAACGGCAATACGAACTTCCTCAACGTAAAGAGTGTTGGCAAAGCCAACATCTTTAGCGCGAGCAGCATTATTAGTGGTGGTGCCGCACTCAATATCGACTGTGCCGTTTTGAACCAAAGGTACGCGATTTTGGGAAGTAACTGGTTGATAGTTTATGCGCAAGGTACTCATACCGAGCTTATCTTTAATGTCAGCCAAAATCATGCGACAAACTTCTACGTGGTAACCATCAAAACGGCTATCGCCAGTGGTGTAAGACATTGGAATGGATGACTCACGAACACCCATCGTCACGGCACCAGTGGATTTGATTTTGTCCATCGTAGGACTTGCTGCGTTGGAATTCATAGCACCCAGCATCAAGGCGGCAGCGACCAAACAGTTTCTACTAAATTTTTTGCTTTTCACGAATATCTCCTATCGTCTATAAACACCAAAAATATTGCCCTCTAGTATATCTATAGATATAGAACAAATGAATCGGGACCCCCCCAATTAGGGGTTTACATCCATAATTGAGTCTCTAATTTCTTATTTAGCTGGCCAAGACCCTTCCCCAATAGGGTTCTGCCTTACCTGTGCCCTGCATTTTTTCTTGATATAACTTAGTGTGCATTGCGTTGCTGGTTGTACTTAATACATTTAGGAAAACGGGTTTTCCAAACTCTGCTTCCAGAATGGGTACGGCATAAATGGCATACCATAAGCCGCCTGGTAGCAATAAGCCCTGCGCATCAGGCGCATTCATTAAAGCCTCCCTACCCAAGCTAAGCGCCAACTCGTGATCAGACTTTGCATTCGCTAATTTATTGACATCGAGAGAGCGGCCTTGCGCACGACAAATCACCACCTCAATACCAGAACTCGCTAAATACTTTGTGAGCGCATTATTGACTTCATCAGACCAACGAGACCCAATGGCCAGCTTTTTGACACCAAGCCTTTGCATCGAGGCAATATGCGCCTCTAAATCTGTGTCACATTCAATTCCCGTGCGTTGTCTAGCCTCTTCCAGCATAGCCAACATGCGGGGTCGCCCCATCGCCGCAGCAATTGGTACACCACTTAAGGCAATACGATCAACGCGCTTTTTCTTCAATAGATCTAATGCTGAATAAAAAGGTGGTAACTGAGATTCCACTGAATCCAAACTGTACTCAGATAAATCTAATCCTGTGGTTACCAACATCATACCGTCGGGTGCAACTCTATAGAACTGATAAGAATCCATATCTGTATATCGATGGGGAATGATGTAACCCAGTTGATAGCATGGGGGAACAAAGTTTTTGGCAGGCAAAGTAGTCCCTCGGTTTTTTAATTTCTGAACAGCATCGGCTGCATAGACCTTTGTCTGCGCAAGCACGATTGCTGATGCGCTGATAGCAGATGTAGCTAAAAATTTTCGACGAAAAAAATTGGGCATTTTGACTCCCTTATTAAGCATTAATTAGAAATTCTTCTAAATCAAAAAACGCGCTAAGCTTGGGTTATATTTATCGCCCACCAGCCACGTCAATAGTTGTGCCGTGAACGTACGATGCAGCATCTGATGCAAGCCACATGACCACTTGAGCCACTTCTTCAGGTACGCCCATGCGTCCCAAAGGAACGACGGTTTTGGCTACCTGTTCTATGTGGGCTAGCCCACCCTGAGCTTCATGAATCGTTGTCCGTATTAAGCCGGGGCGTATGGCATTGACTCTAATCCCTTCGGACCCAAGTTCTTTAGCCAAAGCCAGATTGAATGAATCGATCGCACCTTTAGTGGCAGCATAAGCTGAGCCACCACCCAAGCCGCCCAAGCGAGAAGCGACAGAAGAAATATTCACAATTGCGCCACCCGAACCACCCTTTTTTGTAGACATACGCAATATCGCTTCGCGAGAACAAAAATACGCACTGTAGACATTAGCTCGAAAGATTTCATCGATGTTGTCTTCATTGACATCTTCCACTCTAAAGCTGGTGAGTAGGCCAGCATTGTTTACAAGCACATGTGGTACGCCCCAAGTCTGATCAAGAGTTTGAAACATTTTTTTTACTGAATCAGATTGACCAACGTCTGCTTGCAAAGCAATCGCCTCGCCTCCACTGTCAGTAATTTTCCTTACTACCGCATTAGCAGCCTCGCTATTACGCAAATAATTTAAAGCAACGCGATAACCTTTTTGAGAAGCTAGCAGAGCAATTTGCGCACCTATGCCACGACTAGCGCCAGTAATAAGAATGATGTCTTTCATGGGTATTAAATTCCAATTTCAGTAGATTCACACTCAGGTCAACTTACCAACCTGCCCCTCTAATAACCCCCAAGCTTGGTTGCCAACTTGGTTTTTCCATTTTTGATAAAAGCTTTTACCTAAATGGGCTCGAAAACTAGAAGTGTCAGCAACATTAATGACCATTCCCTTGCCTTGTAACGACTCAGCCAAGGAATGATTGAGTTGGATAGTGTGTTGCCGTTGCATTTGGACAAATTTCTTGACATTTTTAAGAATGATTTGCTGAAAATGCTCAGGCAAAGCTTCCCAAAAACTAAGGCTACCAATAATATTAAATCCAGACCACATATGCGATGTCATGGAAATATATTTGGTGACCTCATTAAGCTTGAGCGACTCAATAATCGCCAATGGATTTTCTTGAGCATGTAACTTTCCAACTCGCAGCGCCTCGTAAAGCTCCAATACAAATAGCTGTATAGGCACTGCCCCAAAGGCTTTGAATGTATCTTCAAAAACTGCGCCTTCAGGAATGCGAATAGACAAGCCTTCTAAATCTGCCGCCGTATGAATTGGGCGATTGTTCGTCACTATATGACGAAAGCCATTCTCCATCAAGCCAGCGGGCAATAAATAGATGCCCTTGGCACGTAATTCTTTTCGCAGAAAATCTCCTAATGCACCATCCATCGAACCATAGACGTCATGATTATTTTTATAGATGAATGGCAGGCTTTGTATATTCATCGCAGGAACTAAGGGTCCCATGATGCTACCCATCAAGGCATAAAATTCTATTTCTCCGCGAGTTACTTGATCCACGATCTCTAAATGAGATAGCTTTAATCTACCGTTATCAGCTAAGACCTCAATATCCACTGCGCCATTGGTCTCCTCACTAACGGCATCCCACAAGCCCACCAAGAATGGATGCACATGACTTTTTTCTGGCTGGTAGTGGAATTGTCGCCCACGCCATTGAGCCTTTTGACTATTCGCCATGAATACCCGCATCCTTAATTAACTTACCCATGCGCTGGTAATCTGCGGCAATAAAAGCACCCATTTGAGCAGAGCCCATTGGAAATGGATCAATGCCATTTTCGTTTAATCGCTTCAAAATGTCTGGTGAAGAAAGTATTTTCAGAATAGTTCCTGAGAGTTTGTCAACAATCTCATCAGAAATTCCAGCAGGTCCAATAACGCCAACCCACGATGCATAGCTATAACCCGTCACGCCCGATTCACTGACTGTAGGGATATCTGGCATGACTTGCGTTCTACGTGATCCAGCTACTGCAATTGGACGTAACTTTCCTGACTTAATCAAAGGCAGCACCGTACCGATGGCGTTAAACATGATTGGAATCTCTCCGCCCGCTACTCCAACAGCGGCTTGGCTCGCCCCCTTGTAAGGAACATGGGTGAACTTGACGCCCGCCATAGATTCAAACATGGCCATTGCAATATGCTGAGGACTGCCTACTCCGCCAGATGCGTACTCAACTTTTCCAGGATTTGCTTTTGCGTATTCAATGAGCTCTTTTACTGATTTAAATGGTGAGTCTGCGTTAACAACTAGAACCGTTGGGAGAACTGCAACCATCCCAATAGGTTTAAAGCTTTTTAGTGAGTTGTATGGCACTTTCCTCAATTGAGGAAGGACTCCCAGAATGGCGTTATTACATCCGCAGAAAATCGAGCCATCTGTCGGTGCATTCGCTACTTTTTCTGCTCCAATTGCGCCTGATGCTCCTGTTTGGTTATCAATCAGGATAGACTGACCCAAGCTAGCTCCAATTTGCTCCGATACAATCCGCAGCGCTACATCTGAAGCACTACCGACAGCTAATGGCGTGATAAAAGTAATTGGTCTATTGGGCCAGGCTTGGGCAAACAATTGCTGGGAAGCCCCCATTGCCAAGCACATAACAATCAATACTCTGACCATCTTAGAAATTCGCACACTAGTCTCCTAAAATTCTGAATAAATAGGTACTACATCATGACCCTGCCACCGTTGGTATCTAATGCCACCCCTGTAACAAAAGCTGCTCCATCAGAAGCTAAATACAGCATTGCTGAAACATGATCATCTACCGAAGCCAATCTACCCAGCGGCACTTGTGCTGCAATTCGCCGGATATCTTCTTCCGACCTTAGCGCGGCGACTCTGGGCGTTAAGGTTGTCAGAGGCGCAATAGTATTAGCGGTGATGCCGAAGGGTCCGAGCTCATAAGCTAAAAAACGTGTTAATTGGGTAACGCCTGCTTTAGCGGCTCCGTACGCTGGGGAAGATGCTGCATGCACTGTTCTCCCAGAGATTGAAGTCACATTAATAATGCGACCTGCTTTGGATTTTTTCAGCCTAGGAATGGCCGCCTGGCAACATAGAAAGGTGGCCCTTAGGTTTAGTGAAATAGTTTTATCCCATTCCTCTAAGTCCATTTTTTCTACCGTGAGGAGTTTTTTGTAACCGCCAGCACAATTGATAAACACATCAACGCCACATCCCACTCGATCCACCGCTGCAAAGGCAGCCAAAACAGCCTCGGGATCAGTAATGTCTACAGGTATTGCATGTGCCCTGTCGCCTAGCTTGGCGGCGATATCCCCAATTTTTTTCTGGTCAATATCCAAAAGAAAGACGTGGGCACCTTGTTTATAAAACGCGATGGCAGCAGCTTCACCTATACCTGCAGCAGCACCTGTAATCACCACTGCGCGATCTGTAATCTCCGGATAAATTGCCATAATCAACTTTCATAAATAGGCTAAGTTGCGCCCAATATACCTTGGCCCTTAGATTTGAATCATAAAGCTACAAATGACTATAAAGAATGGAAAATTTCCAACTTAGCTAGATTAAATATATTGTAAGCTTTAAAAAAAACTATATTAAGATGATGACAAATAGTTTTCAAAAATAGAATTAACCCAATAAATGTAGGAGACCATCATTTTTAACAAAATTCTTATCCCCGCTTTTTTACTTCTTGCCTTATGCATTTCAAATGTATTTGCAGAGGATCCCTACCCCAATAGAGCCATCACCTTAATTGTGCCGAATCCTCCTGGAGGATCTTCGGATGCCAATGCAAGAATTCTGGCTGATGCTCTGACCAAAATCCTCAAGCAGCCAGTGATAGTGAACTTTAAACCTGGTGTTGGTGGTCAGGTAGGTAATTCATTCGTAGCCAAAGCAAAACCAGATGGCTATACCTTGCTGATGGGACTCTCTTCAATCATGGTGTCTCCAGATGCAGAGCGCGCTCAAGGCAAGACATCGCTATATGAAGTAAATCAACTACTACCGATCGCCATGATCTCGAATGATCCTATGGTAATGTTGGTACAAACCGATGCGCCGTGGAAAAATTTAAATGAACTGATGAAGGCTGCAAAAGATAAGCCCAATGGCTTAACCTACTCTTCATCTGGTAACTTTGGCCCCATTCACCTTTCTGTTGAAATGCTTGCTCACGCTGCGGACGCAAAATTTTTACAAGTTCCTTTTGGCGGTGGCGGACCGTCCATGCTCGCGTTATTAGGTGGACAGGTTGATATGACTACTGCCATCCCTTCTGTTGCCATCCCACAGATTGAATCCGGCAAAGTGCGGCCAATTGCAGTATCAGGCCCTAAGCGGATCAAACTACTACCCAATGTACCCTCTTACCGCGAAGCTGGATACAACGCTGAATTTAATATCTGGAATGGTTTATTCGTACCAGTTGGCACACCACAAGCAATCATTGATACCTTAAATAAGGCCGTTAAAGAAGCTGTGCAATCCGGGCAAATTGAAAACGCCATGGAACAGAGGGGTATGATTTTTGACTACCGCGATAGCAACGAATTTAAAAAGTTTGCCAAGGAAGATGGCGATAGAATGGTAAAGGTAGTAAAGACGATGGGTAACTAGGTATCAATAAAACCTCAAAATATCGAGGTTGTAGCCTGACCAGCACGATTCAAGTGTGCGACCTACGCCGAAAGAAGCTTTAAAAATGAACCAGGGCAACAGCAGAAACAATGCTTTTAAGGTGTTTATTTAGCGTGGCATACAAACCGAGAACCTTGGTGTTGGGTGGCATCCGCAGGCAGTCGAATGTATAAAGAGCCACCAAATGCTGAATTCTGATGGTGTATAAACAAATTTCCCGAACTCATAATTCTTTAAAGAGTTTCGGTGCCTAGCCCAAAAATTCTATCAATAATGCCCGAATGTATCTTAGTTTGTGATGACTATGAATTCAGACAAAGTACACTCTTAGTATGTAAATGAACATGAGAATGAGACCATGTCACCCCATTGGACAAAATTAAAACCTGAGCAAGTTGATCAGCATGTCGATAGAGTATTAAGCCCACTTGAGCATGAGAGGCATTCAGAATGCATGCAAAGAGCCAAAATCCTGAGTACCGCTAGTGACTTTTATGTCAAAGCAGCAGAAGCAATAGAGTCTGGTAAGGCTGAGGATGTGCGGTATGCGCATATTAAATCGGCTAAAGACTTGATTGAGGAGGCCTTTCCAGAGGTGTTTGAAGTAAAGCGTCCATCCCAAAAATATCTCATTAAAGAAGCGAGCGAATATAAAGCAATAAAACTTATTGCTTTAGTAGTGATTGTGCTGGGAATTTGCTACTCTTTCGTTGTATTTGGCCCAACGGGCGATTTAAGTAAAACATGGACGACCGATGACGTGGCAAAGTCAACAGCTTATCCAAAACAACCAAATTAAATATTAATTTAAAAGTCTTTTATTGATTTGGAAGCCAGCCCTTATTGAGATGGGCTTTTGAACATCTTGGTCATCGCCTAAAGCTAACTACGATTAAAGTCAATCAATGACTTATAGCTCTAGCAAGTAGCTTGGTGCATACATAAATTAAATGTATCATTTTCATTATGCTTAGCATGCAGTAGGCAATATTGATGATGCCAAGACTCCCCTAGTGGGCAATTAGTTTTATTCCGCTCTTTCATGGTGACCTCCAAACTAATGGTGGGCAGACTTGAATAAACTAGCATCCATAAATACATCTGGAATGCCACCTACTAAAAGTGCCTTAGTAGCTA
>Ga0194037_1001527_pt1 | contig 16577 bp, 21 predicted proteins | sample JunL306m_MetaG_FD_148653 | JGI IMG/M metagenome (GOLD analysis project Ga0194037, IMG submission 148653) | Anoxic zone freshwater microbial communities from boreal shield lake in IISD Experimental Lakes Area, Ontario, Canada - Jun2016-L304-6m | ecosystem: Environmental > Aquatic > Freshwater >...
GTATGAGTTCACCTACATTTTTAGTCATTGATTTGTTTTGTGGGTTTGGTGGTACCACAACTGGATTAGATGCTGCTACCATCTATGGTGGTAAAGTTGCAAAAGTTATTGCATGCGTTAACCATGACCCAAAGGCCATCAAGAGTCATTGGTTGAATCATCCGGAAGTAAAGCACTTTGAGGAAGATATAAGAACGCTAGATTTGACTGAATTAATTACATTAGTCAATAAACAAAGAGCCATATACCCAAATGCTTATGTAATGCTATGGGCATCACTCGAATGTACTAACTTTTCTAAGGCAAAGGGTGGTCAGCCCCGCAATGCGGATAGTCGCACATTGGCAGAACATCTATTCAGATATGTTGCTGTGCTTTCATTGGATTATATCCTGATAGAAAATGTAGTTGAATTTATGTCGTGGGGGCCTTTGGACGAAAATGGAAAGCCTGTAAGTAGAAAGAATGGTCAGGATTGGTTGGCATGGCGTAATCAGATGAATGGCTTTGGCTATAATGACGATTGGAAGGAGTTGAATAGTGCAGATTTTGGGGCTTATACTTCACGGAATCGGTTGTTTGGTTGTTTTGCTGCCAATGGTTTACCAATTGCTTGGCCATCAAGCACTCATAGCAAGAAAGCGACTACAGGAATGTTTGGAAGTTCACAGAAATGGAAGGCAGTAAAGGATGTATTGGACTTTTCGGACTTAGGCGAATCCATACTAACACGAAAGAAGCCATTGAGCGATAAGACTTTGGAACGTATCTATGCAGGTTTGATTAAGTATGTTGGTGGTGGAGTTCAACCTGATTTTATGTCAATCAGAAATAGTGATGGCGAGGTTATTTCTACTCTTACCAAGAATAAAGAGATTAAGGACAATACCGCTTCTTTTCTTCTTAAATACAACTCAATAAATGGCAAAACGGGGGTTCATCATCCGCCATCAGTAGAAGAGCCATCTCCAACAGTAGCCTGTCAGGCTCGATTAGGATTGGTGCAACCTGAATTTCTACAGCATTATTATGGCAATGGTTTTACTACTTCACCTAATGAACCATGCCCAACATTGACAACAAAGGAACGGGTAGCATTGGTACAGCCTACTTTCTTCATTGACAAGCAATATGGTAATGGCACAAATCATTCGAGCATTGAAGTTCCTGCAGGAACGATTACCAATATACCAAAGATGAATTTGGTTGAGGCAAAACGTTTCCTGATTAATCCTCAATTTGGAAATGGAGGTGCAAGTATCGATAAACCTTGTTTTACCCTGATTGCAAAGATGGACAAACGTCCTCCTTACTTGGTAGAAGTGGAAAGCGGACAAATAGCTATTCAGGTATACGAATCTGATTCAAACATGATGATTCAGATAAAACAATTCATGGCTGCTTATTCCTTGATTGACATAAAAATGAGGATGCTACGGGTGAAGGAACTACTCAAGATACAAGGTTTCCCAGAAGATTATAAGATGGTTGGTACTCAAGCAGACCATAAAAAGTTCATCGGTAATAGCGTAGTACCTACAGTTCCGCAGAAATGGGCAGAGGCATTGGCGGAGAAGCTGATGGAGAAGAGGATTAAAGTTGCGTAATATAAGTGATGAGTGATGAGTGATGAGTGATGAGTTTTGAATTACAATTTAAAATAAAGCAAAATGAATGATGAATTAATTCAAGTAAGAACAAATATCTTTTATGTGAAAGATAAGGATGAAAAAATGCAGAAAGTTAACGAGTTAATATTTCTTGTTGATAAGCCAAGTTATAGTATAAATAATGAAGTAGAAGTTATAAGAGATAGAACGATAGAGCAAAAAAGGATTTGTGTTACAGAGAATCAATTAGAGCTATTGATTATTCAATTATTACATATTAAAGACGCAACTGAAAAAGATTTAAAATGATTGATAAAATAGTTATAACACTTGCAGAGACGGGATTTGTGAATGTGAATATTGGTGATGTTCATTTTATACATTCCAACGACATGAAGGATGTTCTTTTGAATATTAGCGATGCCATCAAGAAGTTAGCTTATTTCCCAAAGTCACACAATGATATGTCTGCACCCATTACAAGAGAAGAATTTTTAAAAAAATACAGCAATGGAAATAAGAAACGGTGATATAAGTATTGGTGGCAATGTAGAAATAGTAACCGCACAATTGGAACTATTCAAAGCTGTTTTCAATAAGCATGAAACCTATTCTGCAAAGTTGCGATTCAACATGAAGATTAGTTGTGAAATTGATGGAGTGCCTATTGAGCCGTTTAATACCGAAAGATTATTTGAACTATCAAAAGATGATTTTGAAAAGATGAAAGAAAAAGGGATTGTAACAATTTAAAATAAACATCATGGATAAGTACTTAAAATCTGCATGTGAAACGTTAGGAATAAAAATCAATGCAAATGATAAAGAAAAAAGTATTAAGCAAATGAGGTCAGAATGGGAGTTAGCACTTTCAGATTTAGAATCAGCAATGATTGAAGCTAAAGAAGCAATTGTAATAGCAAAAGATACTTTAGATATGATTCAAAGAATTGAACATCAGATAAAAGTTGAAAGGTATAAGGATTTGAATAAAGGATTAGATGTTGATATTTTTTAAAGTTAAATAAAGCAAAATGACAGAGAAACAATTACAACAGGCGAATGATATTCATAATCGCCTTGAAGCAAAGAAAAAAGAGTTGAAGGTTTTTGAAATGGGAAAGATTCTTTCCATTACAGTTAGAACCTTCAATGACGACAAAACAGAGTATGAAGATATTGAGTACTCTAGTAATTTACCAAGAGTAAAACTAAAAGGTGTAATGCTTGATTTGCTAAAATCTGATAGGGATTCTTTGCAAAGAAGCTTTGATAATTACCTATCAGAGGACAATCAGATTGTGGGGGGGGCAATGAATGACTTAGGTATTTATTACACTCCAGAAAAGGTAGACAATTTTTTAAAGGTTGCAGTTAATGAACTGACAAAAGAAAAGGAGGTTGAAAATGATAAGTAAATTAAAGATGTGCTGGCAGATTATTACCAGCAAGGAGTATGTAGTTGCCACTGAAAATGGAACGCACATTAATTGCTCTGGTGACTTTGCTGCAAATACCATGTTTTCGATATCAAGGATTATTTTTCGGGAAACTAGGAAAATTGAGAAACAGATGGATAGTGCGGTAGATGAAGTGAATAACATATTAAATAGTAATAATAATGTTTGATTTAGAATTTTTCCCAACGCCGAAGGATGTCATTGAAAGAATGATAATCGGCTATGACATATCCAATAAGGTAGTATTGGAGCCAAGTGCAGGAAGTGGTAACATAGTTTCCTATCTGAAGCAAAACGGGGCAAAAGAAGTTATTGCAGCAGAAAAAAATACTGACCTTTCCAAAATATTAAAATCAAAATGCAAGGTCATTTCAGATGACTTTCTAACTGTCACAAGCGATGTAATTAGTCATATTCAAATGGTAGTAATGAATCCCCCATTTTCAAATGCGGATGAACATATTTTACATGCCTATAATATTGCTCCAGCTGGTTGTGACATTATTGCCTTATGTAATTCACAAACATTAAATAACACTTTTTCGGGCAAACGTAAGGAGCTGCAAACCATCATTCAGAATTATGGCAAGGCTGAAAGTTTAGGAGAGTGTTTTTCAACAGCGGAGCGAAAGACCTATGTAAATATATCTTTAGTAACATTGAAAAAAGCAGGGCAGAACTACGAAAGTGAGTTTGAAGGTTTTTTTATGGATGAAGAAGTTGAAGTACAGGCAGATGGAATAATGTCCTACAATGTAGTCCGTGACCTTGTAAACCGTTATACAGGTGCAATAAAAATCTATGATGAACAGTTGCAGGCAGCCGTAAAGATGAACCAATTAACAAATGGATTCTACTCATGCAAGATGGGAATGTCAATGATGGAAGATGATAAACCTAAAAGCCGCAATGAGTTTAAAAAGGAAATGCAGAAAAGCGGTTGGAAATTCATATTTGCTAAGATGAATATGGAAAAGTACGCAACACAGGGATTGAGGCAGGATATAAACAAATTTGTTGAGCAGCAAAGTGAAATACCTTTTACAATGAAAAATATTTATAGAATGCTTGATATTGTTGTAGGTACTACTTCACAGCGTATGGATAAAGCTATTATTGAAGTGTTTGATAAGTTGACTAAGCATTATGATGATAACCGTTATAACGTTGCTGGCTGGAAAACTAATAGTCATTATCTAGTAAATAGAAAGTTTATATTTCCTAACCTGTTTTCAGTTTCCTTTAGTGGTGGACTTGACATTGCTTATTACCATAACTCAACAAGAGAAATAATAGAGGACTTGATTAAGGCACTATGCTATATCACTGGTGATAATTTTGATAATTTTATTAACTTGAGTAACTTTTGCCGATACCGTTATAAGCTGAAAAATAAACAAGGTCACTATATTAAAGATGTAACTTATGGTGGTAGTCATGTTCATATCATGTATGATTCTTTAGATAAAATACAAGCAGCGCAACAACGGCACTATGATTCTATTATTGAAGATAGTCCTGTATATTTTGGTGAATGGAACGATTGGGGATATTTTAGGTTTAAGGCATTTAAAAAAGGTACAGGTCACTTTGAGTTCAAGGACGAAAAATTATGGCATTTGTATAATCAGAATGTTGCAAGGATTAAGGGATATCCACTTTATGAACCTAAAAACAAAAAGTGAATAACATTTTAAATGGTAAAGTATGAAGAAGACTAAAAAGCAGGAAGAGATGAGTGAATACTGGATAAGTACAAAAGATAATCTTCCTCCATTTGGAAGTTTAGTCACAGTTAAGTGTTATAATGATGCAATTATTCCGATAACTGGATTTATTGGAATAGGTGAAATAAGTTGGGTAATAACTAATCCTACACATTATCATATCTTAACTAAGGATGAATTGTTAAACCTAAATATAGCGAATAAATGATTAAGGTACTATCAATCCTACAGCCATGGGCATCATTGGTTGTAGCAGGACATAAGCGAATTGAAACAAGAAGTTGGAATGCCAAATACAGGGGTGAGCTGTATATCCATGCAAGTCAGAAATGGACTCAACAATTATATGATACTATCATTGATATTGGTGCAGATAAGTATTTGGCTGAATCAGGTTTTGTATTCACGCATATTAATAAAGGCGTAATGAGTACCAGCTTACCATTCGGTGCAATTATCGGAAAAGTTGATTTGATTGAGACTTTCAACTTAGATATTGTACACCTTGACACAATAATTAACCATAGCGAGGAGCTTTATGGTCTTGAAAATGTAAAAGACATAAAGACTTTCAATGATGCAGTCAAAAAGGAAGAAGCATTTGGTGACTACAGCGAAAACCGTTTTGGATGGTTACTATCCAATCCAGTAATGTTTGACAAGCCAATTCCTGCAAAGGGAAAATTGGGTATTTGGAATTATGATGATAAGCTAATCATTAGCTAATGCCGTCCAGTCCGGCACATAATTGACAGGAATCAATTACCTTAGCCATGATTAAAAATGAATTATGAGTTACACTAAATATTTAAAGCAGCATTGGCGTTCAGATGATTTCGGACGTGGCAAGTCTATAGTGGCAAAAGCCAGGCAAAGGAGAGTGATAAAGAAACAAGCCAAACGCCATTTTAATAAGGAAAATGCACAGTCGCTAATAATAAGCTAACGATTTTAGAAGCGATTGAACCCTGCTTGAACGCCCTTAACTTACACAATTAAAAATACTTTTGCATAATTCACTCATTCTAAAGATAAAACCCTATTTATAATTATATATAGCCGTCCTTTACACGGATACCCGAACATAAAAGTGGGTGTCAAAACAAATTATGGAAACATTCAGCGTTCCAAGTCCACCAACGAAGTTTAACAACTTCCAGATTACCGCAGTTCGGCTTATCGTAGCCAACGGCGTTTTGTGGGGTGTATTGCCTTTGGCGATTACCAACATTCAGGTTTCGCAAACGGGTTATGGTGCTGTCTTTGCACTTTGCGAAAATGGTTCATCACGTAGTAGGGGCAATATTGCCAACAGAACCGCACTTCAAACTCCCTTTGCGGCTGCATTGGTAAGTATCTTTGAGAAGTATCTTTTAAACAACCCATTGGTAGCCCCAACAGATAAGTTGGCTTTGGGTATTCATTCACCATCAACATCAAGGAGCGTGGTGGCAGCACCCACAACCGCCCCTTTGGTTGTCATCCACAACGGCGAAAGCCTTCAGGTGATAGTAGTCATGCACGATGCGGCTACTGGAAAAGTGGCAAAGCCCAAGGGAGTGGGATTCATGGAGGTGTGGTACAAGATTGGTTCGCCAGAACCCGTTGCCATTTCCGAATGTATCAACAAGGTGAACATTCACAAGTCGGGTTCTGCCATCCTGTTTGATTTGGCAGACAAGGCAAACAGGATTTACCTGTTTTGCAGATGGATTAACACTAAGGGAAGTGCAGGCCCCTGGACTAACCTGATAACAGGCGTAGTTTCGTAGTTATTAACCCTAAAGGTGAAAGAAAAAGGCTTAGTTCCAAAAGGATTAAGCCTTTTTTGTGTGCCGTTATGCCTATGAATGGGATTGTTTGGAGTAATAATGGCAGCATTAAGTCTTATTTCCTGCTAAAAAGCCTTGATTTTCATACAAATTCGCCTTTTTTCTAAAAAAATACATTATCTATTTGCCAAATAACAAAAATGTTATTATCTTTACAGTGTCAAAAAATAACAAGATGAATGAAAAAGAAATTGTCACCAAAGAAGCAACTCGAAAAAGACTTGCTCTTTTATTTGAGATACTACAAAAAGGTATCTCCGAAAATGCAAAGCGAGTTCGACTATCAGATTCAATTGATTATTGATAAACTTAAAGAATTGTAAACAAAAAAAGCCCTCGAAAGGGGGCTTTAAAAACTTTTTATATGGATAAGCAAATTAAGGAACTGAAAGAAAAATTTAGGTACGCCAACAAAAAGGAATTGGCTGAAATAGACAAAGAAATGGATATGTTGGCAGAAACTAAAAATGCTGCATTCTCTAAGGCTATGATTAAGGCATCAAAGGAAACTGTGAAAGAAATTGACGAATTGATACTCAAGGAGAAACTGAAAGATGTATTACCCGCCTTGTCTATTTCCTACTTTGCCAAAACCTATTTCAAGAAAACGCCACAATGGTTTTACCAACGCCTTAATGGTAATGCAGTGAATGGCAAAAGTGCCAAATTCACTCAAGAAGAATTAAAAACATTATCGTTTGCCTTGACGGATGTAAGCAAACGTATAAATGAATCTGCATCTTGTATTTTTTGACGACTTTACATCGCAGATAAGCCCACCTTAACTGGTGGGCTTTTTTTTACCAATCCATACAAACTAACCAAACATATTTTCGGGCATGAAAAGCGGGGACGGTTGGCATTTAGCCACGTCCCTTTTTTTGTTGGTCAAACATTTTAAGTCTAATTAGTGGACTTATAATATAATAATTTACTTTTGGTCTAATTATTATACACATAACACTATTTAGAATGAAATCCCGTACAGGTCATACTAAGGGCAACAGATTTTGGATGTTACGTTCCAAACACGGAAGGGACATCCTTTTTGATAGTCCTTCTCTTTTATGGGAGGAGGCTTGCAAATATTTTGACTGGTGCGAAAAGAATCCATTTTATGAAACAGAACAGATAAAGTGCATTATACGCCCGTTCAAGAACGAAAAGGGGGTAATAGAAGCCAATCCAAATACAATACAACTTCCAAAGCTTAGACCATTCACACTACACGGGTTATGCCTTTTCCTTGATTGTAATACAAAATACTTCAACGATTTTGAGGAAAGGATAAAAGAACGCTACGACGAACAGAGTAAGGGTTTTTCCGAAGTCATCACACGCATACGTGAAGTCATATACTGCCAAAAGTTCAGTGGTGCTGTTGCTGGTTTCTTCAACTCCAATATAATAGCAAGGGATTTGGGATTGATAGAACGGACGGACATAACTTCACTTAACGAATCAATAAAATCGGAGATTGACTTGTCCAAACTTTCTACAGACACATTGAAGGAAATCTACAGTGCATCAAAACAAAATGATAAGCCCAATGACCCTACCTAAGATATACAAGTATCAGGTTGAGAGGGAATTGTGCAAACGTTCCTTTTACTTCTTCGTGCAACACTTTTGGGATACCATCATTGCGGAGGACCCGATTTGGAACTGGCATATCGAGTATTTGTGCAATGAACTGCAAAGGATAGGCGAAAGGGTTAAGGATAGGCTACCAAAGGAATACGACTACTATATCATCAACGTTCCCCCGGGCAGTTCTAAGAGTACATTGATTGGTGAGATGTATCCACTATGGTGTTGGACAATAGACCCTACCCAACGTTTTATTTGTGCAAGTTATGCAAGTACACCAGCAGAGGATATTGCAGAGAAGTGTTTCAATATCTATAAGTCAGATAAATTCAAACTGCTATTCCCAGAAGTAGTGAACAAATCAACAGGTGGAAAGACCAATTTCAAGAACGGAATGAAGGGCGAACGCTATACCACTTCCACAGGTAGCACAATAACAGGTATTCATGCACACCAACGGATTGTGGATGACCCAATGACTCCAGCAGTAGCAGTATCTGATGTAGAAAGGGAAACCGCAAACAAATGGATTTCAGAAACATTGGCAAGTAGGAAGGTAGATGAGAATGTGACTGTTACCATTGTAGTAATGCAAAGACTTCATGAGATGGATACTACAGGTTATCTTCTTTCAAAAAAGGGATTGCGAATCAAACATATCTGTATTCCTGCAGAATTGACTGACCATGTAATGCCAATTGAATTGAAAGCATTCTATAAGGATGGATTGTTTGACCCTATCAGAAAGAACAGACTTGCATTGAACAATGCAAAGATTGAATTGGGTAGTTATGGTTATGCAGGTCAGATGTTACAAGAGCCATCCCCAAGGGAAGGAGGTTTGATTAAGAAAAATTGGTTTCCTATTATCAAGCCAGCTGCATTGCCTGTTGGTAAGACAATAAGGTTTCAGTTAGATACTGCCTATACTGATAAGGAAATTAACGATCCTTCTGCAATGATTTCATATATTGAAGACAATGGATTTATCTATATAACCAATTCTATTAGTATTAGAATGGAGTTTCCCGACTTATGTAGATGGATACCAGAGCATGTAAAGGAGCATGGATATACAAATACTTCTATGATTCGAGTTGAGCCTAAAGCAAGTGGTAAGAGTACCGTACAGCAGATGAAACAGACTACAAGCCTAAATATCATTGAGGATAAGGCACCAGATAAGGATAAGGTGACAAGGGTAAAGATTTGCTCTCCAAAGATTGAAGCTGGTAAGGTTATACTGGTGGAAGGATATTGGAATGAATCCTTTCTTGCTCAGGTGGCAGGATTTCCAAAGGCTTCGCATGATGATGAAGTGGATTGCCTTACTGCCATAGTTGAAAGGGAGTTGATTAAACAGGTTAGGATGGGTAGTTATGATTTCGGTAATGATGATTATTAAACCATTGATTAGTATGATTGAAGTGATTATTTAATTTATAAAAATATAGTTATGGCAAAGCCTATTTTGATTTTAAGAGTTTGCAAGGAAGCTGATAAGAAACTAATAAGACGACTTATTAAAAACTGTGAGGATGAAATTAAAAATGAATATCATGTTTTTGCTGTTCCATGTTTGGAAGAAGAAACCATTCTGTTTGAATGCCTTAATGACTGCAAAGGGTTATCAGATGTAAATATAGAAATATTGATTAATAATTTTATTAAAGAAATATATGAAAAGAAAGAATAAAAAGGATATTGTTGAATCAATTCAAAATACGCTGTCTTTAGATAGCATTGAATGGCTCAAAAGCAATATTGACATTTGGGAAAGGCAACAGCTAAATAACCACAAGTACCTGAATGACAATGAAAAGAAAAGGTTACAGACTATTGCAAAGGAAATTGACAGGGATAGGTATTTCACTTTATATGGCTGTCAGAAGTGCATACAGGAATTAATAATGTTTGTTTTTAAACAATACGAAAATGACGTTAGGACAATATAGTGAAATATATAGGATTAATAATCTACAGATTGATGAGTTAGACAAAGTAGCACTCTCTGTCTGCTACTATTATGGATTGACCCATGAGCATGTTAATTTGATGGAGCCTAAAAAGTTCCTGAAACTTTCCAAAAGGCTTTTGAAAGACTTTGATGTGAAGAGGCCTTTATTGAATAGGAATAGATTCCATAAGGATGCAAAGGGCATAACTTGGGGAATGATGGTAGAACTATTTACATGGATGACAATAAAGGATAATGAGGTATTTGAAGAAGTGTATGTAAGAGAGATTCATAAGATAGCTGCAACCATATTGAAAAAAAGAAAAGGGCACAGGGAGCAGTCGTTGAAGTTATTGGAATTAAAGGCTAATAAGGTTCTTTTTGATGTAAAGGATTTTATTGCAACCTATAATACCCTCTTGAATAAATTCCCTTTCCTTTTCGAAAGGAAGGAGGGTGATGGAACAAACCCGGACTTTGACCACTATTTTGTAAAGAGGTTCGGATGGCTTTATGCGACCAAGACTATTGCAGAACATGAAGGAATTGAACTTAAAGACGCTTATAGGTTACCAGCAACACAGGCATTGAATGATTTGGTTTACCTGAAGGCAAAGCAGGATTATGACAAACAACTAATGAAAAAATAACATGGCAAGAGGTACAATCAGTCAGGCGAAGGAACAGGCATTGATGTTTCTGAATGATATAGGTTCAGAAGGAAGCAATTTTAAGAAACCTTCTTTTACCGAGTTAGAGGAGGCTCTAGTAAGAGTAGGATACATGTATGCAGAAAAGATGAAGGAAAACTTTAATGCCGCTGATTCTGTCAGTGGTGGTCAAGGAATAGACAGCATTCATCCATTGGAAGTAAAGATATTCGGTAACGTTTATTCAATTGATATTCAGGCTGCCACATATCTATCTTTTGTTGATGCAGGTGTGAACGGTTGGGCAAAGGATAGGAACGCACCATTCACCTTCAAGACGAAAGGAGTGTTACTTGAAAGTCCAATGGTGCAGAGTGTTAAGGCATATCTAATGAGAGAAGGAAAGATGGGAACAGATAAGAGCAAGAAGCCATCATCACAAAAGGAACGTAAAAGACAATTATTGACAACAAACCCTACTGACAGACAGGCAATGTCTATGGCGTATATGATAAAGCGCATGGGCATCAAACCAAGGTTTGCTATTCAGAAAACAAAGACGGATATGGAGCAAATCATAATGGATAATTTTTCACACGCATTAAGAATTGACTTAATAAATAATATTTTACCATGATATTCAAGGCAACACCCCCAGCTTACAGTAGCGTAAACAGTAATCTTGTTTATGTAGTTTATGATGCACACGCAGCAGCCCCAACCACTTACTTAAACTATAAATATGTAGCGGAGTTATGGGTAGGAGGTTCATTGGCACTTACTTGCAGAAAGTTTCCTACTCCTACTGGTAATTTTGGCATATTTGATTTCGGGGTCAATATTAGGGAGTATGTATTGGCAACACTCGTAATTGGAAATAATGGAATGCGTCCACAAGAAATGGGAGCTGGAGTTTTCAGTATTGGTGTAGTTATCAAGATTAGGGAGGAGTACAATGGAACTATTGGCGCAGTTGTTTTGACTGATAGTACAAGAACATTCTTTAATCATTACAATGGTAGGTATAATGATTTTACTGTGCTATCTTCTTTCCTGAATATCCCTGCATCGTCAAGAACACAGACCATTGATGACATGAGATTAGATAATGATTATTACTTCATTCCTTATTTTGCCACAACCACCACTACATTCAATGTGGTAGTTCATTGTGGTGCAAATACCTATACCAAGACAATCACACCTTCAGCAGCCAATACATTGCAGCAGTTTAACATATCACCAATTGCTATCAACAATGATGCAGGAAGTACCGTTGTGAATGGAGACTATACTGTCACTATCAATGGAATCACTTATGTAGTATCCCTTCAATATGATGTCATCAATCAAAACTACCCGATTCACTTTCTTAATAAGTTCGGTGGTTTTGAGACTTTCAATTTCTCAAAGGCCTCAAAGCGTTCATACCAAATTACAAAGAAGGAATGGCAGCAGCCACGTTATTTAATTGATGGTAGTGGAAATATCAATATCAAGACTGGTAACATAATGAATAGGCAGAACGGAACATTAGTAGTTGATTTCAGTGAAAAGCTAAAAGTTAATACGGATAATCTTACAGATTATGAGTATGAATGGTTAGCACAACTAGTTAATTCTCCTTTGATTTATTTGGAGGATTCAGGTACTTTATATCCTGTCACCCTTGATAGTACAAATTACGAAGTAAAGAAACACGATATCGACAAACTAACCTCACTTTCATTGGATATCAAGTTTGGAGAGATTTATAATTCACAATTCACAAGCTAATTTATAATCATGGTAGAACTATTTGTAGAAGGATTAAAATTGGACATTAGCCAAGAAATATCAACAGTACTGTCATTCAGCATTGATGATATAAAGGATTTTGCAGCAAAGAACTCGCCTGTATCAAAAACTATTGTGTTGCCTGGCACCAAGAACAATAATAAGATATTCGGGAATGTCTTTGATATATCTGCATCTAATAGCTATAACCCAGACCTACCAAACCAAGGTATCAACTTTAATGCTGCCATTACTGCAAGGGCTGTTTTATTTAATGGTAATATACAATGTATGAAGGGTGTATTACAGATTTTAGAGATAACTGTTGATAATGACTTTATAGAATATGAGGTTGGTATTTGGGGTGAACTTACTGGGTTTGTGGCAATGATGTCATCTAATAAGTTAGAAGATTTAGACTTTTCTACATATAACCAAACATTTGCTATTGGTAATATTATATCTAGTTGGAGTAATACTGGTGGTAGTGGTGTATATTATCCATTGATTGATTATGGAAACTACTCAGTAGACAAACACAACTGGAATATTGGAACTTTCAGACCTGCACTATATGTGAAAGAATACATTGATAAGATATTTCAAGCAGCTGGATATACTTATGATTGCGATATGTTCAATGGAACAAGTATTGAAGCATTGAGATTTAAGAAACTGATTATACCTCATAACCAGAAGAAACTTGTTAATAGAGCTTATAAGGCATTAGATATTATTAATACTAATGCAACTACTTATAATACTACAGGGATAAGTGCAGAGGATATAGCATTTAATGCTCTTGCAACTTTGGGAAGCTTTACAGCAAGTGGAAGTAATAAGATATTCACATATAGTGGAGAGCCGTTTATAGGTTCTGTTAAAATATATGCTAATACAAATGATACTAACGCTTTTGGCCCACCATTGAGCCTAGGAGTATATGTGAATAGTATCTTAATTGGTTCTATATCTTTAGTTAGATATTCCGAAAATAATGGCACTTTCAATATTTCAATTAATTCAGGAGATGTAGTAGAAACTAAAGTAACTTACGATGCAGGCACATCAAAGTTTGTAAATGTTGGCATTTCTCAAGTAACCATCACAGCTACTGATAGTACCCATCTATTTGACGTAAGTTATGGAGATGTTATAAACATGAATGATTGTATTCCACAGAATATTAATCAAGTTGATTTCTTTAGTAGTATATTGAAACTATTCCAATTGTATGTTTATGAAGATGCTTTAAAGGATAAGCATTTGAAGATAACTCCTTTTGTGGACATGTTTAACTCTTCTGTCACGCAGGATTGGAGTAGGAAATTAGATAGGTCGAAACCATATAAACTAAAGACTCTGAGCGAACTAAATGCAAGGTATTATGAGTTCAAGTTTAAGAGTGATAGTGACTATTACAATGATAGGTACAATAAAAAATACAATATTGAATATGGTAGCTATCGATATGACAGTGACTATCAGTTTTCACAAGAAGTTATAACTGTAGATACTATTTTTTCAGGAACACCATTGGTAGGTTATGCTGGTGAGGAGAAAGTTTATTCAACTATCTTCAAAAGGACTGGTAATACCTCCCCGTATGTGGAGGAGAGTGTGGATAGCAATATCCGCATCTTACAGACAAAGAATATTACCACTCCTGCCGTATCAAGTTGGAATATTCTTGCAGCAGATGGCACTACTGTATTGGGAAGTTATACTACCTATCCTTATGCTGGACATTTCGACGATCCTGATGCACCAAGCAATGACTTAAACTATGGATTACCAAATGAGTTATATTTTGTTTTATTGGCTGGGAACATATCAGTAAATCAGTTCAATGTTTATTGGAGTACCTATATGAGAGAGATTACCGATAAAGATGCTAAGATGCTAATCGGTAAATTCAACCTTTCATTCAAGGATATTTATAATTTCAGTTTTGGTAATTACATAAACATTGATGGTAATCTATTCCGAGTTAATAAGATTAGTGATTTCAATATTACTAAACCAGAGCCATGTGAAGTAGAATTAATAAAAGTAAATAATTTAATAAATTTTTAATTATGGCAGATGTAAATATTGTCGGTAACGTCTCAATACAGACAGCCGATGCAGCAGACCAAGTTCTTAAGCTGAAAACAAAGGTTTCAGAGTTAAAGGATGCATTTAATAATGCAGAGAAGGGAAGTGATGAACAGAAAAATGCACTCGTACAGCTTACTAAAGCACAGCAAGACTTAAGTAAAGCCAATGAAAAGCTTAGTGAAGGAGTGAAAGATAGTGGTGGTGCATTTGATATACTGAAAGGTAAGATAATGAATCAGGTACCAGCATTGAAGGGTGCAGAAGGTGGAGTTAAGGCTTTTGCTTTGGAACTAAGGGCATTGATGGCTAATCCAATAGTATTAATGCTAACAGCAATAGTTGCTGTATTGGGATTCCTGTATGAAGCTTTCAATAATACAAGTGCAGGGGCAAAGAAAACAGCACAGGTTTGGGCAGGGGTAGAAGCTACTCTAGGTAAGCTAAAGGATGTGGCTTATGCATTGGTGAGGGCTTGGGGGGATATGGTATTGTCAGTATTTAGTCTTTATAATGCAGCATGGAAACTTGCAACATTTGATTTTAAAGGAGCAAAAGAGTCTTTCGAAAATGCAAAGGAACATTTTAGAGATGCAGGAAAGGAAGCTAAACAGGCAGGGGATGATATTACGGCTGCCCTTACAGGACAAGCAGCGGCAAAGGCAGCACAATTAAAGAAGGATGAGCAGCTCATCAATAAGGATAAAAGATTATTGACAGAGCAGGAAAAGAAAATGAATCTCGAACTTAAAGAAAGTAGAGAGTTATTAATGGATACTGAAAATAAGGATTATGCTGCAAAAGAGGCTGCTTATAAAAAAGTCAAGGCAAGTGAAGAAGCTTATTCTGCAAAGAAATTAGAGTTAGCACAAAGAGACCTTAAAAATAAACTTGAGACTTTTCAACTTGAGAAAGACGGAGAGAAAAATCATGCACAGGAATTAACTGATTTGAGAAATGCAGAAACAGATGCTGAAATTCAACACAATGAAGTAAAGACGAAGTTAGACAAACAGTATAAGCTTCTTCACAAAGAGATGAACGCAGAACAGGCAGCAGCTGATAAGGAGGCAAAGGAAAAGGAGAAGGAGCGCATTACCAATCTTCGTGAATTTACTCTTAAGGATTTGAAGTTGAAACAGGATTTGGTATTAGCTACAATTACAGATGCAAAGAAAAAAGAATTGCAGGTAGTTGAGAATTCGTATCAAGATGAGTTAAGAACTAATAGGCTTGGTCTTGAACAAAAGAAACTTACGCAGGCACAGGCAAACCAATTGAATATTGATGCACTGAACGTTGCAAATCAAAAAAAGATTGACATTGAAAAGAAGTTTAAGGAGGAGCAGGATAAAAAGGATAAGGAAGCAAATGACAAGAAGATAGAGGCTACAAGAAAGTTTGAGGATGAATTGAGCAAAATTGAATGGGAAATAAAGCTTGCTGGAATAACAGATATCAGGGAAAAGGAAAGGCTACAATTACAAAAGGACTTGGAGGCTAAGCTTAAAAAGGCAGAAGAGGATTACAAGAATGATTTTGAAAAACAGGGGCAGATAAGGATTTTACTATATAAGCAGAATGAAGCTGCAAAGAAGGCACTAGAAAAGAAGTTTGCTGAAGAAGATACAAAGGATTCAGACGAAAGAAGCTTGAAGGATATTGCCTTTGCAATGAGTAACAATAAAAAGAAACTTAAGATTGAATTAGACCTTATCAATCAAAGACAAAAGGCACAGGACTTAGCCTATAAACATGAATTGGAGTCGGCTCAAGGTAACGCCAATAAGATAAAAGAAATTGAAAGGAAGCATACCCAAGATACAAAGGCTAACGAAGAGGCAAGGATAGAAATGAAAAAAAAGGCTATTGAGTTTG
>Ga0194037_1001529_pt1 | contig 16571 bp, 18 predicted proteins | sample JunL306m_MetaG_FD_148653 | JGI IMG/M metagenome (GOLD analysis project Ga0194037, IMG submission 148653) | Anoxic zone freshwater microbial communities from boreal shield lake in IISD Experimental Lakes Area, Ontario, Canada - Jun2016-L304-6m | ecosystem: Environmental > Aquatic > Freshwater >...
GAATTAAGTGGAATAATTTACATTGATGAACTTTATTTTTCGGAAAAGTCCAGTTTAATCTATAGTAAGAGCATGAGCAAGACGTTAAGTTTCAAAACATATTCGGCAAAGCCTACTGAAGTCGATCGTAAGTGGTATGTCATTGATGCCGAAGGTCAGGTGTTGGGTAGAATGGCTTCAGAAATTGCAAAAGTTCTCAGAGGCAAGCATAAACCGCAGTTTACTCCACATATCGATACCGGTGATTTTATTGTCGTAACCAATGCGGAAAAAGTGGCATTGACTGGTAAAAAAGAAGAACAGAAAAGCTACTTTTCGCACTCTCATTATCCTGGCGGTGTCAAAATAGATCATGTCAAGGACCTTCTGAAAAAAAGACCTGAAAGAGTTATTGAAAGTGCTGTATGGGGTATGCTGCCGCATAATAATCTTGGTCGTCAGCTTTTCAGAAAGCTCAAGGTTTACACAGGTTCAGAGCATCCTCATGCTTCGCAGTCTCCTGTTGAAATGAAAGTCAACTAAACAATAAAGAATTGGGAATGAAAGAGGTTATCGATACAGTAGGTCGCCGTAAAACCTCGGTGGCTCGAGCGTTTATGACTCCGGGAAAAGGCCGGATTATTATCAATAAGTTGCCGGTTGAAGAGTATTTCAAAGACGAATTCAAACGTCAGCAGGCTCTGAGACCTCTCGTGCTTACTGAAAAAACAGAAGAGTTCGATATCAAGGTCAATGTTCAGGGAGGCGGCGTCAGCGGTCAGTCTGGAGCAGTCAGTCTTGCTATTGCCCGCGCTCTTACAGAGTTCGACGAGGCAGCCCGTGCGGTACTGAAAACAGAGAAACTTCTGACTAGAGATCCCCGTATGGTTGAACGGAAAAAATTCGGACGCAAAAAAGCCCGCAAACGTTTCCAGTTCTCAAAACGTTAATTCCTGTATTATATCGTTTTATTGTATTTCAGAGCACAACTTCGCATACCATGTTAATCTGGACTTGAGTTCAGATGAAGCTTTTCGGAAGTGTCCGGCGTTTCACGCCGGATACCGATGAGTAGGAACTATGGTAGAGGAATAACTAAATCACAACAACACGCATTATGTCACACTTTCAGCTTGAAGAGATGCTCCGCGCAGGAGTCCACTTTGGTCACCTTGCCCGCCGCTGGTCTCCAAAAATGAAGCCGTACATTTTCATGGAAAAAAACGGCGTTCACATTATCGATCTTCAGAAAACCGTTGTGCTTGCCGATGAGGCACTTAAAGCACTCGAAGCAATTGCTCAGACCGGCAGGGAAATCATGTTCGTCGGTACCAAAAAACAGGCGAAACTCATTATTTCAGAAGAAGCAGAACGTGCAGGCATGCCATATGTCTGTGAGCGCTGGCTCGGAGGTATGCTTACCAATTTCCAGACCATTCGCCAGAGCATCAGGCGCATGAACTCCATCGACAGAATGGCTACTGATGGCACCTTTGATATGATCACCAAAAAAGAACGTCTCATGCTTGCCCGCGAAAAAGAGAAGCTGATGAGGATTCTTGGTGGTATTGCCAACATGACAAGGCTCCCGGCTGCACTGTTTATCGTTGATATTAAAAAAGAACATATTGCCATCAAGGAAGCCCGCTCACTTGGTATTCCAATTATTGCAATGGTCGACACCAACTGCGATCCTGAGCTGGTTGATTTTGTCATTCCAGCAAACGACGATGCTATCCGTTCAATCAAGTTGATGGTTACAGCAGTTGCCGATACCGTTATTAATGCACGGGCTCTTAAAGTAGAGCAGGAAGTATTAGCCGATCTTGATGAGGCAGAAGAGGACGGCGGAAAAGAAGAAATCAGCGAATAATCAGAAGAGTCTATAATCAAAAAGAGTGAAATTTCAATGAGCCAGATTTCAGCAAAAGATGTTAAAAGTCTTCGTGATATAACAGGTGTAGGCATGATGGACTGCAAAAAAGCCCTTGATGAAACAGGTGGCGATATGCAGAAAGCTATAGAGTATCTCCGCAAGAAAGGTGCAGCTCTTGCTGCCAAAAGGGCTGATAAAGAAGCCAGGGAAGGTATGGTTGGTATTAAAATAGCTCCTGACCATAAGGCTGGAGTTATTCTTGAACTCAACTGCGAGACCGATTTTGTCGCTCGAGGAGATGTGTTTACTGGCTTCACCGGTGCGCTGGCCGACCTTGCTCTTGCAAACCGCATCGGCTCTCCTGAAGATCTCTTGACGCTTAAACTCGGTGACGCCTACGATGGCGAAACAGTTGATAACGCCATGAAAACGATGACCGGAAAACTTGGCGAAAAAATCAATCTCAAACGTCTTGTTTATTGTGATGCTCATGACGGTCTGGTTGAAGCCTATGTTCATCCAGGGGCTCAGCTTGGTGCAATTATTCACATTGCTACCGATAAGCCTGAAGTTGTCAGGGATTTGGCAAAGGATCTTGCTATGCAGGTCGCAGCAGCTGCCCCTATAGTTACAGACCGTTCCTTTGTTCCAGATGATTATATTGCCAAAGAGTCGGAAATATACAAACAGCAGGCTATCGAGCAGGGTAAGAAAGAAGAGTTTGTTGATAAAATCGTCATTGGCAGGCTTGAAAAATACTATCAGGAGGTAGTACTTACTGAACAATCGTTTATTAAGGACAATAACACCAAGGTATCTGAGGTTCTCAATGAGTTCCGAAAGAAGAATCAAGCCAAGGTAGATGTAATAGAATTTGTTCGTTATCAGTTAGGAGAATAAAAAAAAGGCCTCGTTCAACGAGGCTTTTTTTTTAATTGAATTTAGTCCTGATCGTTTTAATAATCCATTATTTCGGAGAATAAGGATATGCTGCAATACAAGCGCATCTTGCTGAAACTAAGCGGTGAAGCACTTGCCGGACAAGATGGTTACGGTATTAATATTGACATGCTCGAACGATATGCAGAAGAAATCAGGGAAGCGCGTGAATTAGGTGCCGAAATTGCTTTGGTTATCGGTGGAGGCAATATTTTCAGGGGTGTGTCCGAGGCTGCAGCTAAAATGGACAGGGTACAGGCCGACTATATGGGTATGCTTGCAACGGTAATTAATGCTATTGCTTTTCAGGATGTTCTCGAACGAAAAGGGGTGTTTACCCGATTACAGACAGCAATAACAATGGAACAGATGGCCGAGCCCTTTATTCGTCGCAGGGCAATTCGTCATCTTGAAAAGGGGAGAGTTGTTATCTTCGGTGCTGGTACAGGTAACCCCTATTTTACTACTGACACAGCCGCCGCCCTGAGGGCTATCGAAATTGAAGCAGATGTTATTGTTAAAGGTACCAGGGTTGACGGGGTGTTCGATTCTGACCCTGAAAAAAATCCTGATGCTGAATTCTTCTCAAAGATATCCTATCTCGATGTTCTCCGTAAGAATCTCCGAGTGATGGATATGACTGCAATCACCCTGTGTAGAGAAAACTCCCTTCCTATTGTAGTCATGAACATGAATGAAAAAGGGAACTTTACCCGACTCTTGCATGGCGAAAAGATAGGCTCGCTTGTCCACGGAGGGGCTTAAGAGAAAATTTCAGGATCAGATTCTTCCTGAAAATAACGAGTAAGTATGTTTTGAATGGTATGCCATTCAAATCCCCGGTTATAGAGAAAAACCTCTAATTTCTTTTTCTTTACCTCTGTTGTTCCGCGCAGTGACCCAATCTTTTTATCAGCCGCCCTTCGGCATAGTTCCGCACTATCATATTCTTGAAGGAGTTCCCCGATAATGGAATCCGATACCCCTTTACTTCTCAACTCTGCACGTATTTTGAGCTTTCCCGATGGCTTTCTTCTCGAACGGCTCCTGATTAATTCAGCCCCGAACAAGCGGTCATCAAGCACTCCCTGACTTTTCAGTTTCGCCAGTACCAACTCAATTTTATCGGTTGTATAGCCCTTTTTAAAGAGTTTTTTTCCCAGTTCATCACAACTGTGACTGCGCAACCCAAGCAACTTCAACGCGAAAGCCATCGCACTCATTTTAAAATCCATCATTCCCTATGCATTAAACCCATCGAACTCCAACCCGTCATCAATCCTCTCTCGTCCGTCACCTCGACCATCCCCCCTCCTGTCATCTCGACGCAAAGTGGAGAGATCTATCCTATTCCTCAATGCCCACCATGATCATGTCCTTGCTCCTGACGTTGAGAATCCCTCTCGTGTCTATCATGCCGACCACCATCTCGTCTTCCGGCACCATCCCAGTCAGCACAACCTGCAAATAATAAAATCATAGCGAAAATAAGAATCTTCTTCATGACGTCTCCTTATAAGTTATAGTGATTGAAAATCACCATTAAAACCAGTCAACCATTCCCATTCTGTCCAGGAAATGGATCTACAGCAGTACAGTTTATTCTGCGACAAAGTGAGCTCTTCTGTTCTGGGCTCCGGCTTCTTCAGTGTTACCAGCAGCAAATGGCCTTTCCGAACCATAACTAATGGTTTTCATCCGTCCGGGTTCAACCCCCATGATCAGCAGGTAATCCTTTGCGCTATTGGCACGGCGCTCACCAAGTGCAAGGTTATACTCAGCAGTTCCTCTGTTGTCGCAATGGCCTTCAATGATAACCCTTCTGGAAGCATGTTGTTCCAGCCAATGGTAATTGCTCAGCAGTTGCTCCCGTGCATCCATTCGAAGATCTGATCTGTCGAATTCAAAAAATATATCACCAAGGGTGGCTGCAAGAACCGCAGGAGGTGGGGTAAGGGGAAATTGAATCTTCGACGGTTCATTAACAGCAAACTTCTGTTCACTGCAACCTCCGATAAAAAGCAAAACGGAGACGAAGAGGAATGCCAGGAAAAATGTATGGTTTTTCATGTTCCCACCTTGTTATTTGCATTATTAAACAAGGTATAAAAAATTGCTGGTTTGGACAAAAAGCCAGATTGAGAGGGCAATTGAAGGTAAAGATATCTGCAGTATTAATGAGTATATTATTTGGACAGGGGATATAAACACAAAATGGATAGCAGTTTGCATACCAAATTGATCATAAAGGAGCATTGAATGACTGTAGGAGAAAAGCACTCACAAGAAGAATTGTCAGGTGATCATGGGTATTTTTCCGGTACAAAAGAAATGAATAGAGTTCAGCATGGTTTTATATGGGCTCCCGGTGCTCAAGCGTCATTAAAACCACATCATGCTTACCACTGGAATCAGTCGGTCTACAAAAAGGAGGTGAGAACCCCGGTTTTTTGGCTGGCCCGTAAGGGTCCAGAGCTTTATTTTGTGAATAACTCCTATGAAATGCTTGATCTCGTATCCACTCATACAGGAGGTTGTGAAACCTGTGATAATGAAGTCGTAACAATTTCCGATGATGTAGGATTCACTTATAGAAATGTTAAGCCTAATGAGGCTGTGAAAATAGATCAATATGATGATGTTCATGATATTGATTATCTCCAGCAGGTTGCCCTGCGGATTGAATCCAAAAAACAAGGGTGCATCAACATGCTGACACAGCCAGCAAAAGGTGGTATAAAAGAAGAAATCCTGTTATGGAATACCGGGGAGTCTGGAAATGTGACCATTACACATACCCCAATGTTTTAATGGGGATTGAAGTCCTGCCACACCAGAGGCAGTCAGGTAAAATAAAAGGAGATTACACATGGATCTGAAAACACCGTATGCATTCGGAAAAATCGTTGATATGACTTTTGCCGAAGCAGAACTGAAGGTGCGTGAGGAATTGGCGAAAGAAGGTTTTGGAGTACTCACAGAGATCGATATCAAAAAAAAATTTGCCGAGAAGCTCCATAAGGAATTCCGTAACTACATTATTCTTGGTGCTTGTAATCCCTCCCTCGCCTATGAAGCCCTTAACCATGAAATCAATCTCGGAATACTGCTTCCATGCAATGTTGTGATCTATACAAGAGATGATGGTAAGACGGCAGTCATGATAATGGATCCTGTTGCTGCACTTTCCATGATTGATAACCGGGAGATAGTTGGATTTTCGGAAAAAGTCACTGAAAAACTTGAACGAGTTTTGGTTTCGTTGTAACTGATTACAAAAGGATTATTTATGAAAAAGGCCTTTCTTGAAAGCCGATGTGGGATGGGGTGACCTAACAGGACGTTCTTTAAGCGCCACAGGATTACTGCCAGTTACTTCGGCTGCCCAGCAACAAAATCAAATATATAAAATGGATTTATCCCTATAAAACTTTAAAAACGCGCAACAGACAGGGAATCCTACTACTTTGCGCCCCAATCATCTTGAGCGGCTTTTTTATTATTACCAGTCTTTTTTGCTTTACCCGGAGCGGGCTCATTAGCTTGTTTTGTTTTATCAACTTCTTTGATCACTTTTATGATTCCATGCTGACGTTTGCCAGATAAAGCTCCCTTATCCTCGGTAACAGGTACAGTGGCTTTTGTTTTTAGTGCTGGTTTCGTGGTCGCCTTATCCTTGGAAAAGTCGCTTTTATCAGCAGTTTCATACACATTGCTTCTTGACGAATTCAATTTTATACCGGCAAATGAAGCTCCGCCAAAAATTAAGGTTATACCAAGTGTAACAATCGTACCGGCAAACAGATGCTTTTTCATGGCTCTTATCCTCAGTTAGTTTTTAGTGGCGGCAATTAAGCTTCTTCCCTTTATTTATCAGGAAAACAGCATTCATGAAAATTTCAATACAACGGTAACTATCGGAAAAATGTTCACGATTGTTAATGTTTCAGGGCAAATGCGCTCAGGTATTCAGCAGTATACATGCAAGGGATTGAAATGTATCCCTGGAATCGAATATTAAAATCTAGCCGTCAAGCCTGTAAGAAAAGTGGATTTCGGTATGGCATTGTTCAGTCCACCTTTTACTCCAACATCAAGGTCGAAGTTTTCAGTGACGCTGTAAATCAGTCCACCAAGAAGGTAAGCAGGATTGATAGTCGCGGCATTTTCAATATTGGTATCAACACCTATATCAGCAACAGCCTTGAGATTTTTCATCACAGTAAGCTCTCCGGCAACTGATGTATGCCAGAGATCGTGTCTGAAACCTTCATTATCCTCTTTAATATTATAGGCATTGTGAAAATACCCGACATTGCAGTGTATGGTGCCATGCGCCCACTCCTCAGTTGCCAGAAGCATCATTCCTTCGGACATCCTTCCGTTACCGAAACCTTTTTCTTCACTGCCAGCAGGCAGAGTTAATCCTGGTTTCAGCGCGACACTTAAACCAATCGGTTTTGATTCAAAAAACCTCCATTTGACCTCTACCAACACATCACTGATTCCTTTCTGGGCAGCTGGATCAAGGCCATTCTGTGTTGCCGTGTGCCAGTCGTATGGCAGACCGATACTCACATCAATATTATCCACAACTCCATAGGTCAACGTGGCAACAATTTCGTGACCTGGCAGTACCTGCGGTAGTCCTGCTCCATAGTCAAGCTCAAGCTGATATTTTTCTTTTCCCTGAGTTCCTGTATCATCAGTGATCAAGGGGGCCTCTGCAAACGCAGGTACTGAGCAAAGCATCATGCCCAAGATTACAAACTTACCTTTTTTAAACATTGATACAGCGAAGTTTCTAATAAGTGAGAAAAATCAGAAACGCAGCCTGCATTACAGTGCCGGAGCTTGAATATGTTATCCACAACCTCCATAATTATAATCAAATAACAAGAGCTATACCATACTTCAAAAACTTTATTAAAGTTTTTGATTGTAAGTACAAGTTTTTTTAAAAACCGTCGTCCAAAGTAAGGATAGCAATAACTCATGATACAGTAAACTGTAGATGACGAACGTTAGATCTTGATGTAAACCACTAAATAACATGAGAAAAAGATGAAAAAGACAATGATGATGGTGTTAACCGCAACACTGCTTGGTTTTGGAAGTATAGCTTCAGCTGCAACTGCAACAGATTACAGTCACTATTCAGATACTGAGCTGGCTGGTCTCCGGACGACATTACGTAATGCTCCAAGCGAAGATCAGATCGCCTATCGGCAGGAATGCCATAAAAGGTTTTCTGAACTTGGACCCGATTCACGAGAGCACTTTCAGGGCTGCTCAGGCGGAAGAGGACATCACTTCGGGCATAACAGAATGAAGGAAGTCCTTGGGCTGAACGACACCCAGAGTACAAAAGTCAAGGAACTCCGCGAAAAACAATTCAGTCTTGTGGTTGCAGAAAGGAAGGAACTTGTAGCACTAAACCGTGAACTTAAATCGGAGTCATTTAAAGTCAGTCCTGACCGAAAGAAGATTGAAGCGCTTGCAGAGAGAATTGGCAAACAGCATGCATCGCTTGCACGTCTGAAAAGCAATCATCTTTCAGAGCTTGCTTCGATACTGACACCTGCCCAGCGAGCAAAACTGCAGACATTGCGAGATGCACGTGAGTTAAGAGGGCATTTTGGCGGAAAATGTGAATGATTAATCCTCTGTCAGCAAAAGCAGGCCGGATCAGCAATGACGGCCTGCTTTCTGCATATGAAGAAACTTTTTAAGCATAAAAAGGCTTTCAAGTTACGCATAGGTAAACGGAATTCTTCTGATGATAAAACGGGTATTCATGTTCGATATGAAGAGCCTTATATGCGGTTGACAACGAATATTCTTGCCTTTAACACCGGTTCATCAAGCATCAAGTTTTCCTTGTATGCTTTCGGTGAATCTGAACGTCTTGTTTTTAACGGCTCCCTGAGCAGGATTGGTGCACATGTCACTGATTGTTTAGTCTTGGATGATCATGGAAAATCTATCGTACATGAGAGGGTGGTTTCCCAGGATCATAAAGCTGCATGTGAATATGTTTTTTCCTGGATCTTGTCAATGGGTGAAGGGTTCAGGCCGGATGCTGTAGGTCATCGCATAGTTCACGGAGGCCCTCTCTTTTCTACCCCTCAGCTTGTTACCTCTCAAATTATTGCATCTATCGAGACGCTCAGTCCCTATGCTCCCGAGCATATACCACAGGCGATAAATGTTATAAGGCATACAGCAAAACTTTTTCCCGGAATCCCTCAGGTCACCTCTTTCGATACATCGTTTCATTCCACTATGCCTCCGGTTGCAAGGCTTTATGCTCTGCCCGAATCCATTCGGAGTGAAGGCGTGCAGCGTTACTGATTTCATGGCCTTTCTTATGAATATCTTCTTCTGGAACTCCAGCGTCAGAAGGGCAGGGAAGCTCTGCAAAAGCGAATCATTCTTGCTCATCTTGGTCATGGTGCCAGCATGGCTGCTGTGAAAGACGGCAAAAGTATTGAAACTACGATGGGATTTTCTCCCGCAGGCGGAATGGTCATGTCTACTCGAACGGGAGATCTTGATCCCGGTGTAATTTTATTTCTGCTGCAGCAGGACAAAATGACCCCTGCCGCGATTAAAGAGATGGTGAACCGTCAATCGGGCCTGCTAGGGGTTTCCGGCAGAACTGACGACATGCTTGACCTGCTCAATGCTGAAGAGGTTGATGCTGCTGCTGCTGCGCTCTTTTGTTATCAGGCTCGTAAATATATTGGAAGTCTTGCCGCCGTCCTTGGGGGCCTTGATACTCTTGTTTTTACCGGAGGGATCGGTGAACATTCCCCTGAAATCAGAAGTCGAATCTGTGCTGACTTAGAGTTTCTTAGCCTCCTTGTTGACGAGAGAAAAAATAGTGCAAATTCTTCTGTAATATCACAAGAGGACGGACAAGTTGAGATTTTGATTATTAAAACCAACGAGGAATTGATGATTGCCCGCCATACAATGGAAGTTCTTGAACAGTCGAAAACGTAATTGAAATATAAACTCTATGACACCGCTTTCTTCAGAGGAACTCCATGCAATCAACGCCTACTGGCGTGCAGCAAACTTCCTCTCAGTAGGACAGATATACCTCATGGATAATCCGTTGCTGAAGAAACCGCTGAAACCTGAACATGTAAAGCCTCGACTTTTAGGACATTGGGGCACAACTCCCGGTCTGAATTTCATCTACGTACATCTTAACCGAGTAATTCGTCAGAGGAACCTTGATGTTATCTACATTGCCGGGCCCGGTCATGGCGGCCCTGCCCTTGTTGCCAATGTCTGGCTCGAAGGGACCTACAGCGAATATTATCCCAATGTTTCGGAAGATGAGGCCGGTATGAAAAACCTGTTCAGGCAGTTTTCATTTCCCGGAGGAATCCCAAGCCATGTTGCTCCCGAAACACCTGGTTCAATCCATGAAGGGGGAGAACTCGGTTATTCACTTTCGCATGCATTCGGTGCTGTATTTGACAATCCCGATCTTATAGCAGCTTGTGTCGTAGGTGACGGTGAAGCCGAAACAGGTCCGCTTTCCACCTCGTGGCATTCCAACAAATTTCTTAACCCCGGTCGAGACGGCGCTGTGCTTCCTATTCTGCACCTGAACGGCTATAAAATTGCTAATCCCGCTCTTCTTGCCCGTTTACCGCACAATGAGCTTGAAAGCCTTTTATGCGGCTACGGGTACAGGCCATTCTTTGTTGAAGGTTCCGATCCTGAAACCATGCATCAGGTTATGGCCGCAGCACTTGATTCCTGTTTTGACGAAATTGCTGAAATTCAACGCAAGGCTCGTGAGAACGGTTTCACTGAAAGACCATGCTGGTCTGTGATTGTATTACGTTCCCCGAAAGGCTGGACAGGCCCAAAAGAAGTTGACGGTAAAAAAACCGAGGATTTCTGGCGGTCACACCAGGTGCCTTTTGCCGAGGTACGCGAAAACCCTGAGCATCTCAGACTTCTGGAGGAGTGGATGCACAGTTATAAACCAGAAGAACTCTTCACACATTCAGGCGCACTTAACCCCGAACTGAAGGCACTTGCTCCTGAAGGTCAGAAACGCATGGGTGACAATCCTCATGCCAATGGAGGTATTCTTCTGAAACCACTGCGCATGCCCGATTATCGACAATATGCTGTTTCTGTTCCTTGTCCAGGCTCCGTTGAAGCTGAACCCACAACGGTCATGGGTATGTTTTTACGTGATGTCATGAAAATGAACGAAACCAGTTCCAATTTTCGAGTGTTTGGGCCCGACGAAACCGCATCTAACAGACTCGGATCTCTCTTTGAGGTCACTGATCGTGCCTGGATGGATAAAGTTTTCCTTTATGACGATCACCTTTCCCCTGATGGACGGGTCATGGAAATACTCTCTGAGCATACCTGCCAGGGTTGGCTTGAAGGGTATCTACTCACAGGACGTCATGGATTTATTTCCTGCTATGAAGCATTTATCCATATTATTGATTCTATGTTTAATCAGCATGCAAAATGGCTGAAAACAACGCATTATCAAATTCCATGGCGCCGTCCGATTGCCTCACTGAACTATTTGCTGACCTCTCATGTCTGGCGGCAGGATCATAACGGGTTTTCCCATCAGGATCCAGGTTTTATAGACCATGTTGTCAATAAGAAATCAGGTGTCATCCGGGTTTATTTACCCCCTGATGCCAATACGCTCCTTTCTGTAACTGATCATTGCCTCCGTTCTCGTAATTATATCAATGTTATTGTGGCAGGTAAACAGCCTGAATGGCAGTGGCTCGATATGGATGCGGCCATAAAACACTGTGCCATCGGAGTCGGGATATGGGGGTGGGCATCCAACGACAGCGATGACGGTGACCCGGATGTGGTCATGGCCTGCGCAGGGGACGTTCCAACGCTCGAAACTCTTGCCGCTGTGGAAATTTTACGGGATAAAATTCCAGATCTCAAGATTCGTGTTGTCAACGTAGTTGATCTCATGACTCTTCAGCCCCCCGAAGAGCATCCGCATGGCCTGAAAGAGAGGGATTTCGATGATATCTTCACCACAGACAAGCCGATCATTTTTGCCTATCATGGATATCCATGGCTCATTCACCGACTGACTTACCGTCGTACCAATCATAACAACCTCCACGTTCGCGGCTATAAAGAGGAAGGGACAACGAGCACGCCATTTGATATGGTGGTCATGAACGATCTTGACCGTTTTCATCTTGTTGCCGACGTTGTGGATCGTGTGCCACGGTTAAGGCAGCGGGCAGCCTATGTAAAACAATATGTACAAGACCGTCTGATAGCCCATAAGGAGTATATCCATACCTATGGCGAGGATATGCCGGAAATACTGAACTGGAAATGGAAACAGTAAAGGCTGATAGCGTTTTCACAAAGTATAGCTGGGAATCTTTTTGCTCATGAACGAACACGAAAGCTGTTCAATGAATATCGCTCTTACCCTCTGCCATCAGGACTACGGGGCAGTTATTTTTGATCTTGATGGCGTACTGACCAACACAGCCCAACTTCATGCTTCGGCATGGAAGAAGGTATTCGATAATTTTCTCCTGCAAACTGCTCAAAACAAAGGTACTCCTTTTATTCCTTTTGATACAGACATGGACTACCTGGTCTATCTTGATGGTAAACCGCATTACGATGGCGCATCAGCTTTTCTCAAGTCTCGCGGTATTAATCTGCCATGGGGATCACCTGAAGACGGTCCGGATGTGCAAAGCATCTGTGGGCTGGGTAATTTGAAAGACAGCTATTTCATATCACACCTGCAGCAGAAGGTTATTGAAGTATATGAATCCTCGGTAGCCTTGGTGCGATAACTTAGGGCCTGTAACATTAAAACGGTTGTCACCTCTTCCGGTAATCACTGTAGAGAGGTTCTTGAGGCTTGTGGAATGTCCCAAATGTTTGAAGCCTATGTGGATGGAATAGACATCACCCGTCTCAAAATCAAGGGTAATCCGGCACCGGATGTCTTTTTGGAAGCAGCAAGGCTTACCGGGGTTGAACCTTGGCGTACCGTTATCATCGAGAATTCTATTGCAGGGATTGAGGCTGCTCGTGGCGGTTTATTCGGTTACGTTATAGGTCTTGATCGTACCGGGCACGCCGAGGCGCTTCGAGATGCAGGTGCTGATATAGTGGTGACTGATCTGGATCAAGTACGTGTGTCAGACGAATCATCATTATCCTGGTCATTAAGGTTTGATGGTTTTGATCCGGCACAGGAGGGTATCCGTGAAGCCTTGTGCTCCCTTGGGAATGGCTATGTCACTATGCGAGGATCGGCATTTGGGTCGATGCCTGATGGCATTCACTATCCTGGGACCTATTTCGCCGGAACCTACAATCGATTGCGCACGGCTATTTACGGGCTTATTGTCGAAAATGAGGATATCGTGAATTGCCCTAACTGGCTTATACTCAAGTTTCGGATTGACGGTCAGGAATGGTTCGATCCTCGACACGCAAAACTTTTGGCGTACCGCCAGGAACTCGATCTGAGGGAAGGAATGTTATTCCGCAGCATTCGCTTCGAAGATGTTCAGGGTCGGCGAACTACCCTCAACGAGCGCTCTTTTATATCAATGAGCGATATGCATCTTGGAGCACTTGAACTGACGTTATATGCTGAAAACTGGTCGGCTGGAGTCACCGTGCAATCGGCTATCGATGGACGCATTATCAACGCGGGAGCGACGCTTTACCAAAAGTTCAATAACCGTCATATCGAGACGGTTGACAGTTTCCCAGTTGGCGAAGATGGCGAATACTTGCTGGTGAGTACCAGCCAGTCGAATATTCATATAGCAGAGGCAGCAAGAACGCAGGCATTTATTGACGGAAAACCTCTCAAGGTCGAGCGCAAACATATTGAGGAGCCAGGATATATCGGTCAGGAGTTTCGCTTCGATATTAATAAAGGCGAAACGCTGATTCTGGAAAAAGTAGCCGCCTTCTATACTTCACGCGACCTTGGCATTTCGGAGTGCGGGTTTGAGTCTCATAAATCGCTCGCTCGTGCAGGTAACTTCGATACCATTTTTGCGCGTCATATCCTCACCTGGAGCTATCTGTGGCGACGTTTTGACGTTCATATAAGAACAACCGGAACCTTGCCGTTAAACGTCCCGATGCTGCTTCGCTTGAATATGTTTCATCTCCTGCAGGCTGTATCACCAAATTCCATAGGGCTTGATATAGGAATACCAGCAAGAGGATGGACAGGGGAAGCTTACCAGGGGCATATATTCTGGGACGAAATCTTCATTTTCCCGTTTTTCAATTATCGCATGCCCGAAATTACCAGGTCGCTGCTGATGTATCGTTATCGGCGACTGAAAGAAGCCAGAGTTGCAGCCACTGAAGCAGGATATAAGGGGGCTATGTTTCCATGGCAAAGTGGCAGTAACGGACAGGAAGAGACTCAGAAATTCAATCTCAATCCGCGCTCACAGCACTGGGTTGCCGACAACTCCTTTTTACAGCGTCATATAGGTAGTGCTATTGTTCATAATGTATGGCAATATTACCAGGTTACCCATGATGTCGAGTTTCTTTATTCTTATGGCGCGGAGTTGATCCTTGATATAGCCATCTTCTGGTCGAGTATCACTGTTTTCAATCATGACAGAAGTCGTTACGAAATCCAGGGAGTGATGGGGCCGGACGAATTTCACGATGCCTATCCGGATTCAGCAACACCCGGCCTCAACAATAATGCCTATACCAACCTCATGGCAGTGTGGGTGTTGTGCCGAGCCCTGGAAGTGCTTGATTTGCTCTCAGATGTTCGTCACGCTGAACTCACAACACGGCTGGACATAACGGATGAGGAAATCGCGCGTTGGAAGGATATCAGCAGCAGGATGTTTTTGCCGTTCCAGGATAACGGAATAATAAGTCAGTTCGAGGGCTACGAAAAATTGCAGGAGATTGATCTGGATGATTACCGTGCACGGTATGGAAATATTCAGCGTATTGATCTCATACTCGAGCAGGAGAATGATAGTGCAAACCGTTATAAACTGTCGAAACAACCCGATGTACTGATGTTGTTTTATCTTTTTTCCGCTGAAGAGATCGGCGATTTGTTTAAACGTCTGGACTATCCTTTCGAATACGAGACAATTCCTCGAAACATCGCTTACTATATTGATCGTTCAACCGAAGGTTCCACACTCTCACGTGTGGTTTCTGCCTGGGTACTGGCTCGTTCCGACCGGCAACGTGCAATTCATTTTTTTTCTGAGGCCCTTCAGAGCGACGTCAGCGATATTCAGCATGGAACAACCGCAGAGGGAGTACATCTTGGGGCTATGGCTGGAACCGTTGATCTGGTTCAGCGTGTATTGACAGGAATGGAAGCAAGGGGCAATGTTCTGCGGTTTCATCCTGAATTACCAAAGGCAATAGAACGACTCGATATGCGCATCCGCTACCGAGGTCATTCACTCAATCTTCGACTCACTCATGATTCACTCACGATACGGGGAAGCGACAGTTCTGCACCACCAATCTCATTGTGTATTGATGATAAGATATTTGCATTCATCAGCAACACTACTCGTGTGTTTCAATTGACTGAGACCAATATCGAGTTCTGAAGGTCAATGTGATTGGTTTGCCCATTTGCACCTGAGGATACTTCTTGACCAATTATTGCATACAACTCTCCTGACGAGCTTTTGCGACTAATACGGCTAACGCACAGGATAGAAGATGGATGCGTAGTGTATCAGCGCGGCTGGTGAGGATGATTGGTACCCTTGCGCCCATAACGATTCCTGCTGCATCGGCATGATTTAAGAATGTCAACTGTTTCGCAAGAATGTTTCCGGCCTCAATATCCGGGGCCACTAAAATATCAGGGTCTCCAGCAACAGCTGATACGATTCCTTTTTCAGCCGCGGCATCTTTACTGATCGCATTGTCAAACGCCAGTGGGCCATCAATAATGCAACCGGTAATTTGCCTGCGTTCAGCCATTTTGCATAAAGCTGCTGTGTCAAGCGTTGCCTGCATTTTCTGATTGATAATTTCCACAGCTGCCAGCACAGCTATCTTTGGCAATCGAGTCTCGTTGCTCAAAGCATGCCAGACATCAAGAGCATTTCGACAGATATCTGCTTTTATCCTAAGATCCGGAGCAATATTAACGACAGCATCAGTAATGATCAGCCATTTATGGTAACTCGCCGTATCAATAACATAGGAATGTGAAAACCGTCTTCCTATGTGTAATCCTGAATCTGGAGCTACTATAGGGTGCAGCAATTCATCAGTATGCAGCGAGCCCTTCATAATAGCTTGAGTTACACCTTTAATCGTTAATGCAACTGCCTTTTCGGCAGCTTCATTGCTATGCTTCGCATCAATAATCTTCCACGCGGTAATATCAATTCTGGCTTTGGCAGCTGCATCCATGATACGAGCGACAGGGCCAACCAATACAGGAATAATCAGATTTTCGAGTGCAGCATGAGCGACGGATGTAATGATAAATTCATCAACTGGATGCACTACAGCTGTCACAAGGGGAGGTAATGCCGCACACCTGTTCATCACCGAATGATATCGATCATGCGAGTGAACCTGTATTTCAGGAGGCTCATCATTAGGAACACTTCAATAATTGCATTCTTTTCTGTAAATAAAAACTCTGGAGTATCTATCAACGAGCTGGAAGGAGAGATCGATTGCGTTCTGGTGGTTTCATACCCCGTTTAGGAACATGGTACAG
>Ga0194037_1001531_pt1 | contig 16570 bp, 32 predicted proteins | sample JunL306m_MetaG_FD_148653 | JGI IMG/M metagenome (GOLD analysis project Ga0194037, IMG submission 148653) | Anoxic zone freshwater microbial communities from boreal shield lake in IISD Experimental Lakes Area, Ontario, Canada - Jun2016-L304-6m | ecosystem: Environmental > Aquatic > Freshwater >...
TCCCAAAACGATAATACTATAATCTTTCCAAGTCATTTCCCAAAACTCACTAGGTCTTATTCCACATTCGGCAGCTTTTACCAAAATGTCATCCCAAGTTAGTTTTTCGAGGCTTTTTTTTTCTCCGTTTCTTTAGATGTAGAATTTACATTTATTGATGCAGTTGATAGAATATATTTAAAATATTCTACTAATTGACCTTCAGAAACGTAGATTGAGCCTATTTCATCAATCCAATCGCAAACATCTATTTCGTTATAGATAATATCTTCTTTTTTACTTACACAAGCTGATTTATAGCCGATGTAAAATAATTTGATAATCTTATCTAAATCTTTTTGTGCGGATGCTAAACTTTCAAAATAGTTTTCTAAACTAATATTGTATGTTTTGCAAAATTCACACATTGCCCAAGTACCCCACTTGAGAAGGATTGTATTGTTGTTTAGTTTAAGTTCGAACATAAGTTATTATGTAGTTTTGGTTTGTGTTAATGGAGGGTTTACAACTTCAAAAGTTGCACTAAATTTAACATCTTCTTTATCAGGAGCGTTTAAATCCCAATTTGAAATAAACACTAAATCAGTTGGTTGACCGCCATAAACTATATTACCACTTGCAGGACTTGATGGTCCCATTTTAATTGCAAATTTAGTTTTTGCAACGTGTAAAGAGTAAAGTAAGTCATAAGAATCCTTACTAGGAGTTCCTGTTTGGTCGATTGCAAATCCGTCAGCTTTAATTTGTTGTTTAAAGTTTGGACCTGGTTCGTAATCATCTCCACATTTAGAAGATGCGTCAATAATGTTGTTAGAAGATGTAATTGCGTTTGATGTTAAACAAGCTACAACTGTATAAGTTCCAGTGTTTGCTGCATCTGCGAATAACAAGTAACTTCTAGCTGATACTTTAGATTCTGCCATTTTATTTAATTTTGAGTTATTATTAATTTATAAGTTATTAACGTTCTAAATACGTTATCAAGTGGATTTAAAGCATCTAAATTTCGTACACTATCAACAAAAACTTGGGTTGCATTCCAACCGCTTGTTAAAGTTATAGTAGTGTCAGAATTTATTGCCGTTAATATCTGATTTGATATTTCTTCTGAACGTTTAAAGCCAAAGTTAGCATTTTTTGTAACAATGTCTAAAATTATGGTAACAGTATTTGTATATCCTGTCTTACCTTCAATTTGATTTGAAGTTCTGCCTGTCATAATGATATATTCATTGCCTCCTGAAACAGGTGCCATACCATCATAAATACCATATCCCAAAGCGGTTACAGTTGTATAAAACCATTTCTTTATTTCTATATTAGGATTTAGCATTAACGTATTTATTTATATTATTTATCAAATTGGGTATTTCGCTTTCAAATGCAGGGAATAACCAAGGATGAGGATTTATGCCATTTTTTAATATTGAAATAGCAATCGCCCACGCTAACCTTCTGCTTTCATCATTTTGAGTAGATGCACTCCCTGTTCTTTTTTTAGTTTTTATACTATAAGTTCCAGCCAATCCCTTTCTTTCAACCCACAAAGTTAATGCTTCAATAAATTCTTTCATAGTGCCACCGCCTTTGCCCTGAAACGTTGTAGCATAATCATCATATCCTCGTGTATCTACCTTGCCTCCTGTTCCAAACTCCATATAAGCACCATAATTAAATGGAGTACCAACAAACATTTCTACTAATAAACCTTTTTCCTCAACTCCACTATTAACCGATTGACTTAATGTGCCTAAATTTCTAGGTGCATTTTGTTTGGCTAATGTCTCTATATTTTTAGCTGATTCATTTAAAATATTTGTTATATCAGCCTTAATAGTCTTACTGCTATTTTTTAAATTGTCAATAGCCTGTTGTAGTCCATCTAATTTAAAATAAACACTAGCCATAAAAGTTAATTTCTAGGAATCTATGTTGATTATCTACATCATTAATTGACTGAATTGTGTACATTTTACCTTCTACAAATACCTGATATTCCTCGCTTATTGTAGTTCCGTAACGAATGTAAAGTTTAGCATCTTGATAAAATGTTTTCTCACTTTCCAATAAGGTTCTTGTGCTTCGTGAAGGTCTAAAATCCCCCCATACTGATTCTTGTAAAGCAAAAGTAGTAGTGAAACCACCTTGCCCATCAGGAGTGATTGTAGGGCGGTATAAATCTGCCCTTCTTGTCATTGTGGATGAATTTACATTCGGTCCTTTTTTATCGCCTATTCTCATATTATAATATTGGACTTACTCTTGTATATCTTTGACACGCTCTCCAAGCCTTTTGACACACTCCTGTTTGGTCGTATCTTTCTACATCTGCACCTCTATTCTCGTAATCAAAGTCTATTTGGTCCAAAATAGCCACTTTAAGGTCTTTTGGTACACTTACCATACTACTACGATAAGTTGCCTTTAATTGATTCCAAAGAGGAAAACTTAAGTTTGGATATTCGCCACCAACTAAAAAGTAATTTGCTGCAACAATCTCTATACCTGTTGATATATTATATAATTTAAAAGTAGATTGGTCCATTGGTCCGAAAGGCATATTAAAATTACCTGCTGGGTTATTGAACCATACTGATACTGTCTTTGGGGTAATACATAAACCTGTTGCTTTTTCAACTGCTTCTCTTGCTTGTGTAATTAAATCTGTAATTAAAGCATCATCTGCTGAAGTAGTTACACGGCAATAGTTTTTAGCTTCTGCAAGTGTTACAGGTTCGGTAATCGTGCCGTAATCGGCTAATGTATAATCTACGATGTAATTATAAAACGACATATCTTCTTTTTTACAAATTTACATTAATTATAATAAAAAACCCCCACCGATTAAGTGAGGGTCTTTATTTCTATTTTAAACTATGAATTAAGCATTCAAAGTAGCATAGATAGCAGAACCTGGCAACATTAAGTTGATTGCTTCGTAGCACTCAATTCTCGCAGTAACCAAATTCTTTTGGAAGTTATCAGAATCTTCATAAGAAAATTCGATAGCGATTCCTTCAACTTCTACTCTTTCGATGTAGTCAGCATCAATAACTAATGCTTTATCGTTAGTAACCCAAGTAGCAGAAATAACAGGTACACCCCAAATAGTGATGTCTCCACCAGTTCCGATTTGAACACTACCTGAACCTACATAGTAACCTGCATTGATTGTATCAATCAAGATTTTAGCTTGTTGAGCAGGAGATACTAAAATGTAAGAAGGGTTAAAATTCGCAGCTTTTTGGTTAGCGATTAATTGAACTAATTGCTTTAAGTCAACTGTTTCAGTCATTGTAGTAACACCTGTTGCAGCAGCACTTACAGTACCGAAGAAACTAGCGTTCTCTGCTTTAAAGAAATCTCTTTGTAACATTCTTGGCAAAGATTGGCTTAAGAATGGTAAAGATTTCATCATTTGCTTAGAGAAACGAGAGAAACCAGCGATGTAAGAGTTAACAATTTTAGTTTCAGTTAAGCTATAATCGTTAGCACCTTTTAATGCTCCTTCAGTTTGTGCAGCGATGTTATTAGTTTCACCTGTGTTCTCTTTGTAGAAAGTATATAAACCACTTTCAGAACGTACAGTTGGAACTAAATCACGGAAGTTCACTAATTGAGCAGGTTGCAATGCTGGGCGTAAAGCATAAGTAGTAACTGGGTTACCTGTTACGTTACCTGAAATAGTCATTGTTTTTGCTTCAGGCATTTCTAAACGGAATTTACCACCTTTCTTTAAAGTGCTTTCCATTTCTTCTAAACGACCTTCCATTTTTTCAGATACTAACTCATCAAAGAATTTTACTTCTTTTGATGCAGCCACTTTCTTTTGTGCGAATGCAGCATCGATTTGTTTTTGCATTTCGTCTTTTACTACTGATACAGTAGATTTTACATCTTCGATTTGACCAGCAAAACCTTTAACGTTTTCTGCCATTTCTTTGATTAAGTCTAAATTTTCCATTTTTACTTTTTAAATAATTGATTAAATTGTTGAATTGCTTTGATAATTTCAACATCATCATTTGATTTCGGCTCCACTGCTGTTGCGGGTTGAGTGATTGTCAATAGAGATTGTTGAATTCTCTTTATTTCAGCTTCCATTAAATTGTACGTACTATCAGAGTAATTTCCTTTAGTAAGTGCTTTTAATAGATTGTCTAAACGCAAAGATAATGTTTCTTTGTTTTCTGATTTTACCGCCAACGTTGGGGTTTCAGGATTTGCACCCCAAAGAACTGCTGACCCTTCGTAAAGTTTTAATTCACTAATTGTTCTAACACCACTTTTAGATTCGCTTTGTTTAATAGTGCTAAATCCTATTGAATGTTGATTAATTAAACCAGCTTCATATAATTTTATTAAATCTTCTCCTGCTTGTGTTTTAACTATTTCAGTAACGGCTACCAACTTATCACCATCCACATAAAGTTCTTTGGGTTTACCTATTACGTGGTTCATATCTGCTTTATGGTCCACTAAAGACCAAATCATATTTTTTGCATTTGGTCCTCGCTCTGCTAAAGTCTTTGTAAATGCTTCAGGAACGATAATATCATTGTCTAAATCAATGTTATTCATTCTTGACCATACTGCTTTTATAGTTCTTGTCTTTGTACTAACATCCATTATGGAATCGTTAATATCTTTTAATTGTATTTTACCCATATAACAAAGTTATTAAATTTTTATAAAGCCTGTGCGATTAACGAATAAACATCGTTTGTGTTTTTATCATTTAGCATACTCCATATCATTCCCATATCTCCTTTTGGTGGGTTTGTATCGTAAGTAATATAATTGCCGTTTGAATCTTTTTGTATTTTATACCCTATTGTACATCTACAATTGCAAACGTTTCCTGCGGATGCGTGAAAGTCGCCTGGATAGTCCATATATTCAAAACCCATATTATCTAATGTAGGCACTTCAAATTTTGCATCCATTGGCACTTGTACTCCGTTCATATGATAATGGTCAGATTTATTTCTAGGCATAATTCTTGTTCTATTGTCTTGAATAGAAATCCAAATCTTATTTGTTCTTAAACCTGTGGATATTGCACCGACTACCGAACCTGTATTGGCTGCTTTTGCCGTTTCGGTTCTTGCGATAAGTTCAGCACGATAATCAGTTATTCCTGCGGTTTTTAAATTGGATATTGTTTGATTCAATGGTATTCCTTGCTCTAAACCTTGTTTTAAATACCTTCTAATTTGTTCTTTTGTTGTATCGGTTAAATCTTGAACTAATTGTGTTAAACCTTTATAATCTAGGTAACGAACTATTACATTTTGCCATAAATCCGTAAATATACCCTTGTATTCTTCAGGTAGATTCGATTTAAACCCCTTTTTAAGGCTTTTGTAGGAACTTTCTGCCATTTTAGTACCCATTGCTAGGTGCAATGAATAAATGGTCTGTTTTAAGCCTTTAGTGGGCAAATCATCTAATGACTGGGTACGACAAAACGCATCCACCTGTTTTTGTAGTTCTTTTTTGAACTTTGGCGAATACGTCTTGAGTGCTCTTTCATACAATTGCTTGTATTGGCTCATTATTTATTTAATGAAAGTAAGTATAAAGTTTCAGCGAATAAGGTAGCAATTTCATCCACTTGATTTTGAATCCAAGTTTCTTGATAAATATTTAATCTATCTTGTTGAATCTCTGCATAACACGCTTGAAAATATGCCATTACTTGTTCAGGGTTTTGGTAATTAACAGGCTGAACTATTGCATAATCAACAGGTCTGCCATAAATACCGCTAACACTTTCAACTAAACCATCGGTTAAGTCTAATATCCCATCATAAAAGCTATTTAAAGCCTTATGCATTGAATAGACATTAGTTTGATGATGCCATACAACTGATTGGTCAAATGCTGATTTTAAATAACTTACAAAATCTGCAAAGTTATCCATTGGAGTATTTTCCATCCCTTCAGAAGGGTTTTCAACTTGCTCAACAGGTTCTGACATTTCTACATCACTAAATGCCTTTTCAGCTTTAAATTGTGCTTCTAATTGGCTTATTTGTTTTTCTAAATCGTTTATCATTATTTATTATTTAAAAGGTCATTAAGATTCTTTGGTGGTTCAATTGGTGTAAATGTATCTAAAGCCTGAAGGTTAGATGGAATATAAATTTTACTTAACTCATCTCTTAATTCATCAGGAACGTGAATACCCATTTCCTCATACTTTTGAATCGGTGTTAACCACCAAGCCTTATCTAACCAATCAACTTGTTGTTGTTTATTTGCTTCTAATTCTTGATATACTGTTAAATCGTAATCAACATATACATCTTGTTGGTTTGCATATCCCCAATCGGTATGAAGTTTCTTATTGAAGTCATCACGGATTTCATTAAGCAAAGGAATCGCACAACGTAATGTTAAAGCCTTTTCGCCTTCCATTTGGTTGTTGTACGTTTTATTCATTGAATCATTCATCAACTGACTTGGTACACCAAAAACATTACAAAGTGAAATCATATCCCACTTCTCTGATTCTAGGATTCCTAATTCAACAGGAGATAAACCTATTTCCTTCCAATCTACCTTATAACCTGAAACGGCTATTTGGTTAAAGTTTGCTGCTCCTGCCTTCTCGCTAACTGATTTCTTTAATGCTTGTGCTTGTGCTGCTCCGCTAATTGGGTCAAATCTATCATCATTCATAAATAGAACTCCAGCAGGTCCACCATTTTGGAATGCCGATACTGCTGCGGTTTTCGCTTCGTTGGAACGTGTTAAAGTTCGTGAGGCTGCTTTCAACGGAGACTGACCATATAATTGATTCCCTGTAATATTCCATTGTGGGTTAAAGTATTTATCGTGTAATATTTCCTCTCTTTTGAATGACCATAATTTACCAAAGTATAATTGATATCCAGCAACAACAGGAGGAAACACCTCTACGTTTGCTATGATAGCCATATATTGAGCAGGAAGTACGTTAATAGACAAAGGTTTGCCCATATTAGCACCTGCTTCAATCAAACGACCATATACAAAAGAATTACCTGTAATTAATTTAAAAGCACACCATTGCTCAACTATATCTGCCCAAGAATCTTCATCGTTAGGATGTTTAAGCAATTCGTTTAATCTTAAATCTCCATTGTATTCTTCAAATGCCTTTTGTCTTAATTCAAGTATTGTTTTCCAATTGGTAATCTTATCAGGTTGGCTCATTAAAGCCTTGTATTTCTTTGCAGCTGGTTCGTTAATTACTTTGTAAACACTAAATGGAGCAAGTTTTGCTTTATCGGTAATAAGTTTAACGATTGAATAAACTATATCGTTAGAACAATATCCATCATTTACGAAACTTTGTGCATCAGCACCTTGCCAAGTTACAATGCCTCTATTAATAGCAACTGTTGAGCCTAAAGGACCACTCATCGGTAAAACGGACTGCAAAGGCTTAACGGCAGAAATTTTCTTCTTTTGGAAGAAGTCAAGTAAACCCATATTAAAAGAATTTAAACAAAGTTAATATTTTTATATTAGAAAACACTTACAACGAATTTAGGGGTAAATTCAAAATACATTCTCATAGCCAAACAATCCGAAAAGTCAGGAGAACGACCAATCAATGCCTTTACTTTGTCTTTTGGTATTATTCCTTTGCTTGAATCATTATCAACCGACTTTTGTTTTACTTGTTCTAGTTCCTCAATGATTTGTTGCTTTTGTCTGCCATCGGATTGAATGTAGATTTCATTCTTGTTCATTAACTCTGCTAATTTAAAATAGCATTGAGATTTAAGGTTGTCAAAGTTTTCCTTATTGTGTGTAACAGGATTCTTTAAAGCCGTGCTATTATTGACAAACCCTTTGCAACGTAGAATATCCACGACACCGCCTCCGACACCATCTTCATCGACTACAATATTTGAAAGGGGTACTTTGTTTTCTAATTGTAAACCTTTTATAAGGTCAGCCACTTCCACAACCGATTTGCCTGAATATTGATAGAATTTAACACGGAAGCCACTCCATACACCGATAACAGTAGTATCACTTCCAAAACGTGCCACATCGCAAGTAATAAAAGGATTGCCGTTAGATACAAAAGAATTAGTGAACGAGTTAAGAATGTTATCATAGTCTATAAGTTGAGATGGGTCGTTAGAATATTCCCAATTACCCATAAGCAAACGTTCCTTTGAAACTGTATCAAGAGTTAAAAGGTTTTCTTTATAATGCTTTGAGATAAAAGGATTGTCATCTATTAACGAAATAATAAATCTTTTATTGTTTCCTATTGAACCATCTTGCTGGGGTTTATAGAACTCCGAGTATGTCCAATTCTTTGCAGGGTTACAAGTGTAAAGTATTTTAGGTACTAATTCGTTTTGGTCCAACTGAAATCTTATCCTTGATTTGATAATGTTTCTTGCTTTGTCATCAACTTGGTTTGCTTCATCTATAAACGCATCGGTAATTTCTAATGAACCCAATTCATCAAAGTTTGGGTCAGATGGATAGGAATAAAGGTCTTTTAGTAATATTGTTGAGCCGTTAGTAAAGTCTATTTGGCTCATTTGTGCGTTGTACTTGTAATGTAAACCGCTTTGTAGTCCTTGCATTTTAGCTATTTGGAAGAACGAAACAAGGGTAGTTTCTTTGAGGGTTTTCAATACGGCACGACCAATCAAACCTCTTGTGTTGGGGTATTTTAGTCTTTGTTTTAGTTGCCAATAACAACCGAGTGCGGTCTTACCACCACCTGCTCCGCCTCCAAATAGTATTTCTTTTGTTGTTTTGTCCTCTAGTAGGTCAAGGGCAATAGTTTGTTTAATGGATAGTTCCATTATAGGCTTCCTTTATTTTCAACGTATGTTTTCTTTTCATCCCAATTGACTGTCAAACCACCTGATAGTTCTATTTCGTTAGTTTGTTTTGCTCTGCCTTCTAATCTATCAAGGATTTCCTGATAAGCACGTAAATCTCCCTTAAATGCCTTTTGTAATACCATCATATCTAATTGCTCTGCTACTGTGAACTCCTCTTTCTCCCCTGTAATGGGATTAGTCTTTACTTGGACCAATTCTAATAATCTTAGTAAACGAGTCTTGCTATTTGGAACGCCCTTAGGTCGCCCTGCTGGGTTGCCTGATTCCCCTTTCTTAAATTGCCCTATTTCTTGATTTGGTATTGCCATATCGCCTGATTTTAGCCTGTTAAGGCAAAGTTACCCCATTCTTTTTGATTATTAATGTTGGTTCTAGTTTTCGCATTCTATCTACAATCACTTGGCAATAATGTGGTTCAAATTCCATCATTAAACAAGTTCTTTTAGTTTGATGTGATGCAACCATTGTAGCACCGCTACCACCAAATAAATCTAAAATAATATTTCCCATTTCATATTCATTAAAACAATATGAAGCTAATTCTATTGGTTTTTGTGTTGGATGAACTCTTTTTTGTCCGTGTTCTGATGCTTTAATCATTCCTTTCCATAAATGTCTAAATATTCTTATTGATGAATGACCATCTTTAACCCAAGCTAATTCACAATCACTTTGTGTATCTCTTTGCTTTTCTTCAACTCTTTTATCCCAAACAAGCCAATTATTTGTTTGTGGTAATGAATGACAATAATAATTTGCACCCCACCAAACTTCTTTTAATGGATTTAATTCTCTTGTAATATTAAAAGCATCTATTGCATATTGTGTTGAATCATCTTTAAAATCTGGTAGATTATTTCCTTGTGTTAAACCACCCCTTTGACTTCTATCTCCTTTTTCATTTATACCATAAGGAGGGTCAGTATATATAGATAGTTTTTTGTTATCTGATATTAATTTTAAAACCATATCTACATCCGTACTATCCCCACAAAGCAATCTATGTTCTCCAATTTCAAATAAATCGCCTAAAACTATATCGGTTTCAGTTCCGCCATCAGGTACTGCAAAGTCATCTTCTTCGGCTTCTAAATTGTTTACATCAAAGTTTGGTATGTCTAATCCCCAATCGGTAAGTTCTTGTGCATCCCAATTATTAGCAAGGTCATCCCAATCCCATTCTCCATATCCAACATTATCTTTAACAATAAATTCCTTCTTTTGTTCTTCAGTTAAGTCTTTGGTTTGTTTTATAGGAACATCGGTTAAACCAGCTTCAATACAAGCCTTTAACCTCATATTGCCACCAAGTACCATATTGTTTTCATCAATTACAATAGGTCGGAGTTCAAGCATTTGTGGGAAATCTTGGATTGATTTAACAAGTTGTTTAAACTTATTATCCTTGATTAAACGAGGATTGTTTGGGTTTGGTTTAATTTGACTTACTAGCATTATCGGTTTTTTGTGTCGGTTCTAATGGAATGTAATTGTGCTTTTACTTTAAGGTTTTTAATATCCAAATATGTGCCACATTTAAAGCACTTTACTTTGGTAGCTTCAAGTAAAGATTGCCAAACGTATTGCTCGGTTATTTTACCGCATTTGCATTGATATTCTCTTTTTGCGTAGGTGTCTTTCATAACTTATCTGCCTTGTCCAATGTAGGGTTTTGGTTTAGGACTGTGTTTATTGTATGATTTCTTTGCCTTTCCTTTTTTTCTACTACCAAAGGAGACTTTTCCGCTTGGGTTTAATTTAGCCATACTTTTCTATTAATTCGTTTAATTCTGCACGTGTCCATTTGTAAACTTTTACACGTGTGGCAATTGTTTCCAATCCTTTAACCGCTTTTTCGCCAATCTTTTCAACTAACCCTATTCGGTACATTGCTTGGTTGCCGTGTTTATAGCAGTTGCATCCAGCACATTGAAGATGTATATTCCATTCGTTAAAACGTAAAGCGGAATGTCCTTTGACTGCAAAATAATGCCCTGCTTGATTTCCGTTGTTACTTCCACAGGAAATACAAGGCAAACCTTCATCTCTTTTACGAATGTATGCGTTTACAACCTTTTGTGTTTTATCTAGCAGTTTTGGTAATGGTATTAATGCCATATTGCAAAACTATATCATTTTACAATACGAAACGTAATTTGTCGGTCTTGGTAAGTGAATCGCTTTTTATTTAATGGGTTTAATGCTTGTTTGATTTGGTATTCAATTATGCCTGTTATTCTTCTTGCATAAGCTACGGATTTAAATATTGTTTCCTCTTTTGTGTCTAGGTATATCATTTTCACTGGTTGTGCGTTCTCGTGTCCTTTCATATGCTGCAATGTCGTTTAGTAATGTTGTAAATGGAATTAAAAGTCCTAATGATGTGTTTTTGTCGCCTCCGTTTCTTATGTATTTCTTTTCTTTTATGTATTCTCTGCAAATATTTTTTAGTTTGTCGGTTGGAATGATAAAAGCAATATCTAATTCATTCATTCGGTAAATCCAATAGTTAGCGGTTGTTATTGACAATCCACTAGGTTTACCTCTTGATTCGTATTCTATGAATATATTGCCTGTTTTATGAACTAAGCGGTCATTTTTAACTTCAATAAGTTTTCCATTAGAAAACATATCGTTTAACCAATCTTCGGCTTTTTCGCCAAAATTAAGGTCGTGTGTAAAGCTAGATGAATGTTTCATTTGTTTATAATTTTATAGTAAATGGATTTAATTAATTCCCAAAATATGATGGTTAAAATATATTTCATTTGAATTTTTTTATAAGTAATAAAACTACTGCCATTAAACCTATCGTTCCCAATAGGAATAACCCAAGTATTGCACCAATTAAAAGCCTTGTAAACTCTATTATTATCATTAGTAATTCTTTCATAGGTTATTAAAATAAATCATTAATGAATATTTTTTAGCAAGTGTTTTCATTTGCTCATCTGATATTATCACTTCGCTGGGTTTTGTTGCTTTGCCTAATATTGATATTCTAACCTTTTCTTTTATAGTATCAGCTTCTTCTTTGGTTAGTCTAATTAATTTACGTTTCCATAAGTAGTCAAATATTGTGTGATTAATCATTTGCCAATCCTTTTTTGATTTACCCCACCATTCTATTTCCTCCTTAATAGCTTGTTCTTCATCAATTACAACCTGTGATACATTTTGCGTTTCTTTAGGTTCAATCTTTTTTCTAACCTCAACGGCAATCCTTTTGTAAGCAGACATTACTTCTCCAATCAATTTAGGGTTAAAATTTATGTGTGTTCCAATTTGAAACTTATCCTCCGCATACATTTTAAACGCAACCCCTAATTCCTTTAGTTTGTATTGTCCGTAAGTTTCAATCACAAATGACACACAAAATTCAAAAATCTCTTGTGTTGGTATTTGCGTTCCACTTAATGCAAGACAAGTTTTTAGATGTTCTTTTACTTCTATTCGTGAGCATTTACCAATAGACATTGATTCTAATGCTTCATAAACTTTAATCTCATCCTTATCAAAGGTTTTTAAGGCGATTCCATTCTCTTTCTGCATAGGAAAGTTTATCGCTGCTGGTATTATTTCGTGTAATGATTTCATCGTTAAATGATTTGTTATGTAAATAAGTTGATGGGTCTTTGCGGAATTTTTTATCAGGTGTTGAATTAACATAGTTTTCTACAATGCTTAAAGCTAAATCCTTTTCCTGTTTATTCAAAAGATTCCATTTACTTAATGCTTTTTCTTTGCCTGTTTTTTTATCATACTTAAACCACCACTCCTCAAAATCAATATTATAAACACTTAAGTTTATTTTATTTTTATTTTCTTTTATTTCCTTTACTTTACTTTCCTTTGCATTACCCTCCCCAATGGCCTCCCTATTACCCCACCTATTATTTGCACCTGTTTTACCGCTTTCGCTTAATTTTAACCTTAATTCTAAGTGGTTTTGTAATCTTTCGGACCAAAATTCATTTGATTCAATTGTAAATAAATCAAAGTTCATTAATACTCCATTGACTTTGACATCAGTACAATGCATTTGCATAGCAAGTACAGGGATAAGTTCTAATGGTAATTTGCCTCCAGCATTTGCTAGTTGTTCAATTAAATACCAATAAATACCATACCCCTCCATTCCTAATTGATGCCTTAAAAACAGGATTTTTGTATCATTTGCAGCGTTATAATCGTGGCTGAAATAATATGTATTACTTTTCATAAAATAAAAAAGCCCTCGGAATTGCTGGTAGTTGCAGTACCAACGCATCTTTGGGCAATAAGATTAGAATAGAATCTGCAACATTCTTAGACAAATATAACATATTTTCCACTAAAACGGAAGGTCATCCTCTGCTTCCTGTTTGTTTGTGGAAAACTCCTTTTTATTTTCAGGAGACCATACATATTCCTTACCATTACCGCAATATTCCTTTTTGGCTTTCTCTGCCCTTTGTTCTGCGGTTTGTCCGTTATAAACTGTGTGTGTATTTTCAAACTTATCTAACTCTTTACGTTTCTCTACAACTATTGTTGCATAAGAATTTCCGTTTTTGTGCTGGGTAAATTTGATGTCCTCTTTTTTAATGTTTAATACTATCATTTTATTTGTTTTGGTGTTTATTAATTTGTTCTTCTTCTATTTTGTTTTCGGTTTCTTTATCCTGTTCCAACTCATCTTCATCTAAATTTTCCCAATCGCAATGTTCGTGGCATTCAGGACAAAGGTCGTAGGATATTTCGCTTTCATATCCGCAGCAAGTGTTAATTAGCATAGTTTAGTTTTTGCGTTAAAATAATTTAATTCTTCTTTTTTAATGTCTAAAGCCAATGTTAAAGCAACTTTTAATGTTTGTAGAACATAGTTTTCGCTACTTATTGTTGTGGCTTCTATTTCTTTGATTGATTTATTTAATTGACCAATCATTAAGTCAATGCTAGGAAATTCGTTCATAGTTTTCATAGTTTTCAGTCCAATCATTCATTCTCAAAAATGGTTTAGGCTGGGTTAGTAAATTTTGTTTTAACATTTCAGGGTAATGTTTGGATTTGTACTCCTTTAGTTTGGCTTTAGCTTTTTTAATCTCATCAAAATATTCCTTTTTCCAAAACTTATGGCAAGTGTTATACTTCCATTCGTAGTAAGTAACGTTTTCTTGTAGTTTAAATAACTTGTTATCCATTATAAAGTAGATTGTTTGGTTTTAAATATTTCTTTTAATTCAGGACTATTGTCCACCATTGGCATATTGTATGAATATAGCGTTTTAAGTTCCGTTTTGGTTACGCAAAGGTCAACGGCTAACTCTACATCCAATTCGGTAAGATGTGCCTTTAAATAGCCTGATTCATCCGCTTGTTGCATTTCCTCGCTGGTGTATATACCTGACAAATCCTGTGGGTATGCTTTACGAAGTGCTAATGCCTCCGCAACCTTGCCCAACATAATATGTGGCTTTGCCCATAAACCCATTGGTTTGCCTTCCTTATCAAATTGGCAATACTCGGTTAAATAAGCAACCCCAACCGATGCCTCAAAGCGAATGTCATTGTGGAATCTAAATACTGAAATCTTACAGGATTCAACATTGCCTTCTTTATCGTAGGTAAAAGTAGGTTCGGATTGACCTCCATAAGTTCCTGAACGTTCCGCTATTACACGGAATCCATCAATAGAAGTTTGGATAGTCATTCTTTTACCGCCTTTACTCCAGCGATGAATACAATAAATTTGTCTTGTCAATGGGTCAAGTCCTGTGCGTTTAGCTTGATACAGGAATAGCTTTAATTCATCAGGTGTGGCTTCAGGAGCAATTTGAGATTTAATTAGTTCCAACTGCTCCCTGTTGAACTCTAATTTTGACACTTGGTTTTGCATAGTTTAATGTTTATTTGTGTAAAAATATAAAATAGTTGTGAATAAACAAAATTAAATTAAGATATTTAAGTTGAAAACATCCTTTTTAATCGTGTCATCGTATGGGTGGGTAATGTAGTTATTTACCATTTTTACTCCGTGTAATACTGTTGAATGGTCTCTATTCCCCAATATTTCTCCTATTTGCTTACAAGTTAGCCTTGTATTTTGCCTCATTAGATAAATAGCAACGTGCCTTGCCATTACGTTTTTTCTTGACCTATTTTTACCTTTGATGGCTTTTAAGGAAACATCGTAATATTCGCTTACTGTTTCCATAATACTAACTCCCTTGTCCGTCTGATTCTCTTTCGCCATCAGCTTTTGTTTGTAGCTGGGCATTGTCCAATAACTCATTTAATTCAATTTTTAGTTTTCTAATTTGGTTTCTTAACATTTCATTTTCCATTTCTAGGATTTGATTCAATCGCATAAAATCCCATTTTGACTTATCTATGTAACTCATAATGCTTCAATTTCTTTTTTTACTTTAGTCCAATATTCTACATCAGTTTTAACTGACCACAATAAACTTAATATTTCATCTACTGCTATTAATGCACAATGTATAGCCATTGCTTCCATTTCCAATACTGTTAATTCTGGATTTATAACGCATTCAAACATATGTGTATATAGTTCTTCTGCTTTTTCTTTATGTGTCATTTTAAAATCTTAAAAGGTTTACAGGTAACATAAATTCCTCCGCAATAATATAAAGGTCAACGACTAGCCATTTATAGCTTCTTAATAATCGTTTCTCTATATCGTGCATTCTTGCAATCTTAATAAGGAAATCGTTTTCAGTAGAGAATAAACGAATGTTGTCGTAAGGTCCAGCTTGTCGGTAAATCCTTAAGTCATTCTCAATGGATTCCCTTCTTAATTGTGCCTTTGTAATAAGTTCTAATAGGCAGTTGCCTCTTTGCAATAGTTGTCTTTGTCTTTGGTTTTGATGGAGTGTCATAGTTTAATTTTTAGATTCATAATATTTTTGTACAATAATGGAAACTAATTTGCTGGGAGCGAGATACATTTTTTTTGCCTCTGCATCCACTTTCTTTTTGATTGATTCAGGTAACCTGATACACACTACTTCTTGTTTTTCTTTTTTCATATTATAGGTTTTGTAAATAAGCACACATAATGAAAGCAACGATTAATATAACGATTGCTTGAAAGTTGCGGTTTTGTTGTTCTGACATAATTAAAGTTTTACGATTGATAAAATGATTTGATTGTTTGCAAGGTCAATAGTGCGGAATTTCACTAGGAAAAACCTGCTACCATCAATTTCATAATCAAGGAATACATTGTCGCCTCCTTGTGGAATTAACTGCCCATTGTAAGGGTAAAAATTGTTTTCGTAAGCTAATACTGATTTCATATTGTTTTGTTTTGGTTTTATATTTTACTTCCTTTATTTACTTTAACTACTTTCATAACTTTATAGCTATCCCAAGTGTTTTTAACTGTAAAGACAGGTTGAAATCCCTTATTGATATATGACAATGCTTTATTGTAAAATGTCATATTAAGATGCCCACATCTTTTATATGTGTTAATAGTTTTAATTAAAGTTTCTTTTGTGCAAGGTTCGTATTTAAATGTAAACATATACTTGGTTTTGATTTTAAAATATGTGCGTTGGTCAGCCGCACCCCTGACTTTGAGGGTTAGTATTTAATCATTCCAATTATCAGTATCTAATGTCCAATAATTGTATTCTGAAATATTGTGTGGATGTTTGCCTTTAGCATAATTTAAAGCATTACCAAAACAA
>Ga0194037_1001532_pt1 | contig 16566 bp, 10 predicted proteins | sample JunL306m_MetaG_FD_148653 | JGI IMG/M metagenome (GOLD analysis project Ga0194037, IMG submission 148653) | Anoxic zone freshwater microbial communities from boreal shield lake in IISD Experimental Lakes Area, Ontario, Canada - Jun2016-L304-6m | ecosystem: Environmental > Aquatic > Freshwater >...
CCATAAAGACTTTACAGTCGATACCGACAAGTTTGCAGCTCATCGCAAGGGCGCTTCCCCACTGGCCTGCGCCGGTTTCAGTGACGAGATGCTTTATGCCAAACTGCTTGTTGTACCATGCCTGGGGTACAGCGGAATTTGGTTTGTGGCTTCCTGCCGGTGATACACCCTCATTTTTATAGAAGATTTTTGCAGGAGTCTTCAGGGCGGCTTCAAGTCGGTGGGCCCGATACAGTGGAGATGGGCGCCAGAGTTTCAGAATAGCCTGCACCTCCTGTGGGATTTCAATCCACCGTTCAGTGCTCATCTCCTGCTCGATAAGGTTCATCGGAAAAACTTTGGCAAGGGCATCAGGGCCGACAGGGTTGCCATCAGGCCCCAATGGTGGCGGCATCGGGGAAGGCAGGTCAGCCTGAATGTTGTACCACTGCCGTGGCATTTCCTCCTCAGTCAAAAGGATCTTTGTAAATTCCGAACTCATGATTGCTGTGCTTAAAAAATGAGGGAGTACTGCAAGAGATAGAAATAACATAATTTTTCTATGGTGCCGAAGACGGGAATCGAACCCGTACGTCCATTGCTGAACACGGGATTTTAAGTCCCGGGCGTCTACCAGTTCCGCCACTTCGGCTTTTTGTCGTACTTTACAGGAGCAGCAATTTACTATCTTCACTCTGTTTCCCAAAAAAATAAATGGCTTATGCCCCGCCCTTCTCCCACTGTACAACTGGAGCTTATGAGCTGAAATGGTCGAACCCCCTGATCGACTCCAACGGAATGTTCATGCCAAAGGTGTCTTCAAGAGTGATGCCCAGCTCTGGCTCAGTCATTTCACCGATCACTGAAATTGCTCTGTTGCTGGCAATTGACTGATAGCTCTCTTTCGCCAGAGTAAAGAGCAACTGATAATCTTCACCTCCGGTGAGAGCCCAGGTGAGGGCATCATCCTGCAGTTCATCGGCTATTCGACGCGTTTTTTCATGGATTGGCAGCAGCTTTTCATGAAGAAGAGCCCCTGTCTTTGAGTGGCGGCAGAGATGCTGAAGGTCAGGGCTGAGCCCGTCCGAGATGTCGATCATTGAAGAGGGGTGAATATTCTGTTCATGGAAGAATCGGACAATATCGATGCGGGCGACGGGAAGCAATTGTGCCCGAATGGCTTCGCTGTACTCTTGCAGCTCTCCGATTGCGCTCTTGGCATAGGGTTCATTGTTTTCGAGATGGTTCAGCATGATCTCCTTTTCACGCATGAGGAGTTTCAAACCAGCGGCAGCACCTCCAAGAGTTCCTGTAACGCAGATCAAATCGCCTGCTTTGGCACCGCTTCTGTGGGTGACCCGTTCAGGAGCAACTTCGCCAACCATGGTGACTGAAATGACCAGGCCTGATCGTGAAGAGGAGGTGTCTCCCCCGGCAATGGCAAGGCCATATTTTTGTGCTGCATCACTTATTCCTGCGTAAAGTTCCTCGATCACGGTAATTGGGAATGATGCCGGCACTGCAAGTGAGATCAGTGCATAACGGGGCAGGGCATTCATGGCGCAGATATCCGAGACATTGACACTGATTGCCTTGCTTCCGAGGTGTTTGAGCGGGGTAGTCAACAGATCGAAATGTACCTGCTCGGCCAGAACATCTGTCGTCGTCACTTGCAACAGCTCTTCTGACGGGCGGTAAACGGCGCAGTCGTCACCGATTCCGGTCAAGAGTGAAGGCACAGCCGTCAGGGTTGGTGCAACAAGAGTGGCGATTGTATCAATCAGACCAAATTCTCCGATTGCAGTGATAGCTTTAAATGGCATATTTTTGAGTAAATTGTCTTTTATACCAGATTGTATTATCCGGCTCTTTTGTTGCAGGAGCACTGATGAGGTGCACCTCTTCTTCATAACAGTGACAATATCTGCTTTTTATGGGTTTTTTTGACAAGTTCAAATTTACAAAGCTTAAAGAGGGGCTCGAAAAAACCCGGGATACTCTTCGTGAAAAGCTTTCTGTTATTACAAAAGGCAAAACAGAGATTGATGACGAGTTCCTTGAGGAGCTTGAGACGATTCTTGTTGGAGCCGATGTCGGGGTCGAGACGACGCTCGGGATTGTTGATGCTATCACTGAACGGGCTAAAAAGGAGACCTACCACTCTGAGGGTGAGCTGAACAAGATGTTGATGGGGGAGATTCAGCAGATGCTTGAGGAGACGGGTGAGGAGCATCCTCTGGATTTTGACGCGACGCTTCCGGCCAAACCCTACGTTATTCTGATTGTCGGCGTGAATGGTGCCGGCAAGACCACCAGTGTTGCCAAGTTGGCGCATAATTACGACAAGGCGGGAAAAAAGGTAATTATTGCCGCTGCTGATACCTTCAGGGCCGCAGCCTATGAACAGCTTCAGATATGGGCCGACAGGGCTGGTGTTCCCATGATCGGACAGGCCCAGGGTTCCGATCCTGCATCAGTTGTGTATGATGCTGTAAGCGCGGCGGTTTCCAGGAATGCCGATGTGGTGCTTGTTGATACCGCCGGGCGTCTCCATAACAAAAGCCACCTGATGGAGGAGCTGGCCAAGATAATGCGGGTGGCAAAGAAGAGGATTCCTGAAGCTCCGCATGAGGTGTTGCTGGTGCTTGATGGTACAACCGGGCAGAATGCCGTGCAGCAGGCCAGGGAATTTACAAAGTTTGTTCATGTGACGGGGCTTGTAGTGACCAAACTTGATGGAACCTCAAAAGGGGGAATTGTTCTCTCTATTTCGCGTGAACTGAAGCTTCCGGTCAAGTATATAGGGGTTGGAGAAAAAATCGATGATCTTCAGTTGTTTGACCGAGCGGAGTTTGTTGCCGCACTGCTGGGCAGAGAGTCAAAGTCAACGTGACTGTCAGCTCTTTATCATGTCAGGTATGGCGATGTCAAGAGTATCCAGGAGTTGCTTGACGTTGGTTGTTTTGAGAATGTGTGTACTTTTTTTGCTGTCCTGAGCTCCGAGGCGCGGGGCAATCAGAGATGTCTCATCCAGTTGTTCAACCAGCTCGGCCAGCTTTTGCTCTATGCTCAACGGACTGCGAATCAGGACGATATGGGTGATTTCTGCTTCAGGAAGGTCAAGCAGATAATCGATATGCCAGCGAAGTTTTTTTCTTGACCGGGGGCTCTCACTCTTCTCTGTGATCTTGTTGTCAATGAGATGAGTACACAATGGTTCTCTGATTTTGTGGTTTGGTTGAGAGTGTGCTCGTGTTGTGTGCCGGAGAACTCTTCGGGCAAGCGGAGAACCTGATACCCCGTTTCCCAGTGCTGACCCTATGTAGAGATAGTCTCCCGCCGGTATGGTGAACAATGCTCCCTGTTGAAACTTGCCAAAGGCAATTCGCGACGGAGCGGCAAGATTGATGATGAGGATATAGGAACCGATGCGGTGATTTTTCCCAAAAAGAGTAAACTGCGAACCGGCCATTGTTTTTTGTTTTTTTTGATGCAATATTAGCCACTCCGGTACACGATACCAATTTTCCCCTGAACAGGGTGAAATATATGATCGGAGGGGTATGTTTCGTGCCAAGGTGTTTGCGATGTTTATCATTCGTGAGGAATACCTGCCAGAATGTTGAACCGCAAGGGTCTACGCGTTTTATAATTATCTATTGTTAATGAAAGAAGGGATTGATTTATGGCTGTCATGTCGAGCTTGAGGAATAAGACTCATATCATACTGTATACACTTTTGGGTGCATTTCTTGCACTTATTGTTTTTGAGTGGGGTATGAATTTTACCGGATTTACCGGTAAGGCCAATCTGGCGGGAAAGGTCAATGGTAAATCCATCTCAAATAGTCAATATGAGGAGGTGTATAAAGCCATAACCGAAAATTTCAGGCGGGGCAATCCTGCTGCCGAACTGACCTCTGAAACTGAGCTTGGCCTTCGTGAGCAGGCTTGGAATACGGTGGTTGATCAAACCTTGCTTGAACAGCAGTTTGAAAAATTTGGCATTACGCTTCAGGATCAGGAGGTGGTAGACGCATTCGACAGTCCAAACCCTCCAACGGTGATTCGCCAGAATTTTTCTGATCCTGCCACTGGATCAATTGATCGCAAGAAGCTGGACAATGCCCGCCGTGATACTCGCAACAAGGAGTTGTGGTTACAGCTTGAAAAGATGGTCCGCCAGGAGTTGAAAGTCAACAAGCTTATCCGCTCTCTCCAGACTCTTGCTCGCGTTACTGAGCCTGAGCTTGCTGATATTGTCAGCAGGCAGTTTTCCCGTTTTTCGGCCTCTTTTGTTCCAGTACCACTGAGTTATGCAGGAGCGGATGCAAAGTTTCCCGTGACGGATGAGGAGATAACAAAATATTACGATGAGCATAAAGAGCTTTTCAGGCAGGTTCCATCCCGAAAAGCTGATTATGTCTTTTTCTCTTTGACACCTTCGTCGAAAGACAGTCTTGCCGTTCGTACTGAACTTGAGGCGATTCGGGGAGAGTTTTCCAGCGCGGTAAATGATAATGATTTTGTTCAAAAGCAGAGTGATCGTCCTACAGGCATTAATGTTACCTATAGTCGGGCGGATTTTTCACCGAGTGCAGGCTCTGCTCTTTTTTCTTCATCGAATGCCAAGCCAGGTGCCATTGTTGGTCCCATTGCTGATCGAGGTGAATATCGGCTGCTGAAGATCAAACAGCTTGCCACTTCTCCTCAACCCGTTGCCCGGGCATCACATATTCTCCTTCGTTTCAATCCTGCCAGCAGGGATGACATTCAAAAGGTGCGGGAGCTTTCCGTGCTTATCTACAAGCAGCTTCAGTCCGGAGTTCCTTTTGAGGAGCTGGCAAAAAAATATTCTGCAGATCCTGGCAGTGCTGTCAATGGGGGTGATGTCGGCTGGTTCAGCAAAGAGCGGATGGTTCCGGCATTTTCTGCTGCGGTTTTTAGCGCTCGTCCCGGGGCAATTGTCGGGCCGGTGCAGACTCAGTTTGGATTGCATATTATCAAGGTGACAGGTTTTGACCAGAGCGCACTGCTCTGTTCAGAAGTTGTGCGGACAATCCGACCTTCCTCCGAAACCGTGGATGGTGAACGGCGTCGTGCTATGGCATTTCAGCTCAGCGCCAAAGAGAAAGGTTTCGATAAAAGTGCAGTAGCTGAAAAGATGCGTATTGATAAAACCGGGGAGTTTGGCAGACGTACTCCTGTTGGCCCGATTGGTTACAGTGATAAAATTGCCACTTTCGCCTTTAAAGCAGGTGAGGGAGATCTTTCAGAGGTACTTGAAACTGAGAAAGGTTTTTATGTTCTGCGTTTGACCGGTAAAAATGATACCGGATATCGACTGCTTGAGAAGGAGCTGAAGACGATGATTACGGCTGAGCGTATTCGTGAGAAGCGGGGTGTTTTTCTTGAGAAAAAGCTTTCAGGAATGGCAAGGGGTACAGGTGTAACGCTTGAAAGAATTGCTTCAACTGTCGGTGTGCAGGTTGTTGCTTCTGATAGTATTCGCTGGAGTGACGGATTTATACCTGGCTATGGGGTTGATCGTGCTCTTGTGGAGTCAATTTCAGGACTTGCGCCGGGCAAGCTTTCGGCTCCGGTTAAAACCAATGATGGATATGCTCTTGTGCTGCTTAAGGGCAAAATTCTTCCTTCTGGAGTTAATGCTGCCGGAGAAAGAGCTGGTATCGCTCAGCAACTGCTTCGTGCAAAACAGGAGCAGCTCTTCGCCGAGTATTTTGCATCCTTGCGCAAAAACTCGAAAATTGAAGATCTGCGCCCATGATCTGATATTTTATCAGTGCGCCGTTCGAAATCTTTCCAGGCGAGCTTTAATTGCGCTGGAGGTATCAAGCCGGAGGCACTCAAGTGCAAGCTCTTCCGTTTCGCCTATTGTGTAGTGTGAGACCAGTGATTTCAGCGCTGGAATGTCAGAGATAACAACGCTGAATTTTCTCAGTCCACATCCCAACAAGAATGGAAGAGCAAGGGCATCAGAACCCATATCACCACAAATGATTGCCCTGCAGTGGTTCTTTTTGGCCGTTGTAATAACTCGATAGAGTTGTCTGATGATGGCAGGATGAAATTTTTCAAAAAGATCCTGAACAATGACGTTATTTCTGTCGACAGCGAGTGTGTACTGTGTCAGGTCATTGGTGCCGATACTGATAAAATCAACACATTTTGTTATTTCATCAATAAGCTCCACCGCAGCAGGAATCTCGACCATAGCGCCAACGCCTGGTTTTTCGATCTGTGAATCAGCTTCAAGGATCAGCTCTGAATAGCTCTGTTCTACAGTTGTCTGCACATGTCGTATTTCGTCAAGCGACATGATCATGGGAACAAGGATACCAATATTGCCAAATTTGTTTGCTTTTATGGCCGCTCTGATCTGCTCTTCAAGTATTTTTGGCAGATCAATCAGTATCCTGATTCCCCGCCAGCCAAGGTTGGGGTTTGGTTCTTTGACTGGTGAGTAGATCAGCTTGTCCCCGCCAATATCAAAGAGACGAATATCAAGGGGCATGGGAGCAATTGCCTCGGCCATTTCGTGGTAACAGGTGTATTGCTCTAACTCACTGGGCACCTTTGTCCCTTCTGTAAAAAGGTTTTCGCTTCTGAAGAGTCCAATCCCTTCAGCTCCAGCGGCCTTGATCGTGTGAACCTCCTCCTTGAAGTCGACATTGGCATAAAAGGTTATCCTGACACCGCACTTTGTTGTTGCAGGCAACTCGGCATGCATTGCAGTATTCGCATCATTTTTTCTGGCCTCTTCTTTGATTCTGAGATATTCCTCAATAGTTTTTTCTTCAGGATAGATAATGACGGTGCCTGTACTGCCATCAATAATCATTGGTGTGCCTGTTGATACCTTTTCGGAAAGGTTACCAAGGCCCACAACAATAGGGATGTTGAGTGACTTGCATATCAAAGATATATGTGAGGTTTTTCCCCCTGAATCGGTAATAAAACCCTTGACATTGCTGCGACTCAGCAAAATGATATCGGCAGGAGAGAGGTTGTCAGAGGCAACAATGACCCCTTCGGGTATCCATGAGTGGAGTTTTCTGACATGCAGATTTCTGATGATCCGGTTTTTAATATCCTGCAGATCATCAGCCCGTTCCTGAAACATAAGCTCTTCAGAATTCAGAAACTTTTGAAGATATTGATCAAACTCCTCTGCAATAACGAGATGCGCTCCTTTTCGTTCGGATCTGATGCGGTTGGCAATCGTGTCGATAAGCATCGGATCATGCAGCATCATGATTTGGGCCTGAAACAGGTTGGAATAGTTTTTTCCCAGTTTTCTTATGGTGACCTGTTCAATTTTCTTGAGCTCATGTTCCGATCGTTTCAGTGCCACAAGAAATCGTTCAATCTCTTCGTTGATATTTTTATCATTCAGCTCTCTGATTTCATGATTTGTCTCCACTTTGATAAATGCGTAGCAGTCACCGATAGTAATTCCTTTTGAACCGCCGATACCTGTATAAGTTGCCTCTTCACCCTTTGGTCCAAGCCCGGTTTTTGTATTTCTGCTTCCAAAATTCATCGGTTGTTTTTTTTGCTGCATGATCATGAGTTAAAAAGGTGCATCGTCCTGAGCAATGAATGCGCTGATATTCGATTTTCCTGTATCAGGTAGCGAAGGAACATGGAACTCCTGCTCGTGAGCAGCGCTGGTAACCTCGCTGCTTGTAATATAAGTATTGGCTGTTGACTGAAAGCGCCCATAGTTTTTAAGAAATAATAACCGTATGTCACCGATCGGGCCATTTCGTTGTTTTCCAATCACGATTTCAACAACGTCTTTGGTGGATGATCCATCTTCAAAAGTGGTTTTGCCATACATCTCTGGCCTTGAGAGGAACATGACGACATCAGCGTCCTGTTCAATGGAGCCAGATTCTCTAAGATCGCTGAGCTGGGGTCTTCTGTCTCCCGATCGTTGTTCAACTGATCGGTTAAGCTGCGCAAGAGCGATAACCGGAATGTTCAACTCCTTTGCCAGCGCCTTCAGTGATCGGGATATCTGGGCAATTTCCTGTTCACGGTTGGTTCTTCCATCTCTTACCGGTGTTACTAACTGAAGGTAGTCAACAACGACCATGCCAATATTATGCTCCTGTTTCATACGCCGGGTTTTGGCCGCAAGTTCCATAATGGAGATGCCTGGTGTATCGTCAATAAACAGTTTTGCTTCGTTGAGCTTGTCCATACTGTTGATAATCCGGCCCATCATTTCAGGGGTGATGCGGCCAGTCCTGACAAGTTGTGACTCGACGTAAGCTTCAGCGCACATCAGCCTTATGGCCAACTGTACCTCTGCCATCTCAAGGCTGAAAAAAAGCACCGGCGTATCGAAATCCACCGCCGCATTTCTGGCCAGCGCCAGTGACAGGGCTGTTTTACCTGCGGAAGGTCTTGCTGCTATGATAATCATGTCAGAGGGCTGAAATCCGGCGGTAAGCTGGTCAAGTTCAGAAAATCCGGATCCTACTCCAGTGACCGAAGATTGTGATGCTCGCAGACTTTCAAGCATCCTGATACCGTTTTTAACAAGCTCTTTGATTAACGAGGCCTTCTTTTTGATACCGGCCTGGGAGATGTTGAAAAACTGCTGGGAGGCGTGTTCGACAAGATCAAAAATATCCATCGACGAGCTGTAGGCTGCTCCCGAGATTTTTGCCGATATGGAGATCATCCGGCGGTAGAGGTATTTCTCTTTCGCCAGGCGGGCATAGTACTCAATATTGGCAGCGCTGATCACTTTTCCGGATAACTCGGCAAGGTAATAGCGTCCACCGACAGGCTCAAGCTCGTTCATTTTCAGCAGCTCTTCACTGACCGTGATAATGTCAATAGCCTGTCGTTTATGATAGAGCTGCATCATCGCTTTGAAGATGATCTGATGGCGACGCTCATAAAAGACCTCTTCCCCATTGTCCCCAAAAATCTGAATCACCTGTTCAATAGGGTCATCTTCCAGCAGAATGCAGGCAAGCACCTCCTGCTCAATTTCTGTTGAATGGGGGGGGACCCGGCTCTCTTGACTGAAATCAATGTCTTTGCTGAAATCAATGGCAACTGGCGCTTTCTTGATCATGGTTTTTCTCTCTTTTCAGTGTGTTGCGCCCGGTCGAACATGCTTGCATAGTGCTGCATCATAACTTGAATATCCTCCCAGCATCCCCGCTTCCAGTTGGGGTTTCGCAGCAAAGCCGCAGGATGATAGGTAATAAAACAGTCATATCCATTCCATTTGATCAATTTCCCCCTCATCGTGCCCAGGGAAAGGCTGTTTTCGAGAAGAGTGTTTGCCGCAACTTTACCCAGCATCAAGATAATCTTTGGCTGAAGAATCTGAAGTTGCCGGAGTAGCCAGGGCATGCAGTTGATAATTTCATCATGGAGCGGGTTTCTGTTACCCGGTGGTCGGCATTTCAGGATGTTGCAGATATAGACCTCCTCCCGCTGGAAACCTGCAGCTTGCAGGATTTTATCTAAAAGTTGACCAGAACGGCCAACAAAAGGTCTGCCGGAAGCATCCTCTTCAGCTCCGGGGGCCTCTCCGATCACAACAAGATTTGCTGCAGGGTTGCCCTCCCCAAAGACAAAAGTAAGTCTTGTTTCAGCAAGTGTGCATTTGCGGCAGCTTTTGGATGTATCGAACAGGCTTTGTAGCTCTGCAGATGCAGAAGCAGGACTCTTTTGTTGCGAGGTATTCTGCTCGTTTTCTTCAAATAAAAAACCTTGCATGAAAATTCCGGGTTTTCAGTGGTTAGTGACGGTTTCCAGGCAAAAGCCTCTCAATAGTCTCAATGAGCTCCTCGGCAGCAGCATCCTTTGTCAGTTGTGGCAGCTCCTTTGTGATACCATTGCGCTGTATCAGGGTAAGAATATTCGTATCAACTTCAAAGCCGGAGGTTTGACGGTCAAAGTAATTGAATGCGATCAGATCCAGATTTTTGTCGGTGAGCTTTATTCTTGCATTTTCCAGGCCGAACTGTGTTTCAAGCGCAAAGCCGATGGCAAGTTGTTCGGGAGTTTTCTGACATCCGAATTCAGCCAGGATATCAATATTTTTGACAAGAGAAAGCTCAATCTGCTCCATCTCCTTTTTCATTTTTCCTTCACGAGGTTCTGCCGGGCGGTAATCAGAGACTGCGGCTGCGCCAATAAAAATGTCGCAACTTTTGAAAAAGCGTTGAGCCTCGGCGTACATTTCAGAGGCGCTTTCTACGTTACAGCGCTCTACACCCTGTGGAGTGTCAAGATGAACAGGGCCGGCGATAAGTGTGACGTTTGCGCCGCGTCTTGCTGCGCTTCTGGCAACAGCAAAGCCCATTTTACCGGAAGAGTAGTTGGATATGAAACGCACGCCATCAATTTTTTCGCGTGTCGGGCCCGCCGTTATAACGACTGATTTGCCAAACAAAGGAGAGGCTTCCGATCCTCTTTTCAAACTCTTTTCGAGCGAAGCCAGGATAGATTCGGGCTCGGGCATACGTCCGATTCCACTTTGACCAGAGGCAAGCTCCCCCTTGTCAGGAGTGATAATGGTACATCCCTGCGCCGCCAGTGTGCTGATATTTCTCTGGACAGATGGAGAGATAAACATATAGCCATCCATTGACGGGAAGAGCAGCACCGGTTTTCCTGGTCTCAGGGTGATAAAGCAGGTGGTGAGCATATCATCGCAAAGCCCCATAGAGAGTTTTGCCAGCGTGTGGGCTGTGGCAGGAGCAATAACAAAGGCATCTGCCCATTCCCCGAGAGAGATATGGTTTATAAAGTCGGTGTTCCCTTGATCTGTTGAAGGAAAGAGAGAACGGTATACGGTTTCGCCTGACACTGTTGCTAACGCAAGCTCACTGACAAATCGGGCACCTCCTTGGGTCAGGATAACTTTAACATTGGCACCTCTTTTTTTTAGAAGTCTCACTAACTGGGGTGTTTTGTAGGCAGCGATACCTCCACTAATACCTATAATGATGTTTTTTCCTCTCAAAATGTGATTTACCGGTTGATTATCAAGCAGGTCTGCGGCAATTTACGAAAACCGTCAGGATTTATCGTTTTCTCTCAGATGAAGGAATGAGACGATTCCAAAACTCTGTCCAGGAATGGAATCGCTCCTTATACGAAAGACTGATACCCCAGGTTTCAGCAGGTTTCTGGAGATTAGAGCTGGAGGTTGCCGTGCCGTTAAGCCCGAAAGAACGAAAAGCTTCCGCGTAGACTTTTGGAGTAATCCGGTATTCAATTTTTTGGGCAGTTCCGTAATAATCAGAGAAAGCGGCACCACTCAGGTCGGGGGAGCTTCCTGTACCTATAAAGCGCACTTTTCCCTCGGTACCAGGAACACTCAGAGCAAAATAAAGATCCAGACCACTCAATGCGCCGCTATTATCGACTCCCACATTGACATTAAAGCTTTCGAGTCCCCCGATATCCTGAATAACTCTGGAGATTCTGGACGAAATAATACCTGTTCCCGCAGAATATCCGGCACTTGAAACGGCTATATTGCTGATCTGTCCGCTTGTTCCGGGACGTACATACCATTGTTTGGAGAGAAGCATCGAGATAACATTCAGTTCAGCGTTTGGGTCAATCTGGCTTGAATATTTTCCAATCATATTTCCAGAAGAGTAGGGCTGTGTCTGTTCATTAAGGTAATATCCCATCGTAACCTGCGGATTATTAAGGGTTCCCGTTATGGCCAGCAGCATGTTGACTTTATCACGATCGCCATTCTGCTGACTTAAAGCACTGACGTATTTACTGCCGTAAAGATATTCCATGACTCCACTTCGCATATCCACATTATTCCAGGCAATCTGCCCACCATCCAGCAAGTCAAAGTTTGAATTTGAAAACTTGTATTTTCCTCCAACAATGTTGACCGACCCAAAAAGACTGTATTGCTGATTGTTTTTGTTGAGAATCAGTGAGAGGTTATTGATTGAAGTTTCAAGTTGTTCTCCTCTATTACTGTCAAAAATCATGGTGTATTTCAGTGGCTCAATACTGCTCAGTTTGAGTTGCTGGATCTGTAGAATGTCGAGAACTGAATGATAAAATTCTGTTTTTGCTGGAGTTACTTCGCTCTCAGGCTTTATCGTATTTGCTGCTTTCTTGTTACGAGGTATAAAGCCAATAAACTTGTCAATGCCCACATATTTTGCACTTTCGTTGGCACCCGACCGGTAGAGAGAAAAGTCTGCGGCATCAATTCTCATCTCTCCCTCAACGACAGGGGCAGAAAGATTTCCATGCACCTGGATGTTATTCGTTGTGCCGGTTATTGTCCCAAATGAAGTTTCATCCTGTCTGTCTTTTTTATTAAACAAGAGTAATGTGTTCACTTTTGCAGAAAGAGAGAGTGTTTTTGGTTTAAATTTTTCAAGAGTGATAACGCCGTTGATAACACCATTGCCTTTGAGGTTATCGTTGATGGTTATATCCCGAAGTTCAATCGTATTCGGGGTGACATAAGCATCGCCGTTAAGCTGGTACGCGACCTGTGTTGGTTCGATTCTGATTTTTGTATTACGCAGCCGAGTGGTCATAGATATCTCTGGCTTTGGCATCTTACCCTGAATTTGCAGCACTGTTGGTATGGTGCCTTCTACTGACGAAAAGATGGGAAACAAGTACTCAACAAACTGTGCCGAAAGATTATCAGAACGGAATGAAGCATTGACAGTTTGTTGCTCGGCTGTATGAAACTGAAGGGGAAAGAAGTTGATGACAAGAGGAATTATGCCATTTCCATCAATAGTACTGGTTGAATGAGCGCCTTTTTCCTGAATTGTTTCTGGTATTGGTACATTGCTATGCATGGTAAAATGGAGCTGATTATCGTAATGATGTCCATTTCCGCTCACCGTACCAATGGTATACTTGTCATAACGAATATTCTCTCCAGTAACTTTAAAATTACTTGTTTTTAATCCTGGCTCTCCGCTGACCTGGACAGATGCATTGATCCTCCCTGAAACCTTCTCGACCGAAGGATTCAATGCAAATCTTTTGAGCTCGTTTATATCAAGGTTGTTTAAGGTGCATTGAAAGGTTCCTGGCAGTGAGTTGCTCAGTTCCCCGTCAAATATAGCCTCTTGTACTCCTTTTGTAATGGTAAAACGGCTACATTTTGCTGATGTTTTACTGACCATGATACTTGAATTATCCGCTGTCTGCCATACTCCGGAAGCATCTTTTAATGAAAGGGTTTTAAAAAGTAACTCGTATCCCTCGCCATTTTTGGTTGCTGTAAATTTTGCTGATACTTTTTGTGCAGGATTGGGTATTGCAAGGTCGAGAGATGCATCAAGACGAGAAGAAGAATAAAGAGCTGAAAAAAGAGCATTTCCAGTGTTTTTACCTGAAATCGTCATTGACTCAGCTTTTCCGGAGACTGATGCCTGCTGAATTCCAAGGGTATTGCACTCTAAACCGAGTTCCATAGAAAGTTTTTTCAGAAACAAGGTATTACGTGCCTGCAAGCTGGATAGGGCAATTGATGAGTTTATTAAACATTGTCCATTTCGGTAGCTAACCTGACCCTCAGCACCTCCTTCAAGCGAAATTCCTTGAATCGGCAACAGCAGTATCAGAGGAGAAAGATCTTTTACGACGATCCCATACTTTATGGTAAAAGGTTTGTCAAAAGTATTCTCGGCAGTGAGCGGAGTGCCCAGTGTTGTTGGCCAGATATTTTGTGTTGTGATTTCACTCACAATACCAGAACGGGCAAGTTGGCCAAGAGAGAGCAGCTCTTGAAATGAATAATTTCCTTCTGCCAGCACATCAATAAAATCACTGTTTATCTTTACCCGAGAAGTGGTTGCATTCTGTACAATGTCGATTGACGCTTTGGTGTTATCTTTAAGCTCAAAGCCGTTGATTAAAGATGGGGCAAATTGTAGTGTGCCTGAGATATTCAACATTTTGGGATCAAACCCAGAACCCTGCATGTCGAAAGTCCCACTCAGATCGGTAGTGATCCCCTTTAAATCAAAAACGTTTGAAAGGTTCACTTTTACAGCTTTTCCTGATGCCTGGTATCGAGGGCTATCGTTTTTCCACTCTATTTCGCTCTCAAGATTGAGGGCTGTCAGGTTGTTTTTTAGGGAAAGCGTGCTTTTCACTGCTTTATCACTATATATCGCTGAAAGAGTGCCTTCCTGGACCTGCTGGTTCTGCCAGAACGAGTCCCCAATTTTCATTTCAAGTTTTACAAGATCAAACTCTCTGTTTTTTACTTTTGCTTCATAATTACCTGCGGCATTAAGTATGCTTGTTATATTAACAGTTTCGACGAGTTTGTGTGGCTTGAAATTTTTTAGAGTAATTTTGCCATTACTTGTAACTTGTCCAGAATCCTCTCTTAAACCTTCTCCGTTTAGTACTGCCTCGCCAGCATCACAAATCATTGTTAAATCGGTTTTAACCGCATTAAGCGTTCCTTTTGCGGTACCTAAAAAAATAATGTCCCCAGCTTTTTTCGCAAAATTCTTTTGCTTCTCCTCTTTTAGAAACGATGCAATAAATGGGAAAGAGATTTTTGACGTATCGCATTTCAGATCATAAGCAAAAGCCTGGCTGTTTTTCAGATTCAGAAGGGTCCCCTTGACGGCTATTTTGCTTTTAAGATGTGTCAAGAGCGCATCGATAACTTCAATATTGTCTTGCTTGCCTTTTGCGTTGCCTTTTAACACATAGAGTCCGGCAGGTATATCAAGTGAAGGATAGAACTGTTTGAATTCATCGCGGTCAACAGCAATCTCCTGAACATTAAAAAAAGAGTTGCCGGGAAGAAATGGTTGCTCCTTTTGGCGTGAAAAGATGTTGAAGTGATCCACAGTTGCCGATATTTCGGCATGGCTTTTTTTGCTTGCCACTTTTAGTGTCAGTACTTCTGAGCGCGTTTCAGAAAAAAGGAATTGACCTGATGCCTGCTGTAGTGAAAAATGATGCTCAGGAGTGTTGAATCGCAGATGCTCAAGGACTCCCTTGATGAATCTCTTTTTTATGGTGAATTCTGACAGTCCCAGCTTGATGTCGTTGAGCGTAAAATGCAGATCATCAGGGCTATTGATGTTGCCCTTGAAAGATACTGTTCCGTTGTTAATCTGCATTGACTTGCAAAAAAAATGATCAAAAATGGTTTTCGTAGAGTCCGTGTCTCGTCGCGTAAAAATAAGCTCCAGATTAAGTTTTCCACTTTTCTGCTGAACAACATTGGCGTGGAGTGAATCAGCCTTGAGGAGCGGCAAATACAGCGATCGTAGATTTGGCTGAAGAAGCGAGAGAATATTGAGCTTCATCGAGATTGTGCGTGCTTCAAGAGCTGGTTTTTTATCATCAATGGCGTAAATGCGGGGGCGAACCAGGGTCACGTTGTTCGGAAAGGTCAGGTGTAGCTCTTGAAGCTCAATACGCCCAAAAAATTTGTTTTCAAAAATCGAAATAAGCCGATCCTTCGCCAGCAGGTCAACCAATCCACTGTTCAGCACAATCATGACGGAAAAGGATAACAACAGCATGATTGCTGAAAAGATGGTAAGTACTTTAAGCGTATAATGTTTGGCCCGTTCCACTGCTGATATCTCTGTTATGAGTAACGCTGAATAATTTTGTCTATGATTCCGGTCGTTGATCGTCCTTCAAGCAATGCTAATGTCAACACTTGCCCTCCATGTGCAAGAACAGTTTTTGCTCCTGCTATACGCTCAACCTCCCAGTCAGCTCCTTTGACAAGGATGTCCGGCAAGAGAGTGCCAATCAGCGTTTCAGGTGTATCTTCATCGAAGAGAGTTACTGCATCAACAGAACGGAGAGCAGCGAGAACCGTTGCTCGGTCTGCTTCACTGCAGACAGGTCGGTTCGAGCCTTTGATTCGACGTACCGACGCATCGCTGTTCAGGCCGATGACAAGTGCATCTCCAAGCTTTCTTGCTTCGGTCAAGTATTCAACATGTCCAGCATGGAGTATATCAAAACAGCCATTTGAAAAGACAACTTTTTTGCCTGAAAGATGCCATTGACGAATCCTGTCAACTGTTTCGGCTCGGCTCATCAGTGCGTTGGATATGGTCATAAAGAGATCAATAACAATTTAGTGCCCTCTGTTTTTCCCAATTTAGCGTATACTCTTCGATTGTCCGCATGGTAAAATATTAGAGATTATGCAGGACTGCAAAAATTGAGAGAGCTGTTGTTAAAGAAAGTCATGGTGCCGTCTCTTATCATGGTGTATTGAAGTTGCTCATCGGCAAGCACTCCGTAGCCAATAAGCCTGAGTGCAGAAGTGTTTATGGAATACCTTTTTTCTTGTGAAGGATGACAAGAGGTTGCTGGGGCTGAATTGTTAGTATGCAGCGTTGTTCAACTTATCAGATCACTCATCCCTTTTTGTAAAGACGTGGGTGAAGCTGTAGCCTAAATTGAGCGATGAGGGCTCATCCTGCCGGTTCAGTCGGTAAAAAGCGCCCTCGGCTTCTGCGTTGTGATATTTGTCTCCTCTTGATCATACACTAATCACCAACAGGTCAAAGCTGGTACCTT